>Ga0213869_10000344_pt1 | contig 38523 bp, 59 predicted proteins | sample PICome_10_FD_160083 | JGI IMG/M metagenome (GOLD analysis project Ga0213869, IMG submission 160083) | Coastal seawater microbial communities near Pivers Island, North Carolina, United States - PICO132 | ecosystem: Environmental > Aquatic > Marine > Coastal | place: USA: North Carolina...
GGAGTTGGAGGTATTGCACTCTCACTTGGACTTGGCGTCGGAGTTGGAGGTATTGCACTCTCGCTTGGACTTGGCGTCGGAGTTGGCGCTGTTAGCAAACTAGTAGCTTCAATCTTAAATTCTTGTCCTTCTTCTATTGGTCCGTCTGCACCGTACTGTGTCTGTCCTGTTATAGATAATGTTAAAGCGTATCTTCCTGCACCTTGATTAGCATCAGCTGCACTTGTTTCCCATTGTGCTATAAACATTGCCACGTTATTAGATAAATCAGAACCTCCAGAAACTATAGGTGTTCCATTTAAAGTAAATGATATTTCATTGGCTGCTCCTGTAAATTCATAACCTGGCAATGGAATTATGCCAGTATACATAGCCATATAATTTTGATTTCCATGGTTATATGTGTGTTCTTCTGTAAATTTTGGAGAATATCTTTGACCGCCGTCCGCTACTTGTAATGTATTTAAACTATTATCCTCTATTTCCCACTCCACCGTAAAGTTGACAATTCCTGGACCCGCTTCACTCGAACTTGGTGTTGGTGTTGGCGCTACTTCACTTGAAGTTGGTGTTGGTGTTGGACTCGAAGTTGTACTTGGACTTGGTGTTGGCGCTGCTTCACTTGAAGTTGGTGTTGGTGTTATCTGACCTTTGCCTCCACCGCCCTGTGCTGGCTGAAGAGAATAATACCATCTAGAAGTTATATTATATCCACCTACTAATGCGTCAACATCAGCATAACCACTAATTCCTTGTATTGGTGCAATTAACTGACTAAATCTATAAATTCCAGTATATACATTTGGATCATTTGTGCTATTTATTGATATCATTGTACCACTCACGTGGTTGTTAATAAAATTAGCTGGTCCAGTAGGAGCAGTAATACCATCACCTACAATTGTATAAGCTACATCGGCAAATGCTGTTCCCGGTGTGAATATAAACGGATCATTACCAAATACATTTGTTGCGAAATTAAAAAATACAGCACCCGGAGATGTTCCTCCGCTATTTTCCGATGATACTGAATCAATATCAAAGTTACCACATATAGAATCTACTACGAAGTTAATACATGGATCTTCAGGTGTTGCTGTTACAGATTCTACTATGAATGAACATATAGAGTCAACAACAAATAAATCACAGTCAAATTTAGGGGCACAACAATCTAAAATCCAAATATATTGATCTACACTATATCCCTTTGATTGATATTTAGCAAAATCATCATCATCTGCTGATATTTTATGAAACACTAATGAACTTCCTAAATCATCGTCGCTTAAAGTTAAATCTGGATTAGATCCAAATATTCTGAAACCTGCTTGTGTTTGCTCATTTAGGATTAAATTATAATCCATTTCAGCATGTGTAAGGGGTCTTCCTAGATCATGAGGCTGAATAGCGATGTATTTCCCAGTTACAAAGTTTCTATGAAAACCATGTACGAAATCGTATTCCTCAATTGTATTTAATTGTAGTGGCATTTATATGTCTTTCTTTTTATCTATTTAGTATATATTCATCCACAATCTGAGCTCGTCTTAAAAAGTTTTATATTGGCTATAAAAGTCAGCAATAAGCTCTGAATAATATTTATTTTTAATAAGTTCTATATATTCGCAGTAATCAACATAATCACCCTGATCCTCAATATATGCAAAACATACATAATTTTCGAACAAAAAAGATATTCTTTCTATTTTAGCAAAAATAGCACTAGTTATTGATATACTTAAACCATTTAAATCGGCTTGCTTAGCACTTTCTAATAATCTTCTTATGTTATTAACGAAAATAGCATGAGTTGATCTAGGTGTGGTAACTTCATATGCTAATAAAGTCCATACTGATTCATCACCAGTTGCACATTCACAATCTTCATTGTGCCAATTATAAGCATATTCTGTTTCTATGAAATTTCTAAGATCTGCTAGATCTTTAAATCTAGGTTGAGTTTTGGTACCATAGAACGCAGTTTTATTAAAAAGAATCTTAGAAACTGGTCCATCATTCTCGTTTACAGTCTTTAATACTTTATACGCCTCTATTAATGAAATTCTATCAAATACCATATTTACTTACTCATCATTATGTTTGTTATCATATAACCTATTACACCTATTGCTGCAGTGAATAAAGTCCAAAATATTTTAGTGTAAGTTGATTTCCATTGAATCAATTCTTTATGTTGATCAACTAATTTATCATACTCACTTTGATTTCTCTCTTGTTCTTTTCTAAAATCAGTGTTTTTTGAAATTTCAACAATTGCTCCGTCATACGGATTAAGTAGTCTTTTCTTTAACTCTGAAACATCTTCCTTCATATCATTTTGATTTCCTATAACTTGTTTAATTGATGCTTCCAATTGAACATAATTAGGATCTTCCATTTTAGCCTTAAGGCTAGAAAATGCTTCTAATAATTCTCTTACTAATTCGCTGTTTGATTTATCATTCGCCATATTATTATGATGGTTTATTTTTATCTTTAAGTGTAGTTTGTTCTTCGATCCATCTTCTACCTAATGGATTCTGAATAGGCTTTCTAATCTGCTTTGCTATTTGTTTTTCTACTTGTTGTAAAACATCACCGCCAAATGCTGAATTATCTACAATCAACATTCTACTTGCACCGAATAATTTCTGAAATTTACCTAAATTGTCTTGAACTTCTTTCCACATTTTTTCAACCATTGAATCATCAAGCTTACGTTCTCTCATTTGATTTCTTTCTAATGCAACTTCTAGTGAAGTGTTAACGAAAACCATATAAGTATCATATCCTAAATCTTGGTAGAGTAGTCTATGTCCTCTGATTTTATCAAAATTCTTACCAGTTCCATCAATTACTTGACCCAATCTTCCGCTAATATAATTGTCTTGTAATCTCTTAGTAATTCCTTTGGCTTTATCTCTAATTGCCATTACTTTTACCCATTCTTCTGGATCCTTAGCTAGTTTTGCTAATTCTCCTGCATTATAACCAGCTTTCTTAAGTCCTTTTTCAAATGCATTATCATTATTTACAAGTTTTAAACCAGTTGCGTATGATACTGAACTTACAGCTCCTTTTGGAAAGTTAAATAATTCTGTTGCAACATATGATTTACCAGAACCTGGTCCACCTGCCATAAAAAATGCTTTAAGTATTCCCTGGTCATACACGCCTTCATTTAATTCAGTCTTTTCGGTCAAGAATGTAGCGTAATTCTTAATAATCTTCATAATTTAGGATTTAATTTATAGTCTATATATCCTCTCACCAAAGACATAAAAAAAGGAATGACTATATCATTCCTTCTTATTATTAAATTAAATTCTATTATTAAATTATAGTGGCCAAATCATTACAGTTCCAGCATCATACCATTCGCTGTACCATCCTATTTTATTGATTTGTTTTTCAAACTTATTAAGAACACCTAGCTCATAATTTTTATGATCTTCTGAATAATAATCATAAATTATTTTACCTTTATATACATCTCTGCTTTCTCCAGAAACCCATACTCCACCTTCACTTCCGTTAAATTCTTCAGTCGTAGAAACAAAATCAAGTGAAAACTTCATTTTTAAATGATCTATGAAATCATCTCTGTCCATTTTGGCTTCTTTGATTAATTTAGATTCTTTAATGACAACATTAAATGGTAAATCATCAGCTTCTCCGTAACCATCACCCTGATGCAGACCGAACCACTTTCTTCCGTCTGTAAAATAGAACCATCCGTGTGCAACATCATGAACAACATCAAAGGATCTATTAAGTTCTACTTTGATTGATTTACCTTTACCTCTTGCTAAATACTTTAATACAGGTACACCGTCATCCCATGTTTTTGTAGTTGTAGTAGCTTTAACAGTTACTGATTTGCCTTTAAGTGTTGCAGTGTATAATTCACCAGAAACATCGTCTGCTAATACTTCAGTAGATGATTTTTCTTCGTTTAAGCCATTGTCAAATGTTTCATAAATAGCACTTGCACTTTCATTTGCCATTTCTTCTGTAGCAACATCATTAAATTCTTTTGCCCACTTTTTCCATTGAGAAGATTTAGCAAAATTATCAATTACATCAAACACACCGTCATTGCCCATAGTTACATTACTATCTGCAAATTGATCTGCTAACCATCTTCCTACTTTAGCATTTAAGAAATACAAAGCTCCTTCATCTGTAAATCCAAATGAAGATACTAAATAAGCAAATGTGTTTTTCCAGAATTCTTCTTTTTGAGCATCATCATAAAGAGTATCTAATGTACCGTAAAAACCATATACATCATTGATATCATTATCGCTAAATTTATCTTTTTTACCAAAAGTGAATTTTTCAGATATTTCAATTAGCACTGATTCATTATAAACAATATGACCTTCATTATCTTCTATAGATAGTTTAGCTTTTGGAAATTCTTTTTTTACAGCTTCATAGTGTGCAGGAATTGCATCCATTATTGAAACTAATTCTTGATTAATTACTTTTCCATTTTCAATAGAAACTATTGCCCATGGACCAGCTTTAGCACCCTTTCTAACACCTTTCATGATGTTTGACCATTTACCTTCTGTAAGAAATTGTTCATCAATAGGATTAGGATATTTAACACCCTTTGCTAACTTAAGTAAATCTTTAAGATCTTTAGTTTTATTTCTATTATATTTGTCAGCGTTTTTCTTATCTTTAAATATAGCAGAAGTAACATCTCCATGATCATTGATCATAATAATGATACCTTTTTTACCAAATTGTCTTTCATCTTGAACGTAAATAGCTGGAGTTGCAGCCTCAGCAACTGCTGATTCTTTTACAATAGTATCATACCAAACTTCTTCAACCTCACCGTTATAGTCTGCATAAACATCTATCATCCAGTCTTGACCTTTTTCGTCTTTACCTACCCAATATTGATCCTGACCTTCATTTCCATGATCGTCTATAATATCTTCGTAATCAAAATCTACTTTATGTAGTTTACCACCTACCTTGAATTCAAGATATGGCCATTCGTCTTTAACAATCTTAATTTTGGCTTCATTAACTACAGATTCCATAATAAATCCAATTATCTCTTCTTCTTTATTGAATCTAGCGCTACGTACATCGTCAGTTACTTCTAACTTAAGACCATACATTGCTGTTAATTTAACTTTTACTATTTTACCATCTTTTTCTGCTTCAAATTCCTTGAATGCATTTGCTTGTTGTCCATAATCTGTAATTTCATATTGGCCACCTTTAGTATCTAAAATTGTACCGATATTAATTTTGTTAAGGATTTTTGCACCCATCATAGAAGCCTTGGCAAAAGATATTGTTTTACCTTCATGTATTGTAGATTCTCTAAGTAGTTTAGGATTATTATCAATAAGCTCTTCCATTTCCTTTGCAGCTAAAGTTTTAAATCCAAACTCACCAAATTGTTTCTTAGCTAATTTATCAGCTTTCTTTAGATCTATGATCTGATCTAATTGATCATCTCTTAATGAGAATAGTCCCATTTCACCAAACATATCGCCTGCTAAAATATCAGCTTTTTGATATGGGCTCCATAGGTCTGTTTTTTTCTCTGATATAAAAGAATTGAATGATTGTAATTTTTTCATAATTATATTATTGATTTTCTACCACCTAATTGAAGCTTAAATACCAGTACATCACCAATATTTTCTGCAATTTTAGATATGTCGTTTTTTGATATGTTAAACATAAGCACTGATTCTAAACCTTCAGGACTGTTAAATTCTGTGACTATATTTCTATAATCATCGCCAAATAGTTCTTCTAGTTCTTCCTTAAGCATCGCCTTTGGAGCCGGAGTTGCTATCTCATAGATTTCATTTCCACCGTAAGACGCTTCGTTTATAATTTCTTTATTTTCTAATACTTTAGAATTCTTTTCAATGTCTGCTAATAATTCTGGCATTGATCTTACTCTAATACCTGAAAATGTAGGTTTTTCAAAATATATGTTATTATTTCTATCAGCATATCTTTTTAAAGATTTGTGATCAGCCATTACTCCACCTGGTAGGTTGTATATAATAGTACCCTTAGGTAAAGTGATATTAGTGTAATCACCAATTCTAGCACCTTTAACATCTTTCTTTAGTTCATATTTTCTATCTTCTAAAGAATCAATTGTTCTTCCGCTTGTACCAGAAATCATGGATGTTTTAATCTCTTCAACCTTAGATTCATTTGCCATTCTTGTAATAGTAAAATCAATCCAGTTTTTTTCACTTGTTCCCCAATCAATATCAACTTGTGGGAATTTATCTTTAATTGAATCAACGATCTTAGTCATTGAATCGTTAGATGCATCAGATAATACTTCGTAGTCATCATCTTCATAATCTTCATCGTCTCTATTGTCTTCCCAATCATGATCCCAATTACCCCAATGTCTAATACTACATTGAATTTCATCATCAGCTTCTTGATCTAATCTCATTCCAGGTTTAACTTCAGACTTAAGTGCATAATACACTTTATTTAGATCTAATTGTGGAGCTACTTCTTCAGCACTTGCACCTACTTTATCTGCTTCTTTCCATGCAATATAATCTTGATCGTTTTGAATTGCAGCTATTAATCTTTCTAATGCATCACTAAGTACTTTTTGTGATTCTTTTTGAACAACTCTAACTGCATTTTTGGCTAATCCTAAATATTGGTAAAATGACATTTTAGTCTCAGGATTTGCAGGAGCCCAATATTTGCCTCCTAGAAATTTCTTACCAGTTCTTAAACTAATAACATATTGCCATTGTTCATTTCTATCACTGTCCTTTGATTTCATATAAGGTCTAATAAAACCTTGTCTACTTCCATAACTTCCTGCAGATATAGATCCAGTGAATTCTCCGAATACACACATACCATTAAAAAACTTTTCAGTTGATCCAAATAAATGCTGAATCATATTGGTTTTAATATTTCCACCCCAAACAACTGGATGCAAATTACCTTTTACATTATGATATTTAAATTCTGGTAATGGTGCACCTGAATAGTGTTGTCCACCGTCTTCAAAGTAATAATTTATATAACCGCCACCTAAAGTGTCTTTCATATATGATAGATAATCGTTTACTATTTGATTGTCTCTTAGATTGTTGAAAAATTGTTGAATTGTCATGTTCTTAAGCGTTTAGTTTCTTGATTTTCTTCATAATAGTTTTAACGTCATCATCTTTATCACCATATGTAGGTGATACATTCGTTTTACGATCCCATGTTGCCATGTTAACTACTGAACCATCGGCATTAATATTATATGAACCGCCTTCATATTCTTCTCCGTCGACGTCTAAATCAAATGAATCCTCTTCATAATCAGAACTAACAGTGTATTTTTTACCATCTAATTTAGTAAGAGCGTCTGCAAATTTTTGTGCAACCTCTAATGTTTCTTCTTTTGAAAGTCCGGCTGGTTTTGCTTCAGAAACCACAGCCTCGTTGTTTACTCCATAAAAAGACATCCATTCTGTTTTGGTCATTCCTGCTGCATCAGCTTGTAATTGTAAGAAATCTGTCCAATCTTCAAATAATTTTACGTGTTTCATATCTAATTTTATTTATTTAATAATTTTATCACTTCGTCCATTACAAGATAAAAAGCATATCCAGCTCCTTGATAACCATGATCTTCCTCTACTGTAAATAACTGTTTACGTTTTTTAAGTTCTGCATTGATACTATCTTCAATAGCTTTACCTATTTCAAACTTATCACCTATTTCTATTTCTTTATCATTCTCTTTACTAGATGAAGCTAATGCTAAAAAACCACCTCTACCATATTGGTATGATAGTCTATATTTAATGACATGATCACTAGTAACTACTTGAAAATTCTTCTCGTTTAAAAAATCTGCGAAACTCATTGTGTCGTTTTATTTTAGTGTTAATAAATACTTTAGCTTATCTATTTGACTTATAATTAGTCTAGCATGATCATAAACCTCTTCATGCATAGGATCAATAACTATTTGTATTTCGTTTGTTAATACACTATATAAGTGCATAAAGAATTCTACTACTGCACCTTCTGAATAATCTTTAAGTGATATTGTAGCATTATTACCAAAAACTGGGCGTTCTTTAATACCCATGATCAATTCAACTAGTAAATCTATGTTTTCTAAGAATTCATCGTAGAACTTTCCGAAAGCCTCGTGTTCAGCAAAAGAATTTGTTTGCCAATGAAATATATGTGCTTGATCTCTAGCTGCTAATAGCTTTAGTGAGAATTCTCCGAATTGATCTCCTGTTGGTACGATTGCATTAAAACCTTCGTTTAAGTAATCGTCGTATTTTAATGTCTTCATATTTATATTCTAAATTTAGCATCCTTGAATGCTTTCTTGATTTGTTTAGCCATATCAGCTTGAATACCTGGGCCTCTGAAATCACCACCTATATCATATGATCTTGCTATTACATCTTCTGCAAATGATTTTGCTTCGTGATATACTTCCATTTCTAATTCGTCTCTTCTTTGATCTTCATCGTCAGAGATAGTTCCATCAGCATTAGCTTCAGTAACTTCGTTACAATCTTCGTTAGTTGGTTCAGCGAACTCGTTAAATAATTTTACTTTCTTCATGCTATGTACATTTTTATTATTAGATTATATATCTATCTCTTTTAGCTCTAATTGTACTTTAGCCCAATAGTACTCTGTTCTCTTGTTCTTGTAGCCTCTTGGTCCACCATTCCAATTTCTTGCAATAGTTTCAAAACCACCTTCAGGATGGTGATAGTTTTTCCAAACCATGAACATTTCAATAGATTTTTCTCTACTAAAACGATCTTTCTTCTTATATCTTTTTTCGCTTCCAGTTTTTTTGAGAATTCTATTGACTTCTCTTACCATAATAGGTCTAATTTGTAATACACCGATAGAAGGCTCTCCTAAATCAGTATCTCCAACCGCATCTTCATTTCCTCTAGATTCTACTTGAATTAAAGCTTCTACTAACTTAAATGTAGTATCTATTTCAATTGGTTCTGGAGTTAATGTAGCGATTGCTACTTGGGGTAATCTTTTGTCTTCTGGAAACGGATTATCTGATATTGCACCTGGTGATAATGATAGAAATGGCAACAACATCATCATGAATGGTATCTTAAAACTTTTCATAATAATTAGTTTATCTTTTTATTATACTACTAATATACAAAAAGTTTCTGACATAAAAAAATCTGGAGTGACTTATTTTCGAATAGTTCTAACACTATCGCCCGCGAACACAGTTACTTGACTGCTTGCTGGCTGGTTAATTGTAGGATATTTAGAATTTTCAACTGATTCTTTAACAGTGTTGTTTTGTAGAATCATCTTTTCTATATGTGATAACTCCGCCTTATGAACAAATATGCCACAAATAAAACCTCCGATGGCTCCTACTATTATTGATATAAGTAATATTTTAAAAAACCTTTTCATAATTATCTTGATTTGATTCTATCTAATTCTCTTTCTAAGAATTCAACTTTCATTTTTAGACCAGCTGCTTCGACTTTAACTTTCATTAATTCTTCGGTCTGTTCGTTCTTGTCTTTCTCTAATCTCTCAACTCTGGCCATTAAATCATCTCTGTAAATGTTTTGTTCAGATTTGTTTTCTTTTTGTTTCTCTCGTTTGTTACGAATAAGAAACTCATAGAATTTCCAACCACCTGCACCGAAGATGACAGATATTGCTGTAATTATTATTGTAGTTAGATTTTCGCTCATTGTCTTAGTGATCTTTCTAGCATTTCTTTCTTTAGCTTAAATAGAATCCAAGCCCACATGAAAGCATACCAGCATGTAATCAATATATTTTTAAAATCTGTTAATGTGAAAGCTTCATCACCTCCAAATACACTTACTAAATATCTTATAGTTGAAAATAAGTATAACACCAAATATGCTGTTACAAATCTAGATAGCCACTTAATATTGTTTATAAAGACCAACATTGATGCACTACATATAAGATATGCAAAATATAACCAATATGTGTTAGGTTGTCCAGCTGCTTCCCAGTATGTCAGATCGGTCCATAATACTAAGTTGTTTAAAATATCGCTTGAGATCCAAAAAAATAACAATGGTTGAAAATCGTAATACAGTAACGTATTCTTAATAGATCTAAAATATTTTGTTATCTTGCTCCACATATTAGAATTTGTCTGAGAATAGATCCTCAATGTCTTCGTGAATTTCTTCAGCGGTAACATCTAATTCTAACATGATGTTTGCTCTATATGTTAATTCTTTAGAACCATTATTAAAAACAATAATAGTTGGAATAGATCTTACTTTGTATTTCTTTTTAAGATCTGGGTATTTTTCAATATCAACTCTATAATATACACCATCTTCAATATCTTTCCAATCTTCAAATTTATCAGCAAATGATGCCACAAACTCTACAATAACAATACCAGTATTGATAGCTTTATCAAAATTGTCTGTGTTTAGGTATTTAGGAGTGTCTTCTACTATATTTACACTCTTGTTTCCATCTGCAATGGTAGTTGATCCTAAAAGACCAAATACAATCAATATTATAAATGTAAAGTTTTTCATATTATCTAAATTGAAAGTTAAGTCCAGCTTTAGCAGTAAATATTTGTCTATCCCAATATTGTAGATAATTCATTTCTGCAAAGATACCTAACTTCTTTGTTATTTTCCATCCTGTCATTGCACCGATTGTAAAATCAGTCCACTGTGTATCTTCTCCTTCATTAATAAACTTGCCGTAAGAGAATAGTTCTTCTCCCATAACTTGTTGGTGATATGGCATAACTGAAGTGTAAATGTGTGCCCAATTATTACCGTCTTGAGAGTAGTGGTAGAAATCTAAACCTATAACTGCAGAAATAGTTCCTAAGTCTTCGACTAATGCAATTCCTTGTCTGTTAAAGTCGTTTACAAGACCACCAAATATATTAGTTCTAAAATCTAGATCCGTGTCTGAAACTCTTTCACCTTCTGGATTAGTCCAAAAGTAATCAAAGTTATCTACTTCTCCATCATTATCATAATCAATACCATAGAAGTTATCTACGAATCCCTCATCGTATGCTAATTGCCACCATGGGTTATCCGCTAAGTAATCTGCAATTGGTAAGTAACCATAAGGTCTATGTGTTCTAAATGCAGCACCTATAGAAAAGTTAAGTTTTTTACCTATTGGCTTTCTCCATCTAAGATCTACCGCTTTGTAATCTAACTCTGCAAGACCATCTTGCATTTGTTCTAGTTTAAAGATAAAGTTATCTCCTAAATATCTAAGAAATATATCTTCTCTAGTATATTCATTCCCAAACTGTCTTGCCCATTCCCATTGGAATTTATATTCCCAACCTTTAACAGCACCTATATTAGAACTTAATCCTGTTTGGATTTCTGTTCCATCATAAAATTGATTAGGTTTATTCTCATAATCAAATCTTGCAACCTTTCTAATACCAAATCCATAAGAGTAATTAGTTTCAGCATCTGGTGTAATATCAAATAGTTCTCCACCTTGATCTACAAAATAAGTTTTTTGAGTACTAGTTTGTGGTTGTGCTTCTCCAGCAACTCCATAAATAGTAGAGTATTTAAAGAATTTCTTAACCTTCTTTGTAATTTGTGCATCCGCAGTACTAAATGATACCAATGCAATTAATATAAATATTAGTTTTTTCATGTTATTTACCTCGAAGATGTTTTTCAATTGCTTTTAAATCCTCCTTAATTTCTGATACATCTTCTTGTGTGTTTAATATAGTAGAACGTACTAACTCGTCTTTAAGTTCATACTCTGTTCTTGAAATATTTGGAGCTGGTAGAGTTTTAGCTGCTTCAATTTCATCTCTCATATCATCGAGTTGTGCTTGAAATGCAAACCAAAAACTAACCACTGTTGTGATTGCGACAGCTATGGCTATTAGTGTTTTTACACTAACTTTTACTCCGCTATCTTCGTTTAATTCTTTTGCCATTGTATAACAACGTATTTTTCTGAGCATAGTGCTACAAAGTATATATCGCAAAAAACAAAAAAAAAGAAGACCGAAGTCTTCTTTTAAGTTATTGTGTTTTAGTTTTTAGTAAGTTAAGTCGAATGCGTCTTTCAGTTCTTCGGCTTTATCGCTTTTAGGTTCTACATCAAACTCTGTATATAAGAATAAGTATAATTGTTCCCATTGTTCACCATCTGCTAATCTATCAAGTTCATCTTGGTTTTTCTTAATAAACTTTTTAAGGTCATTTCTTAGACTTTCGTCTAAAGATTCAACTTTTTTTTTAGCAAGGTTTATTGATTCTTCTATTGTTGCAATAAAGTCCTTAACATCACCTCCATCGTTTAATGAGTATACAAATTCATCTTTAGCTTTATTAGAAATAATTACATTATCGCCTTTAATACTGGCCTTCATGTTTTTCATTCCTTTAAGTGCTTGCTGAATAAGTATTAAAGCATCATCGCTTTGTTCATTCACTGATTCCATTAAACCAATTGCAATATCTCCAACGACTCTATCTGCTTGTCCGTTTTCAACGTATTTTTTGTTAATAATAACAATCTTATTTCCAGATACTGGGATAATATACATTGGCATCATACCAGTACTAAAATCATACTTGTATGCACCTTTAAGTTTTTTACCAATATCCATAAATGATTTACCATCATCTAATACTTGTTGTACGTAATCAGCAATAGTATCTAGGTTACCATCGTTTTTAGCTTCAGTAACTGTTGATTCAGATTTCATGTGGTCTCCAGAAGAAAGCCATTTAGCAAAGTTTTCCATATCTTCATCAGAGTGTATAAGAAACTTTCTTAACTTCTGCTTATATTTAGAATTCTGTACTATTTTAAGCATAGGCTTCCAGTCATCTGCATCAACAGCATCTGAAAAGCCACTGTCATTACTAATAACATATTGAGCTTTGTCAAAATCCATACCATCAAAATCCTTAAGTTCCGGTCCAACCTTATATCCTTTTACACCTTCGCCAACTACTGATTCTTTAATATGCTTTTTAACTACAGCTTGGAAATTTCTAAGGTTTGCTCCATTAAGTCTATCTTCAAATCCTCGAGAATGTAGTGCTTGTACTAAATCTGTAAAACTACCTTTGGTTAGTTTTTTAGCATCTTTTTGTTTCTTTAGAAATTGTTCTATGTCCCAAGATAATACTGCAGGAATTGCTTTAAGACCTTTTTCTGCTGATTCAGATTCTTCTACATATTCAAAAGATTCTGGTTCTACTGATTCATTGTAACTTACGATATCAGAATATTTAATTTCATGTTCTCCACCGTCTTGATCTAGTGCAAAGATTGAGTCTTCTCCCCACATAGCATCGTTTTCGTCATTGCCATTACCATACGCGTAAATAACATATTCTTGACCATCACCTAATTGGATCATGCCATCGTCACCTTTCATAGCTTTCATTAAAGACTTTTTATTATAAGCCTTTTCTTGAATAGTTTCAGTTTCACTTAAAGCAAGTTCTACTTCAGAATCTTTTCCAGCAACTGCTTGATCTAATTCTTTTTCTAATTCTGCTTTTCTATTATTAAGTCCTCTCAGTTTTTCTAAAAGATCTGTTTTTCTGTCACCTTCTGCTACTTTCCATTCTTTAACAGTGTTTGCCATATCTAGTACAACTGCACTGTGTTCTTTGCTAATCTTATTAATAGAACGACCTTCATTAAGACCTAATGATTCTTTTAATGAATCCCATGTTAGTTTCTTAGTTTCTACAGATTCTGCAAATGCTTCAATGTCCCATTGAATTCTTTGCATTACATCTTCGCCTCTGAATTCTTTCTTAGCCCAATCAAGTAAACCTGGTTCGTGTTTAGCATTTTGTGCCATATCATAAGCATTTCTCCAACCATCATTTGATGCAACATCTTCTAACCATTGGTTATATTTCTTTTGATTCCATTTTACTTTCTTAACAGCTTTCTTATGTGGTCCATCACCTAATTTAGAAGTAGCAGCCATATAGCTACCAGGTTTAAATACACCAAGATCTTCACCTGTAGTATCATACTTAATTTCTTTTCTAAATCTTCTTAGTGAATATTCACCACCTTCGATTTGTTTTCTTCTTGTAACTTCTCCTTGAGACGCGCCTAATTCTATTTTTAATTCTTCAGCTTTCTCTGGATCAGTTTCAAAATGTAAATCTCTAACTGCATTTTCAAGTACAGCCTCTTCATAAACTTTAGATGCTTCACTTAATGATTCCTTCATTGGCTCAAACATTTTGACCATCATGTCAAAGTCTTTCTTAAAGTATTTTCTTAAGTAACTTCTAACTGCATCATCAACTAAACCGTCTCTATCTGATTTGTATTCGTCCCAATCTTCCCAATAAAAATCAACTGCATCTTCTGCAGCTTGTCTTAGTTTGCTATCAAACGGTGATGGCATTTTCTTTGGCTTGCCAGCATCTTTGTGCATTGCATCTAAAAAGATAGATTGATCTGAAGAACCCCATTCATTAACTTTTTGAGCTTCTGTCATGAAAGATTCATACCAACCTTGTTCGTAATCTTCATCATCCTCATAATCATCGTACTCTTCTTCTTGGAACCATGATTGGTTTGGATCAGACTCTGCTTCTTGTTTAAAGTTATGTCTTTTCCAATTATATCTTCCGTCAGCCACTAGTGCCGGGAAAAGTACATCACCTCCTTTATCCCTTGTTTTTAACTTGTTTTCGAATGCGAGTGCAATACCAATATCTCTCATTGATCCTTTACCCATTACTCTGATAGATTTTAAGATTTTTTTGTCTTCTAAATCTTCATCAGTGTAACCGTTCATTCTAGCAAGTAATTCATAATAATCCATGCCACCGAATTCACCATAACCGTCATACCCTTTTTCGTAATATTGGTTACCTTTGTTGTCGTACATCCACACCTCAATTGTATTTTCTTTTTCAGAACCAATTTGAGCTCCAGTGTCTTGAGTCATCCATGAGAATTGACCTTCATATAATGTACCACTATATGTTTGTTTAGTAGCTGACAATGCGTTCATCGCAACTAATTTGTTTTCAAATAGATCTAACGCGTCTTTAAGACTAGTTGTTCTATTTAAGCCTTCGGTTAAAGATTCGATTTTTCTACTGTTTTTAGTTTCAGTTAAGTATAATGCTTCTGAAATCTGTAACTTAGTATACTCGTTCGGCGATAACTCTTGCTTGTTGTTATAATTGATAAACGATGGCATATGATATTATGTCTTTTTTATTTCTTGTTTGGGTAGTAAAGAGAATAGATCTTGTTTACCAAGCTTGTTTTAGTTATTCCATCTTCGAAAGAAACATCAAACTTTTTATCACCTAAAGTAATTAAATCTTCTTTTGATAATGTTTTAAGTTTAGTTTTAGTAACTTTACCTTCGATTACTGGAACACCTAATATTGCATCGGCAACATCACCTAATTCCTCTTTTACTGCTGCAGCTCTTGCTTTAGCTTCTGCTTTAACGCTTTTTGCTTTTGCTTTCGCTGCTGCTTTAACGTCTTCTACTTTGTCTTCAACAACATCAGGAATATTGTCTCCATCTCTGTCTGCAATAAATCCTTTCTTAGTTAGAAAGTAAATTGCTGCTGCGATTGTGGCTAATACTGCCACGATAATTAAAATTGTTTTCATTGTTTTAAAATTTATAGTGTTTATTATCTTATACTATTTATCCCTATTTTGTTTCAATAAAGTTTACTAGCTATATATAATGAAGAAAGACGCTTTCTAGCGCCTTTCTCTCTTTTCTTTCGTTTCAAGCTGGACCACCAACTCCGAAATTAACCCAAATTGAATCTTCATCGGTCGATACTTCAAATAATTGAAATAAATCCTCACTATTGAGGTCTTTAGGATTTATTATTACTTCAATAGTATTACCGATTTCATTTGCCTTTGACTCATTCTCAGAAGTGATGCCAGCTTCTGGAATTTGTTCGGTCATAATATGAATACGATATTTTTAGAAGGTGAAGAGTAATCTCTTCTAATTATATATCACACTTTTTTATAAAGTTTCTTAATACTATAATATTTTATTATGCTAAATAAATTGACATTGCTTTTACCTTCCAACTGTCTATGCCATTAAGCGATCCTATTTTGAAATTAGAATTTTCCATGGCTTTCATTTTAAATCTGATTGAAGATTTTTTAATAAACAAATCTAAATAAAGTTGCTTAACTGTAAGTGCTTTATTAATAAGAGAAGTCAATGTATCTGCGTATTTTGTATTTAGTAGTTCTGCTAACTCTTTTGTGCCTGGATATACTATTAATCCTATTAGAATATCATATACTTTACCCTCAATGATCAAGTCTAATGCAGCTGCAGCTTGTCTTTCGTTCTTAGCTTTTATTAATGCATTAACTAATTTACCGTTTTTACCACTACTTGTACCTACTTTGGCAATACGAAGGTAACCTGAAATAGTTTTCTGTAATTTACCAGATTCTTTAAGATCAATAAAAGATTGAATAATTGTATCTCTATTTACATTACCTGAAGATATTCCTGTGGCACTTGTCCAGTATGACCATGTTTTACATCCATGAATGTTAAACATATTAATTGCATTACTAAACGTTGTAGATCCGCCAGCTCTTGGTAAATGTACTGTGTTTTTAGGTTCTTTAGTTGCATCGCCCTTTAAAGGATTCAAAACATCTTTAAATACCTTATTTTCTGCTGGTGTTAAAGACCACTTTCCAAGCTTCATTGAATTTTCAATTGCAGTAATATATCCACCTGCTGATGCTTTAGCACCTTTACCTGCTTTAGACGATATTTGTAGACCATTAAAAAAGAAATCTACTAATTCTAAATTAGATTCAGTTGGGAATTTTAATCCACTACCTGTTTTTCCTATTAAGTTAAACATAAATATTCCACCTAAAACTTCACCAAAATCTTTTTGAATAGTTTTAATTGATTTAGGATCAATCTTACCAACATATTCTGATAAGTTATAATCGATCACAAATTCTTTATTAATACCTTCAACTTCGTCAACTGTACTAAATGCCTTTCCTTGTAATTGTACTGCTTCTATTAGATCTAAACAAAAATCTCTATATGTTTCGTTATGTACATTAGAATTAATTGCAGCTTTAGCTCTTGATATTATATCTGCCTGAGAAGTGTAATCACCTGATAAGTTTAAATTATCTGGTGTTAGATCTTTATCTCCTATAACTTGTTTAACTCCATTTGTGAAATCAATTGCACTTACAATACCATATGCTTTCTCTGCTGTTAATGTCTTACCGAAATAATCTACATCTTTATTAAAAGTGATATTCCATGAATCAAACTTACCTGACCATGTTCCACTTGTAATAGAGTAATCATTTGGTTGTATATTACATGCTGTTAAAAACTCTTCAATTCCACCTTCTGGATCATTAGGATCTATTTCAGCTCTTAAAATTTCACCAGATTTTGGTGTAATCCATCTACCTTTAGGTTTTATAACCGAATAAACATCTTTCATACCTTGTTGCCATGCAGTAAGTTTACTTTCGTTAACTTTCATTGCATTTGAAAACTTTACTCTAATGTCGTTATAAGTGCTCATATTATTTTCTTGCTTTTATTGTAGAAATACTAATACCTTCGTATTCTGATTCCAATGATTTTACTAGTTTTAGATTAGCAGTATCATCATCATAAAATTGGAAGTCTGTATATCCAAGTTCCATTAATTCAATAAACGCTGCCTTTTTTCTATCAGATATTCCACCTTTGAATTTATGTACAGGATCATTAACCGCAAAGATGAGATCTTTATCTATTTTAAACCCTACATGTTCTCTTAACCACCTGTAGATCATTTTTTGATCATCTCTTGCTGTTACAATTCCTACAGCTAATTTCATTTTATATGCCTCTTTAAAAATCTTAAGATAGTAATCTATCATTTTACCCGCTTTCATAATCTCTAATGATTTAAAATCATCAAAGTCTAGTTCATGATCAGGGTTAGATTCATATTCGTTAAATTCTTCGGGTGTTAATGAGAAACATTCACCTGATTTTTTATCGCAAACTTTAATTTTTGCATCAGTGATAACCAAAGTGTCGTCAAGATCAAACACAATAATTTTAGATCCATGATAAGGTTTACCCTTTCTATTGACCTCATTTAAATACGATTCGTATGTTTTAACGTGTTTCATCTTAGGTTATATTAACAAAAATAGATTTGTTTCTCTATATGTATCTAATTAATATTACCTTTATCTTCTTTGGGTGCCTCCAGATCTTCTAGTTGGTGTTGAATTGTTCCTAACAGGCGTTGATCTATTAATAGTCGGTCTTGAGTTATTGTTTCTAATAACTGGCACTCTCGGCTTCTCTCTAATAACTCTAGGTTTAGTATTATTATTAACCGGGGTGTTTTGATTCAGATACACTCTAGGTTTTGTATTGGTTCTAGTATTGGTTCTTACATTAGTTCTATTGTTAGTTTCAACTCTTCTATTGCTAACTACTTCATTACTAATTGAACCTCTTCGACCATTAATACGTACTGTATTTGATCTATTTCTATTTTGCCATGCATAGTCATTCATGTGTTGTCTCCAACCCCAGTTGTTATTGTAATATCCATTCCAGCCATAGTAATTATTCCAGCCATATCCATAATGGACATTGCCCATCCAGTTATTATATCCCCAGCCGTGATTATTCCAGCCATAGTGGATTCCATAACCCCATCTATCATATCCAAATGGTGACCATCTATGAGGAGAACCCCAAGAATTCCAGCCAGTATAACCCCAAGCCCAATCATTCCACATTTGATCTCTATTCCAATAATAAGAATTCCATCTAGAATCATATTGTCTTCCTAACAGTCTATTATTCCAATCAAATGATCTAGGTTGACTTAAAGCATATCGTGCAAAGTCTAATCTAAAACCTATGTCTGTCCTTAGTTTATTTCTAAATTGAAATTCATTTAATGTATCAACTTTAACCTCATCTGAAACTACTATATAATTTTCATCTTCATATATCGGGTCATATTTATAAGTTGACATTTGCCAATTAACACCACATGATGTTAATATTGTTAATGCTAGAATAAATAGTAGGTTTCTCATATATTATCTGTATTATTGTTTTGTTGTAATTCTTTTTCTATTTCTAATCTCCATATCATATTATTGGGTACTATAAACTTTCTCTCATGTCCATATACATAGAATACAGTTTTCCATATGTTCTGTCTTACAATCCTAGCTTTCTTATTACCTCTAATGTAAACAATGTCATCTACGTTATAATCATTGCCCCATAAAAACTGAGCTCCGATAACTAGATTCTGTACCGCATCTTTAAATGCGAACGTGAGAATTGCGGCTACTGTAAGCCATCCCCACTCTAATATAAATGTTTGTACAATATCCTTCATTATGCTAAACCGTTAGATTGAAGCACATTCAATATTGGGTACTGACTAAACATTATACCGTTTTTTGCTTGATCAACACTCATGAATTCTGCAGCGTCAATCTCTTCTAATTGTAATTTACTCTTAGAAATTTTAGGTTTCTTTAAACCAACTTGACTAAGATCATCTATCTTAACTAAGAAATAAGATACTATTTTTGTATATTTCTTTGATCTAGATGTAACTACAAATGTGTTTTCATTCTTATCTATTAAACTAGATGGAACTTTAACACCTAATTCTTCATATGTTTCTCTAATAGCTGCATTAATTTTAGATTCGCCTTTATCAATGCCACCCTTTGGAATTCCCCAACCAGTATTAGATTTTCTACCAGTGGTGTGAGCGAGAAGGACTTTACCTTGCCATATAATCGCTAGACCTGCAGAATACCTCTGTTCTAATTTGTCTTCGTTGATAAATTCTTTAAAGTTCATACTATTTATACTTAATATTCATTAGGTATTTCGCCATCTTCTTCTATGGCTCTTATCTGTTCTTGCATTTCAAATATTCTCCATTCGAAATCAAATAAATCTTGTCTGGATATTTTATTATGCTTAAATGACTTCTGAGCTCTTTTATACTCTGATGTCAATCTTTTTAACGCTTTTCTTAACTCGGAGCAGGATTTACTGCTTTGTTTAACAGTAACTGCTGTCTTCTTTTTCTCAATCGTATGTTCTCGTCTTGGTTCTACAACCATTTCGAAATCTGAGAACAATTGTAAAAACTTGTCTACGTTGCTCATTATTTTAGGCGTGTTTTTTAAGTTTAACCCCCTTAAACTATATATCTGACTTAAATCTAGATCTTACTCTTTCGCTAATTGGTATGGCTTCACCTTGTTCATCTATGCGTACAAACTTAATAGTAGTAGCTAAAATTATAGCTTGTCTTCCATCATATACGTTGTGTGATCTAGCCTCTATTCCTAGTGTAACAGATGTTCTGCCAATAGAATCTACGGTGCCATATATTTTTAACAAATGACCTTCTTTTGCTGGTTTTTTAAATTCACACTTATCAATAAGGACTGTTACCATTCTTGGTGAATCACACACTTGAGATGCAAAAGCGGCTCCTGCTGCATCCACCCATGCTAAAAGCTTCCCACCGAAAAGATTACCATGAAAACCTAAATCTGATTTTTTTACAGGATGTGTACTAATTAATTCCATTATATAGTTTTTGCTATAAGGTTTTTAAATTTAGTTGTTGACCAACCATGATCTCTGTTTAAATAATGTATAGGTATTTTCAAATGATCTCCAGTAAATGGCTTATCAATATAATCATCTCCTAAAAATCTAATATCAAACTCTCCTATTTTTAATAATTCTAATAATGATTCTTCATATGTATATGATACTACATCGCATACTGATTTAAGTTCCATTAACATTTCTTTTCTTTCTTCTACTGAAAGAATAGGTTTTAATTTATGTGGCCTTTCAATTGACGGATCAGTGTGTAATAAAACTACTAAACAATCACAGTTAGCAGCACACTCCTTGAACATCTTAATATATCCAGGGTGTATTACATCAAAGTTACCACAAATTACTCCTTTTTTCATTATCTCCACGGCAGCATAGTCATGCCTATTTTATTTAATATAAATTCCATAATGATTACAAATGTTAAACCACCGATTATTTGCCATGCCCAGAATTTCCATCCTGTTAATCCCTCTTGCCATTTACGAAACCTAGACTTTTTAGCCCATTCATAAACACCTAACTTAGTGTTGATTTTATTTGCCCACCAACCCATATCAAATAGGTTACCAAATGCTATTAATAGTTTTCTCATATCTTATTCTTTACCGTCCCAATCTCCGTCTTTTAATTTAAATGACCAGAAGGATTTACCTTTAGTATTTTCATTTGGAAAATCAAAGGAGATTGATCTGTGTTTTCCACCATCTTCTATCCAAGATAGAGTCTTAATAAAATTAGAAGGTATTCTTGCTGGATCTGAATTAGTAGTCCATTCTTCTGAAAAGTAAATCATAATATCAACTTCGATGTCGTCATATAATGCTGCTAAATCTCTTTCAAATCCTTCTAGTGCAGCCCACGCCCCTCTATTTAGATTCTGATGTTGTAATGCACAATTAACATAAGTAAATGTAGTTTCTAACCATTCCTCTTTACATGAGAAAGTGTTTGCTGGCGCCATGTGACCTTTATCCCATATATTATCACTATAATCTGAAGAAGATGATGTTTTAATACCTTCTACTTTTGTAAACCTCATACCATGTCTGGAATAAGAAGATGCAGTTGCATCACAAATAACAGTATAATTAACTGTCAATGGTTGCTGATATGCTTGAGAATATGTGATCTCGTAAATATCTGTTCTTACTTCTACTATTTGTAGTTCATCTTGCTGTGCACTTATTAATGTGCTAAAGAAGATACAAATTGCTGCGAAAATAGTTTTATAATACATTACTTTATTTGTTTAACCCAAGTTAGAAGCCTAGTAAAAGGTTTCCAATTTAGTGTTGATTTTATCTTAGTTATATCTGCTACTGATCGTTTTGGTTCATTTCTTTCTTCAATGTGAACTATTTCTCCACCAAAAGCTTCAGCTAAATCCATAATACTAGTCTCTTGACCAGATCCAACATTCAGTATTTGTATACCATTTTCTGATGTGTCAGTATATGCACTAATGCACGCTTGAACAACATCACCAACATAAACAAAATCTCTTGTTTGTTTGCCATCACCAGTAACAGTAATTGGTTCAAATGATTCATATTGATTTAAGAAAACAGGAACAGCACTTAAATATCCACCTTCATCTCTTTGTCCTTCACCATATACATTGAAGAATCTTAATGCAGTACCTTTAAATGGCCTGTTTTCGTATTCTTCTTTTAAAAGTAATTCTGTCATGTGTTTAGCTTTTGCATATGGGCTAATAGGATCTACTGATCCAGATTCAGAATACGGCATTTCACTTAAAGGACCATAGATAGCTGCAGTTGATGCAATCACAATATCTTTGTTTCCCTGATTTAGGGACCAGTCAACTATGTTTGCTGTACCTTTTAAAATCTGATCGTAATATTTTTTAGGATTATTAAGAGACTCTTCAACTGAGACGGGCGCAGCTAAATGAAATAGTACATCATGTTTAATATTCCATGTTTCAATAATAGGATTCTGAATATCTTCTTCTATAAATTTATAGTCTAAACCTTTAAGATTGTCTAGGTTTCCAGTACTCAGATTATCAATCACGGTAACTTTCCATCCTAGTGATATTAGTTTCTTTACTAAGTGTGCTCCTATAAAGCCAGCACCTCCGGTTACAATTGCATTCATATTAATTCTTTTTTAGTTGATCAGGTTTCCATTGATGATCATAATACCATTTGGTCATTAGATGTCCCATAAAAACCAATTGAAAATTAAAAGCCTTTTCAAAACTTTTAAATTCATATTTGGTTTGAGTGTCTCTAACTACTACCCAATCTGTTTCTTTTGTTATGTCTTTCATTTGTTTACTATTTTACTAAGGCTCTCAATAACTTGCTGTGGTTTAATTTCAGTACTACATTCAAATTGTCTATGTGTACCCTTCCATGAAGGACACCAATTCCAGTCACCTTTATCAAAGGTGTCCCAACCCCAACATCCATGGCATTTTTGTTTGTTAATGATTCTAGTACAGTTATCTTCGAATTCTACATACTCGTCTGTAAAGCCGCTAATCATGATCACCTCAGCTCCAAGTGCCCAAGCGAACCAAGACAAGCCAGAGGAAATTCCAATAAAACATTGCGCGCTATTTATAGAAGCTGCAACCTCTTCTAATGCTTCTGGTAATTGTATAACTCCTTTGAGTTTTGTACCTTCTTTACTAGAATGATGTACGTCTATGTTATTTGATTTACACCAATCTATTACATCCTGCCAACCAGTTGGATGATTCCAATATTTGGCTTGTGCTGTTGATTGTGTGGCTATACAAACGTGCGCGCGTTTAGATTTGGTTTTGGCCTCTATAAATTGAGGTGCCATAAATGGCCTGGTTTCCTGGTATTCTAGGTCAAGGCGATCAGCGGCGATTTTTCCAAGGGGAATTTGACGCCAATCGTATTTGTGTTCGTTTTTATTCCATGGTGTCTCTTGGTTATAATAGACTCCGATGGCTTGTGAATGGTATGTCGATGGTTGGTCCCATGCCAGTGGGTATATCTTTAGTTCTGCATACTTGTCCCAGTCAAATAACCATGGTTTATGACACTTTACGAATACTCTATCAATAGAGTGTCGTTGTTTGATCATTGTCATTTGGCCCATAAAGCTTAAGGTATCTCCGAGTGATGAGCTACCGAATTCTACTGTTAGATCTTGGCCTATTAGATCTGGTTGTATTTCTGTATATAATTGACCGTCTCGGTATATTTTAATAGTCCAATCGGTCCACCATTTTCTAGATGGTTGATACCAATGGTCCTCTTTTATTTCTCCAGTGTTATAAATCAGGTCTAAGCCATCGTAGAATTCTGCTCGCCAATTTGTGCCATCTAACTGTTTTGCATGTAGTCTGGGTCCACTGATCCATTGCACATCAAAGTCTACTTCGAGATGATGTGAACGTTCAGATGTGGATTTTGTCAATGTAGCGTGATAAGCGTCTTTAAGTTGTTGAGTGAACCTGTTAAAATCGTCCTTTGGTGGGTTTTCTCCTTTAATATCGAGTTCTGTGAGTTCTTTGATTAGTGTTGACGCATTTGCTGAGAGATCCTCTGAGAATGGAATTATAAAAGGAAACATGTCTTTATACTGATCTAATTGCCTAGAGAATGTTTTAAGACCATAGCTGTGTGCTTCGCGCAATGCTAGTGGACTACATTCCCAATTAGAGTTAAACATAAATGCATCTGAAGCTATCATAAATTGAGACACATCAGATCTTTCACCCCATACTGTAACGTTAGGTGGTAAATTATCCATTAATGGTTTCCAATAATCTGAAAAGTTATCTGCTTGATTGCCAACAAAGTGGAAATGAAAGTCGTAGATACCAGTATCATGTGCTATCCTTGCGATCTCGATGCCTTCTGACTGATTTTTACCTGGAGTCCATAATCCAACGTTAAGTACATGTACTTTGCTAGGATCGAACCCTAATGAATCCATAGCATCTGATTTTGCAAGCTCCTTAGCTTTAACTATATTTTCAATAGGATATTGAACAACGCGTTTCTCTATTAATCTATCTTTAAATGTTTCTAAATGAAATGGAGTACAAAATTGGTATTGATCTGGATCTAATCTTTTATCTTTTGCTTTAAACCAAATGTTGTGGTTAGTTTCTACAGTTTTCCATTGTTGACTATAAAGCCATTTTTGTGTATTAGCAGGCATTTTATTAAAACTATCAAAAGATTCTGGTGCCTCATCTATATGTACTATATCTGGATTTATTTCTTTAAGAGTATCTTTGAGTTTTTTAGTTCTTTCAGCTTGGTTGATTTCACGTAAATATCCAAGAGAGTGAAACCTATCACCTAATATACTAATTATTTGATCCCTTTGGACTACATACTTTGTACTGTATTGTGTGTACTCAATGACATGAATTTCAAATTCACTTAAGCGTAGCATTGCCTGTATTCTTTTAAGAACAAACTGTGGCATCCCACCTGTGCTCAGGTGTGGAGCTAAATATACTATTTTCTTAAGTGTATTACTCATATAGTTCCATTATTCTATTATATACCATATCAACGCTTGGGTGACATTCAAACTCTTCTTTATCTTCTAAACAATTTATTTGAGGTGGAATGGCTTGAATATTTCCATGTGTTTTAATATTGTACTTCATATTGCTTGAACAAAACACACCACATCCTCCTCTAATAAAGTCATACTTATAATCTTGTCTACCTCTTCTATATGGAGCTCTAAGCTTATTGTTTATCGAACTACCTAATTGAATAATGTGGACGTCTGTTGTTCCAGCAACATGTAAAATACCTGAATCCATAGTAACCACTATTTTGGCTTTATTATTCATCATCCATCTTAATTCTGCAGGATCATTAGTAGGATCGTTTAACATGTTGAGGCCTTTTTTAATATTTAAATTCATTACTGGTTTCTCAACATTAAAATGTCCAACTTCTTTACTATCTCTACCTATTGCAATAACTGGAATTCCTTGATCATTTAATCTATCTGTCAATTCTTGCCACTTTTCTTGATCCCACGTTCTTGTAGGCCAAGTGTGAGTAGGGTGAATTAAAACATAATCTTCATAACCAATTTCACGCTCTCTTTCTATATAAAGATCCATGTCCATTTCAGATTCTGTTAAAACAAATCCAAGTGATACTGCATGAAATTGCCTAAGATCCATATTAGAATATCTGAATTCTATTTTACGTCCTCTTAAATCATGAGATGCACCTACAATAGGAAAAAAGGTTTCATGTATATGACACGAGTCTTTTATTGGAGAATCTAATGGTAATGCCTGAAATACTAATGGATGGTTTTCAAATATGAATGGCTTACTTGTAAATACTGTTAATTGTGCATTATCATATGCCTTTGAAAGTTTACGCAATGTGGGGATTGCAGCTATTGTATCACCCAATGCTGGTGTATTTATAAGTAGGCCAACTCTTTGCCCATCCTGCAAGGCATGACGCATAATTAGTTATATTCTTGGTAAGACTTTTCTTCTACAAGTGTCGAACCTGTTAATTGATTAATTTGCTTTTTAACTTCTGCTCTTTCATCATTAGTGTAATAAACAGATCTTGCCAATTCTATAAAATCAGAATCAAATCTTTCTTCACGTTCATGATCTCTGATTATATCTTCGATATTCCAAAGAGTCTTATTAATGTTTAGTAAATCTAATTTTAATTCTGCTAATACTTCTTGTGCATGTGTGTCGTTGTATATCTGGTCAACAACTGGTTTCAAGGAATCATATTCTGTTTGTACATTAGCAAGTTTATCAGAGTCTTTGATCTCTACTAATTTTATTTCCAGAATTGTGTACTTGTCGATTATTTCACCGTTAGATACTTCTATTTTCATCTTGTATTTGTTTTAAAATGTTACAGTATTTGTAAAGTTCGTCCTTTTCAAATTCTTTAATTGCCCAATCTAAATCTTCTGTATTACCTAATCTAGCCCACTCTTTAAATTCTTCATCTGAATTAAAGATGTGAATAAAATTAGTAGGTCTAATTAAATCGTTATACTTTTGATTTAATTCTTCTAATGAAATGTCTTTAAGATTTTTCATTTTCGGCTTCAGTGTTTCTTTGAGTTAAAAACTCGGCAGCGCTAGCTACTAAAACTGAATCACGAACGCTTAGTGCTCCTGCACCTTGGGCTGCGTTTGCCGCTTGTATAAGAACATTTACTGCCATTACTGGATTCATATTCTTAACTTCTTCGAACGGAGATACGATCTCTTTTTGTTCTGTTGGATTTGGCGCTGTGCCTTCTTGTATGTGCATATTTAAATTATTTACTAGTTATACTAAAATCTAGCTAGAAGTTTCATTAATTCTTTTTGTGGAAATATATTAACACCTTTAGAATTTACCATGTCTCTTGCTAAAATACCTTCTATTTTACCTAATGTAGCATCTTCTGAATAATTAAAAAACTTATTTGATATACCATAATCAACACTTGAATTTATGTTGTGTTTATCAGTTAGTAATAACAAAAGTGCTTCGAGTGAATCTAATTGTTTTTGTGAATACTTATGAAAATATCTATGTCCTCTATAAGGCTGGTCTAATCTAACTACTTGGCTTGGATGAACTTCTTCTTCATACCACGTATAGTATTTTCCATTCTTTTCTTTTAGATATCCAGCTGAGCATAATTCTATACTTATACTACCCTTTATCATTTTACTAGATTTCACCTTACCTAAATGATAAGATCTATATTCATCTTTTACGGCTTGTAAAATCTTACCATCTGTTTCTGATTTATTTATATTTTCATCTTCATTTACAGATAATCCTCCTATTACATAATGTGCTCCGATTCTACCTCTTTGATCATTCTTCCATGAGTCTATAACTTTATAAGGTGAATGCTGCCCATTGTTGCTAGCAATAAATATCCAATGTTTAGCTGAGATTTCTTTAACATATTCTCCTTCTGGTAAATTATATTGCTCTATCCAAGTTGCTGAATTAATTGCATCAGTATCAGATTCTATCTCATGTGGGTTTAATCCCATTGATAACCACGTTAATGCTCCGCATATTCCATCGGCTTTTAATCGATGTGCTTTTTGATAATTTTTTAATGTTGTTTCAGTGTGTTGATCAAAAACACCACTTATAGGTTGACCATACTGATTAGTATTATACTTTTGTAGTACTTCTTGAATCAAATAAACTAGATCACCTTGGTGTCCTTTCTTTATAAAGTATTTTGATTGCATATTTCTTTAGTTTTTATTCTAAGCATGTTAATCAAATCACATAGTTCTTGTTGACTAGTCGTTTCATGACTAAAATCAAATAGTTCTTTTCGGGTTTCTCTTTCAGTAATGTAAAAAGAAATCTTATATTCGTTCCTTTGTTTTAATAAAGGTTCCATAAAAGAAACTGTAGCTGCCTGTCTTTTAGCGGCGCCAGCATATGCATATTTGACATAAACTGATGCTGATACTACATATCTCTCATGATCATCTACTTCTAAAAACTTATATCTTTCTTTTAGTTCATTAACTATTAGATATAATCTATGTGCTGTAAAATGACTACTGCCCTTAATAACTTCAATTAAAGCATTTGGCTCTAGTGGAGTATTAATATATTTTTTAGATAAATCTACGTTAAGGTTAGTTATTTGCATCAGGTTTCTTTTTAATATATTCTTTCATATTTTCTTTTGCCTTTGCATCTAATCCTTTTTTAAATAAATCTTCTTCTGATTTATGTAAATTTTGCCAAGCTTTAACATCTTCTTCTGTCATACCATCAGTGGCTGCAGGAGGAGCGGTCTTTTTAATAACTTGCATTGATGGTTCTACTGCTTTTTCATCGAAGACTTCTAGGTTTTTTGCATTAATAATTTCTACATTTCCATATGTGTCTTCTACTTCAAACTCAGCTTCAGCTATTTCTTTTTCTGCTTCAGCTATTTCTTTTTCTGCTTCAGCTATTTCTTTTTCTGCTTCAGCTATAGATTCTTCTGCTTTGTCTATTTCTTGATTAAATATTTCATCTAAGTCTTCGTCTGATAAATCTTCTACCATGTCGTTTAGTACCATGTCTAATGCATGTTCCTCGTCAATTCCATTATCATGAGCTGCGAAAAACTCAGCTTCATCTATCGGATCTGGTGCTTGTCTATCTACATAAGAATCGTACATTTGTTCTACATCTGATTCCAAATCGACCTCAATATCATTTAACAAACTATCTTCTGGAACTTCATCGTCCCATTCCTCGTCCTCGTCTTCTGGTTTAATATAGTCTACTAGTGATTTAATAAATCCTAATGCTATTAGTGGTAAAATAGCACCTGATACAAATGCTAAAATTCTTTTTTGATCAATAATATCTTCATCTATTAAATCAAATAACTCTGCCCAACTTCCAAAATCTGTTAAGTTAATAAATGCATAATACATGTTACCTTGCATTTGCATTAATGTTATTGTAATAAACAATGCCCAAACTAGTGTCTTGTTCATTTTCTTTAGAATTACCAATGATGCCAAAGAAGCAGCAGCCCCTATTTCAAAACCTATTGCTAATGTAACCGCTAACCAATATGGGTTTGATAATTCAAAAAAGTCAATTACGTGAATTGTAGAAATAACAGATACTAACGCGTATAACGTTATAAACGTACCTATTACAAATCTTTTTACTAATGTGTTTCTGTCCATTGTTGTTGTTATATATTTTCCCATTTACCCAAAGGACACGAAGATCCTGGTGACATGGTTTTTGCAGCAATATTACAGCCACATCCATTGACAGTGTTACCTGTCTTTATGTTTTTGCCTTGTTTTCTAGGATCACATTTATGACCAGATCTCATATGACATGCATCACATGATTTTAATCTAGTTTCACTAAGTGCTTTTACCTTTGGATCAAGAGCATCAAATCTATCTTTTACATAATTGGCCCACCCTGTAAATATTTGACTTATTTGTGACGGCTGTTCAGATTGTTGAGCAGGCGTCTTAATAGTAGGTGGAGTAATTATGCCAAATTTCTTAGCAATTTTTGAGTTCTTATCCTCATCCATTTTAGTCTTCCTTTTCTTCTAATGCGTTAATAGATATTCTCTCTTTATCAGAGATCTCTTCAATTCTTAAAGTTTTCCATGCTGGAACTTCTTTAATTAATCTAATCATCACTTCTTCAGTAATAATGTTATTCATTAACGTTGAGTTTAGTGTGTCAATTTCTGCTTCAACTTGTCTAAGTTCTTTCTTTGTTTTTTCAACCTCAGAATCGATTCCACAAGATTTAAAGTATGTTAATACTAATAATACTAAGATTACTTTTGTACCGTGATTTGCTAAAAATGTATTAAATTTATTCATAATTTATGTTTTGTTTATGTATTATATATCGAATTTTTCTTTAAATGTCTTCCTGCGCTTCATAAATTCCTTTGCGTAGAACTCTAAATCGCTTTGGGTAATACTAAATGTTTGTGGTAAATTATCTAATTCATTAGCTATCCAGATCTCTGCACCATCTGCTTTTTGACCTGACATATCCCAATATGCTATAAAATATGCAGCTGCTTGTAAAAAATAATCTTGAATCCACTTTTCTTGTTTAGGTTTACGAGAATTCTTATAATCAATGATCATAATCTTATTATCTACTAGTTTTGAAATATTATCTACTGTTCCTGCCCAGCCTCCACCTTTAGTAGTCCACAAAAATGTTTCAGCTTCTAAAACCTCGTTAATTCTATCAAAATAAGTATCGTGATTATAATAAAACTTATAAAAGAATGTCCAAGCCTGTTGTAGAAAAAATGCACCTAATTCATGATCTTTAAATTCATTTACTTCGGCATCTTCTGTTGCAATTATTTTTAACTGAGATAGTCTGTCTTCTGGTTCACCTGATGTTTCACCTTTATAGAGTTCTATTAGTCTATGCATTATAGTACCTCTATTCATAGAAAGCGTTGAAATACGATCGGCTTCTGCTTCGCCTACTCTTTTACGCCATTTTTCTAAACCTGACATGTCTTTAGTTTGACCTAATACTGTTGTCACGGATGGTAATTTAGCTATTTCTTTATCACCTTCAGTTACTCTATAAAATCTTAATCCATTTTCTTGGACTCTATTAATCTCGTATCCTTCCAAAACTTTAAGATTTAATCCAAGTAGTCATTTTTTCCCATAGAGTGTAAATTACGTCTATGTTTGACGATGTGAATTTAATTAATACAAATATAATAAATGCTACGAACGTAGTCTTAATAATATTACCTAATACTGGTAATAATGCTAAATCATCAAACACTGGCCATAAGACTATTAAGAAAGATGAGCTTTGTTTTACTTTCTGAATTTGTGGATATACAACATCTGCTAATCCTATCTTAAGCATACAATCACCATATTTGGTAATTTGTTGTAATACATAGGCTTGCTGTACCTCTAATGATGCTGATCTTACTTCTTCTGGTAAATTAACAACACCATAAATTCTACCTAACCAATCAACTCTAAGTTCATGATCTTCGTTAAGCATCTTAATGTTTTCTCTAGATGTTTTTCTAAAGATCCACCATATTCGTATATCTTTATATAAATCGTACCAGTACGTGAATGTACTTGTTATCCATTTCATATTATTGTGTTTTAGTAAATTGCTTTAATTCGTTGACTTGTTTTAGACCCGTTGTTTTATCAACCACTTCACCTTCTTCCATATATACTAGTGTAGGTATAGATCTAACGCCAAACTCTTGAGCTAAATCTGGTTCTGTGTCTACATTTATTTTAATTACATTAACTTCTGTAATTTCTTCTTGATATTTTTCTAATTGCTTACTTAACATTCTACATGGTCCACACCAATCTGCATAAAAGTCAATTAATACCCTTCCTGATTTAATATCTTCTTTGTTCATTGTTATTGATTATCATTTGTTGCCCACTCTTCTAATAAGCCATTATCTGTGAGTGTAATATATGTATCGTAATCAATTGAGATGCATATTTGACCTTCTAATGTTGGTAGTGTAGTATATTCTACTAAGTTTTCGAATGGTTCTTCCATTGCTTCTGTGGTGTTTTGCATATTATTAACCATTTGGTCTAATTGCAACTGATCAATCCATAATTCTATTATCATATCTAAAATCTTTAATATTATATTTGTAAATGGTGGTTTGTTTCAAAAAAAAACCGCTGTTTCCTGAATAGGATTGGCGGTTTTAGGGAAGTAGTTTACTTCTTGTATATTGAGCGAAAAACGAGATTCGAACTCGCGACCCTCAGTTTGGTAAACTGATGCTCTACCAGCTGAGCTATTTTCGCTTAAATAAAAAAGGGAAGGATCGTGTACTAAGGTATACTAGCCTTAGAAGATCGTCTTATTGTATTGATTACTGCATACCAATCAACTTTACTGTTATTTCAAGTTCTACTCAAGATGGTTAATCTCGTTGTAGTGCCACAACGGCTTTGATTGTACCTTATCCCCTAATAAGACAGGATGTTCGGTCACGTGGGCAAGATTTCCTTTCGGCTGCTTGCAATGCTCTTAGAAAGATTAGTTTAGATATCTTTCCCGATCTACCATCATCTACTCTGTCGAGTCTTAGTTACTCACTTCTGCAACTAAACCGAAACTTGTTCGGTGTCTGATGTGCCTTAACCCCTCTTTCCGTGAGGGTTTTTTCAGCAATACACTCACACTCAAGATGATCAATCAAGTAGTGTGCCTTCCCAATATGTCAATGAACTATTTTCTAGTGGAGAATATCCGAGTCGAACGGATGACCTCTACGGTGCAAGCGTAGCGCTCTAGCCAGCTGAGCTAATCCCCCAACAATCTTTATTTAAAGTCTCAATTGTTAAATAGACCTGTTTGTTTACTTATGCGTTATTCTTAGCGCTTACGTAAACTCTTACTTCTTGGGCAACAGCCTTTATGTTTTGCATTGCTTTACGTACTCTTGTACCTGCAGCTTTGTTTCCCTTTTCTTCGAACTTAGTAGCATCATCTTGGATGTCATTTAAAAGTTCAGTCATTTGGTTTAATAATTCTTCCATTGTTTAATTTATTTATTTATTACTAATTATACTTGTTTGTTTTATTTTGTTTCAAACTTTATCCGTGTGTACTCGTGCTTGCGTTGAATCCACCGTATTTGCTATATGTCTCGTCTATTTCTCCAATTTCAAGCCAAGAGTCTTCTTCTTTTTCAGTAGATGAAGAATAGATTTCCATTTCTCCTTCAAATATTGTTGCTAGTGCGTCAGCTGATGTCAACCTATCTAAACTTTCTAACTCTTCACAAATTTCATACCAATCTTCGTAGTACACCTCTTGGATATATTCTACAAAATCTTGTTCTGAATCTCCATCATATGGAAACGATACTAGATCTTTAAAATCATTAGGATCAATATCTACTGCTGGTGTAGCTTCCCAATTTGTGTAACGTTCTACCTTTCTAATTTGATAAGACATGTTTAATTTATTTTGTTATGGGTATTATACTGGATAAAAACTAAAGGTTTCACACCCTGTTATTAATTTCACTAATTTTTTCTGGAGTTAACTCTTCTAAAAATTTCACAAACAACTTGATGCAATTTTCAACATCATCCTTGTGTGTCATCTCAACTGTAGTATGCATATATTTAACAGGTGTTGCCAAAATTGCAGTCGGAGTATTTTCTAAAAAGAAAGCAACTGTGTCATTACCATAACTACCAACATGGTGTTGTAAAGGCAAATCTGCATCTTTAGCTACATCCTTTAACATATTCAAAATACCTCTGTGGTTTTGAGATGTGTATTCTAATGAAGGTCCTTTACCACCATCAACTGGACCATATTTAGCTCTGTCCATTTTTGGTGTATTAACATTATGACACACGTCGTGTACGAGTGCCAAATCTGCTTGTAGTTCTTTAGCTATTTTCTTAGCACCATAAAGTCCAACTTCTTCTTGTACACTATTTACTACATATAAATCATATGGTAATCCAACACCTTTCTCCCAAATAGTTCTAAGAGCTTCTGCTATAATGTAACCACCTATCTTATTATCTAACGATCTACCAACATAGTAGTCTCCAATCTCTTCTAATTGTGTATCAAACGTGATTAGGTTTCCAACTTCAACACCAGCTGCTGTGACTGCTTTTAAATCTTCAAGACCACAATCTACCCATAACTCATGTTGATCATATCCATCTACAACTCTTTTTGCTCTTGTGTGAATAGCAGGCCAACCAAATACACCTCTAACTTTTTTACCATCATGTGTATGAATCATTACTGTTTTTGAAGGTGCAATCATATTATCAGATCCACCATGTCGACGAACTCTAATCATTCCGTCTTTTTCAATGTTTGTAACTATCCATGCTATCTCATCACAATGTGCTTCGATAACTACTTTATTAGAATTCTTTTGTGATCCAGTTCTTCCTTTTAAGATACCATAACTAGTTCCATATGCATCTTGTTTTAAGAAATCACAATATGGTTTAATATAATCAGACCATATTTGTTGACCTTCGGTTTCTTGAGCTACTGGTGCATATGCGTTTAAGTAGTCATGTAAAAATTGTTTCTGTTTATTCATCTTTGTTTAATTTAGCCTCTACTAATTTATATGCCCTAAATAAATGGTCTACAGCATGGCACACGTGATCTTTAATTTCAGTGTCTATTTTTGAGACTGGATTTTGTTGAATATGAGTATTTATATTTACCATCGTAGTGTGGAGCCTATCCATCATTTGATAGTAATTAAGCTCGTCTAATTCAGGTAACTTACTCAAATTATCAGAATAAAGAGGTGATAACGTTATACACTACCCAGCCAAATAAAAATATTCCAACTCCCATTAAAGTCCAATCTAAGATCTTGTAATTACCTTCTACTTGTTCTTGAGATCGGCCTTGCCATTCATTTCTATCCCATTCTTTAGTTCTACCTTTAAAAATGTCGTTGCTTTTGTTTTTATCTTCCATAATACTTATATGAATTAATTAATAATTGTTTATAAAATTACTTTTGAATCTGTGATAACTATTTTGCTTTTGCCTTGATCTGTATTTGTAGTTGTATAATATTCTTTTGCTTTAACTACACGACCTTCGGTAACAGTAACTGTAAGTATTTTACCTACATCTGTTGTATCGGGTGCTTGATGATTTGATAAGAAATCTCCAAGAGAATAGGCTATAATACTTCCATCAAATGTAGTAAAATTGTAAAGATGTGTACCTGATCCTATGATCATTGCATAACCTGCGTCTTTTATAAATTCTGCTACTTTTATTTGTTCATTAGTAGGTTCATCATTATATTGATCTCCCCAATGAATATACGCAATACTTGAAGTGCCTTCTACTGGTTTAATTAGTCCTTTAATTTCTTCTAAAGATAATCTATCTTGACCATTAATGTGTGTCGTTAAATTAAGGACATCTTCACTGTCTTTATTGATAGGTATAATACCTGATTTATGGATTAAATCCAATGTCTTCTCATATCCATCTTTGCCATAATCTAACATGTGATTATTTTCAGTTGCTAAGTGCGTAACACCTGCTTCTAATAAAGCTTCTAAGAATTTAGGATGTACTTTAAATTTACCAGTACGATCTTCTACTTCAGAAGCTACAGATTCAGTAACTGTAGTTTCTAGATTTCCTAAAACCATATCTGCTCCTGTAAATAAATGTAAAACTTCATCAAACACGCCATCATATGCAAAGTTATTATCTAACTCGAAGTTGATTTGATCTGGGTGTTGCATGATATCGCCAACAAATACATATGTTTTAGTATTAGCGGTGAAATCTTCAAAAAGCTTTACTCTCTTCATGTTTTATATATTAAGATTTCTTAGCATTGTTCCTCCAAGATCTGTCCCAACCTCCAAGTGGCATTGTTTCTTCACCTGTTCCCATTGGTGCTTTTTCATTTACCCAGGATTCTCTACCATTTGCAATGCCCATAATTTTAATATTTGGATTTTGCGCGATAACCTTTGCTTTCTCGATAGCTTCTTTAGTAGATTCTGCCATGACGCAAATTGCGAAATCTTGGAATTTATTAAATGCCCTTTCCAAGTATAGCTCATCATAATAATGTAGATAATACACTACTATTGGTTTTGGCCCAGATTCTTCTCTTTGGTTTAAATCCATTTTTCTATGCTAGTTGTCCTTGTTTGTTTCATCGTCAGCATATACCATGTGCGCGTCTCTCATCTTTTTCTGATTTTCAGGATTCCACGCAATAGTAAATGCTTCTAGTTCTTCCTCTGACATTTCGTCAAATATAGTACTGGTAAATGGGATTTTAGCTTCTCTCAAATATTCTTCTGCTTTAACCATTAACATGGCTTTTTTGTTCAGATTTTTAAGTAGTTCTTGTTCAAATGGTGTTAGATCAGTCTTGTTCATATCTATTATTTTACTAGGGTTTTAATTTCAGTTAATGTATTATCTAATTTAGAGTGGTTCCAAAGAGCGGAATGCTCACCTTCTAAATTACTTATAAGTGCTTTAATATTATTAATTGCACCTCTCATAAGTTTAACTCGCTCGCGTTTATTTAAAGTATTACGATAATTAACAACTCCTCGTGCTGCGCATTCCATACGTGCTTCGTGTGTTGGTAACATAATACGAACTTTGGTATCGAAGATGTTGCCACTCCATTCGCTAACATATTTTTCCATTTTAGTTGGATTTAACTGATAGATTGCATGTGTAGTGTCTAGTCGCCCATTATAACGGCGAGTCCTAGGAAGAGATCTACGTACATATCCGTTTTCGTAAAGGATATAATCGCAATTTGCAATTGGATCATGATAACACATGTTACCGTTATCTGCTTGTTTCTGTGAGGTAACCTCGATGCACTTAAGTGCTTGTAATTTATTCATTTTTGTTTTATTTTAGTAAAAAAGAGACATTGCATTTCGAAGACCTTCTTCGGTAGCTTTGTGTACTGAGTCGATACGTACATTCAGAGTATCTGAATCTTTGTATTCTTTAAGCGCGGCTTTAATTGCACCTTTTTTTGTTTTGGCCCACACTGTGTTCCAACCGCCACCTTCAAAGGTGAACATATATTGTTTGTTTTTAATTTCTGCCATGTTTTCTTTCTTTAATTATTACTCTACTAATATACCAAATCTTTTTGACATAAAAAAATCTAGGCTAAAATATTTTCACTTTTTTTAGCCTTAATGTGTTTACAGTCACCTCTGAAGAAGTTCATTGCAGGACAATCACATCCCCAAACTCCGCCTCTTTCAGTAACTTCATAGAATTTACCAGGTTTTGATGACTCTACTTTCCATGATCTGTTCTCAGTTTTAGTGATTACTGGCGCAGCTTTTGGTTTTACTACTTTAGTACTCTTACTGAATTTAATCTGATCCCTAGTAGTTCCTACAGGTACCGGATGCCAACCGGGACATACGTAGGTACCAGACGCAGTGTTTACCATGGCGAAAACATCGCCATAGCAATCATCTGGTGGAAACGTGTATATTTTAGTGCTCATTAACACCTGTTAGTTCATTCATATCTGAATACGCTAACTCGCATTCATGTACCTCTGATTCTCCGCCCTCTACTTCATCTGCTGCGAGGAAATAAAGATCTCTAATAGCCTCATCCATTTGTGGAAATGCGTTAGATAGTTTTTCAGCGTAAGTTTTTAGTTCTGATAATTGCATAATTTTATTTTTAAGTGATTAATTGTTTTCTACTCTGTCGTGAACCGAAATAGGTGCCTTTGCAGGAAATCTAGAATCTGAAGTGTGGATAAAGTTACCACCAAACATTGAGTGTCTTCCGCTTTTGTAAATACCAGCAGGAACTGCAAAGTTTGCTTCTTCTCCAAAAAGAGTTCTTTCTACAAGAATTAATTCATCATCCGGTATCATGTCCACTTGCATATCTGGACCATGATGTAGAATAATTGAGTCTTCTTTTGAAGTAAGACCGTTGTTTGTTGAATCTCCCATGGAGTTTCTAAGTACGAATGTTAGGATGTTTGACATATTTTTTATTTTTAGCTTTTTAATTATAGTACTAATATACCACTTTTATTTTAACGGGGAAAGCTTTTTAGCATTTATTTTTAAAAGTTACGAACAATTACGTTTATACCGCATTTTTCATAAACCGCTTTCCAACCTTCTTCTCTATTTGATCTAAATCCACTCTTATTAAGTCTATTGTCCTCGTCACGAGTAATCCAACAAACTCCAGTGTGGTTTAACATTGCTTCTTTTAATTCTGCTTGAGATTGACACTTAACAAATGTTTGATAGGTTTCGTGATTTGTTGTTGTGTGTTCCCATAACATGATAGTTCTACCATTCTCATCTCTACCTAACATTTTACGGTCAGTGTATATAAGATTAAATGGATCTTCTTCGATACCATTCTCTTCGAAAAGTCTTATGATCTCTGTAGAAACATATTTAGGTGGCAAATCTGTCCACTTGTAAATAGTACGCTTAAGTGCTTCTTTGATTTTCTTCTTTAAGAAATCATTTTTAGATGCTTGATAACTCTGAACAAAAGCCCACATAATTGGTAAGAACTGTTCGTTCCATTCTTGATGATCAACTGTGTTTGGTGCTTTTCTCATTATGATTTATCTACTATATTTAAAGCTTCTTCGTAGCTTAAGTCGATACCTCTTTCTTCTGCCATCATCATTTCTAATCTGGCTAAATGGTGTCTTAATGATCTTACAGATCCGTGTCT
>Ga0213869_10000345_pt1 | contig 38482 bp, 36 predicted proteins | sample PICome_10_FD_160083 | JGI IMG/M metagenome (GOLD analysis project Ga0213869, IMG submission 160083) | Coastal seawater microbial communities near Pivers Island, North Carolina, United States - PICO132 | ecosystem: Environmental > Aquatic > Marine > Coastal | place: USA: North Carolina...
GTTTTCCTGTGTCGCCATTGCGGGCACTGGCTCAGATATGGAACGCGATTATGATGGCGATTCTCGAATTTTTCGCGCAGATTTGCGTGAGGCCTTTGAGGTTGGCCGCTGTGCCGGTGAACGGGCCGTGGCGCGCCAAGCGGCGCGTAAACCCCCTACGGGCGTTTTCCCAGTTCTTTATGACGAACGTATTTCCAGTGGTTTAATTGGGCATCTTCTTGCTGCGAGCAATGGATCGGCCGTGGCGCGCGGCGCAAGTTGGCTGCAAAATGACATGCACAGCTTAGTTTTGCCGCAGGGGACCTCGTTGCTCGAAAACCCACATCGCAAACGCACCGGTGGCTCGCGCCCTTTTGATGGGGAAGGCTTGCCAGTTGCGGAGCGAGCGATTGTGGCAGATGGGATCTTGCAACAATGGACGCTTGATTTGTCCACGGCCGCGCAATTGGGTCTGCAGAGTACTGGGTCTGCTATGCGTGGTCCCTCCGGGCCGCCCGCGCCGGGGGTGGGAAATGTAACTATGACGCCAGGCCTGCAAAGTCGTGAAGATTTGATCCGCGATATGGGCACGGGCCTTTTGTTGACCTCTTTGATCGGCGCGTCGATTAATGCCACGACCGGAGATTACTCGCGTGGAGCTTCGGGTTTTTGGGTGGAAAACGGTGAGATTGCCTACCCGGTCAATGAATGCACCATCGCGGGAAATTTGCGGGAGATGCTGCAAAATATTATTCCTGCCAACGATGGGCGGGCGCATCTGTCGCGGGTTGTGCCGTCCTTATTGGTTCCATCAATGGCTATTGCTGGTGAATGATCTTGAACTCATAATCGAAGCGGCCCGTGCTGCCGGGGATATTGCTATGGGATTTTTTCAAAAAGATCCTGAGATATGGGACAAATCTGATAATGCGGGCCCGGTGACAGAGGCAGATCTCGCGGTTGATAAAATGCTGTCTGCGGCGTTGTGTTTAGAACGCCCCGAATATGGCTGGTTGTCTGAAGAAACTGAAGACGGTGCAGCAAGACTGCACAAAGAACGAGTGTTTATTGTTGATCCGATAGATGGCACGCGGGCCTTTATCGCTGGGACAGAACATTGGTCGCATTCTTTAGCCGTCGCCAAAGCTGGGCAAATTCAAGCGGCGGCGGTCTATCTGCCGGTGTTGGACATGATGTTTTGTGCATGTTTAGGCGGTGGCGCCTTTCTGAATGGCGCGCCTATCTCAGTGTCGTCGCGTGCCGAGACCCAAGGGGCGGATATATTATCTGCTAAATCTAATTTTGACCCTGAATTTTGGCCCGGTGGTTTTCCAGATTTAAAACGCAGTTTCCGCTCTTCTTTGGCCTATCGGTTGTGCTTGGTGGCCAATGGAGCCTTTGACGGCATGCTGACTTTAAGGCCGACATGGGAATGGGATGTCGCGGCTGGAAGTTTGATCGTGAATGAGGCGGGGGGGCTGGCCACAGATCAAACTGGTACGGCGCCCCTTTTTAACAGCGCGGCGGCACAGCTGAACGGAATGGTGGCGAGCAATCGAAATATTCACTCTGGCCTTATGGCGGGTCTAACCTAGGGGCGGATATGACGACAGAGGCCAGAACAGATCGCCCGCTGGTATGGGCTCATGCCAATACACCGGCGGCGGTAGATGCAATCCGTGAGGTGTTGATGCGCGCGCAATTGAGCGATCCAACACTTTCTTATGTCCTGACGGCCCCAGATTCGGATAGTGCTTTTGCACTGGATGTGGTGGTTTTGGATGAGGCGGATGCTCAGGCGGGTTTGGCTTGGTTGTCGGAGACTTCGCCTGATTTGTGTCTTTGGGCGCAGGCCAGCGTTGCCTCTGCATTGTTTGGGTTAAACCATCACCGCTCAATCCCGACTCTCTTAATCAACGCAGAAACTCGACCCCTGTGGAGCCGCACCTGGCTTTGGCGCAAGACGATCGTACGGCAGGCTTTGAAACCTGTATTCTATGCTTTTGTCACCTCAAGCGAGCAAACGGGAAGCCTAAGAAATCTTGGCTTGCCCGCTCGGAATATAGAGGTTTTGGGATCACTTCTTGGTGGTGTCGTGGCGCCGGGCTGCGATGAGGGAGAACGGGACCGTATTGGTGAAATTTTGGCGGGGCGGCCTGTATGGTTTGCGTATCGGGTGCCCCATCAGGAAATGCGTGTCGTGATAGATGCCTTTATGCAAGCCCAGCGTAAGGCGCATCGCATGCTGCTGATTTTAGATTTGCTCGATCCGGCAGGCACCGAAGATTGCTTGGCTCTGTGTGCTGAGTTGGGATTGACCGCACATGCGCGGGCTGAGGAGGGTGAGCCAGAATCGCGGACGCAAGTCTTTCTCGCGGAATCGGGTGAAGACACGGGCCTTTGGTATCGGCTGGCGGCGCTCGCTTATATGGGCGGGAGCCTGACAAGTGGCGATGTACCCAATCCGATGGTGGCGGCCGCTTTAGGGAGCGCGGTTGTGCACGGGTCCGAAATTGGCCAAAATCAACATGCCTATAATCGCTTGCGGGAGGCCGAAGCTACGCAGTCTTTGGAGACTTCACTAGATTTGAGCCAGCGTGTGGCGGCGCTGATGGAACCTGACCAATGCGCCGAGATGGCCGCCGCGGGTTGGGAGGTTGTCTCAGAAGGGGCAGAGGTTACGGATCGGTTGGTGGAGATCACCTTGCAAAAACTGGGCCTTGGGGAGGCGGCACAATGATACGCACGCCGCAGTTTTGGCATCAACCGCCAGGTATCATGGCCTATGGCCTTTGGCCATTAGGTCGGCTCTATGGAGCGGCAACGGCTTGGCGGCAAAGCCGGGCATCACAGGCGCTTGATGCGCCCTGCCCGGTAGTCTGTGTCGGAAATATCAATGCCGGAGGCACAGGGAAAACGCCCGTGGTTATTGCATTGGCTGAGCATCTCAAGAAGCGTGGCTGGCAGGTTGTCGCCTTATCGCGCGGCTATGGCGGCACTGTCGCCGTGCCAGTTTTGGTGGATCCTAAAACACATGGGGCTGCAGAAGTGGGCGACGAACCATTGTTGATTTCCGCCTTTTGCCCTGTGGTGGTGGCGCGCAAAAGAGTTGAGGGTTTGGCCCTAGCTTTGGCACAAAACCCAGATGTGATCTTGATGGATGATGGTTTCCAAGATCCCTCTGTGCGCAAAGATTTTTCAATCGTTGTCGTTGATGCGGCCCTTGGATTTGGTAACGGGTTTTGTGTACCGGCCGGCCCTTTGAGAGAGCCGTTGCTCAAAGGTTTGGCGCGTGCTGATCTGTGCCTGTCAATTGGAGAGGCGGCTGCGCAGCGGCGATTTACGGCTCTGGGCTCAGACCATGCGCATTTAAAGGTTGAGGGCCAGATCAAACCTTTGCTAACAGGCATGCCTTGGCAGGGGTTGCCGGTTTTTGCCTTTGCCGGGATTGCCCACCCAGAAAAATTCTTTAACACCCTGCGCGAACTTGGCGCCAATATTTTGGGTTGTGAAGCATTATCGGACCACGAACCGCTGTCATTGCCCTTGATGAAGCGGCTGGCCACAAAGGCGCATTCGCTGAATGCCCAGTTGGTGTGTACGGAAAAAGATGCGACCAGATTACCGACTCAATATCAAAGGGATGTTTTGGCTCTGCCCGTACGGCTTGAGGTAAAAGATTGGTCCAAGATCGATGAAAAACTCATCAATCTTGAACTTTGACGTTTATTGAGCATCCAGAATTTGTTGCAATTCTGGGTAGGACATATTCGAATATTTCACACCATTGATAATGAAGGATGGGGTGGAAGAGATTTCATCTGCGGCCCGGTTCGCCTCATACCACGCAACGAGTTTTTGTGCTTTTTCACCATCGGCAAAGCAACTCTGGACATTTTCTTGCGAGAGGCCTGCGGTGAGGCCAATGCGGCGCAAATTCTCAGCAATTTCCGTTGGCGTGCCTTTGGTCCATTCGGATTGCTTGGTGTAGAGAAGATCGGAGATGGCAAAAAATTTATCTGCCCCGCCGCAGCGCGCGATGATCGAACCCCATAGACCATAGCGATCAAAGTAGATCTCACGATAGGTAAATTGGAGGTTGCCTGTGTCGATATAGTCAGCTTTGAGTTTTTGAAACACATCCTTGTGGAAGGTGCGGCAATGGGGGCAGGTGTAGCTGGCATATTCTGTCATCTGAATTGGCGCGTCTTCGGCTCCAAGTGTCATCTCAAGAATGGAGGAAGTGTCAATTTTACCGGCTTCTGTGGCATTGGCGGCGCCAAAGCCTGGGGCCGTTAGTCCCAAGGGCGCGGGCGCTTTCACTATGTAAGCTCCGATGCCCAAGGCGAGTACAAATACCAATCCGATTACATAGGTCTTTTTCATCTCAAGATCTCTTTTCATATTTCATAATGTTTTCGCCGAAGGCTGCCAGAGCTGCTCTTAGGCCGTCGTCTTTGATCTCGCAAGCAATGGTCTTGGCCTTTTGAGCTGTGGCGGGGCAGGGCGCTGGCGTGGCGCTTTTGGGTCGGGCTCCAAACAGGGCCTTACCATTGGAAAATCCGACAGGGGCTGTTTGGGTGATACGAATGCGGGAAATCGCGTTGTAGCCATAGCAGGCATTCACCTTTTCGCGAAGCTGTGGCAATTGCATAGCAAGTATTTCCGCCTGAGGGCCGGTGGTGAGGACAACCAATGTCGCACCAAACCCCTTTTGAGCATAGCTGACTTTCACCGGTGCGCAGATTTCCGCAACAGGTGTCCCGACAATTTCAGACCAGTGGGTAAGCAGCCGCGTGATCGCAAAGCCACGTGATTCTCCGGCATTTCGAAGTTTTTGTTCGAGCAAAGCAGAGGTGCGCCGAAAGCCGGCACCGCGTTTTTTAGATCTGCTTGCGTTTTTTTGCATCGATTTTGCCGACTCTTCCTGATTTACTCTATTTTACCTGAAGCAGGGGGCAACGCCACCACTTTTGCAGAAAGCTACTCAAACTTGCGTGATCACATGAACTCAACCGAGCTTTTGAACTGGTATGATGCCCAAGCGCGGGAGTTGCCTTGGCGTGTCAGCCCGTCAGCACGCGCGGCCGGGCAGCAGCCAGATCCTTATCGTATTTGGCTCTCGGAAATCATGTTGCAGCAAACCACCGTGGCGGCGGTCAAAGCCTATTTCCTGAAGTTTACAATAGCATGGCCGACGGTGGTGGATTTGGCCGCTGCTGAAGATGACGAGGTGATGGCGGCTTGGGCGGGGCTTGGCTATTATGCCCGAGCGCGCAATTTGTTGAAATGCGCCCGCGTTATTGTGGCGGAGCATGGTGGAAAATTTCCGGCAGATCGCGCAGCTTTGCAAAACCTGCCGGGTATTGGCCCCTACAGCAGCGCCGCCATTGCTGCAATCGCATTTGACCACGCGGAAACGGTGGTGGATGGCAATGTTGAACGGGTCATGGCGCGATTGTTTGATCTCCACGTGCCGCTGCCAAAATCTAAGGGCGCGCTAACGTCACTCGCCGCAAGTCTGACGCCCCAGGCGCGGCCTGGCGACTATGCGCAAGCGGTGATGGATTTGGGCGCCACGATTTGCACACCGAAATCACCACGTTGCGCCCTTTGCCCATGGCATGACATTTGCGCTGCGCGTAAAGCTGGTACTGCGGCGGACCTACCGAGGAAATTACCAAAGTTGAAAAAACCCACGCGCTTTGGGACCGCTTATGTCGCGCGGCGCAGCGACGGGGCCGTGCTGCTGGAGCGGCGTCCAGAGCGCGGCTTGTTGGGCGGTATGCTGGGCTGGCCGGGGAGTGAATGGCACGAAACGCTGACAGATGCGATCCCTCCGATACAGGCGAACTGGGTCGAGGCTCCGGGCGAGGTGCGCCATACGTTTACCCATTTTCATCTGCGTCTGCGGGTTATGGTGGCCGAGGTTGATTGCCACCAAAGTAATCAAACATTTATTGCCGCTCAGGACTTCCGTCCCGCAGACCTTCCCACGGTGATGCGCAAGATTTGGAGCATGGCAGCGGCAGAGACTTAGCCGGCCTTGTCAGGTCGAACCGCAAACCTTAGTCTGATTTTAGGGCATAAATTTTCAAAGTGGCATCATTCAGGGCCACTTTTTTGCTTGTAAGATATTTTGAGCCTCATGTTGGTGCTGTATTTTCGGATTGAAGGCGATCATGCGCCGCATATTTAAAGGATTGAAAATCCTCATGTTGGTGGCTCGATTCCGCCCTTGGGTACCACTTTTCAAAATAGTATCAATGACTTAATTTTTGTGCACTAACGCTATGCGTGTGAGTTTCAAAAACACACCAAACACAAACTTTTCCGTGTGTTTGTAAGGTGAGGTTCCGGGTTCAACAATATGTTTACAACACATTGAAAGAAAACAGTTCTTCCTTGTTATGGGATGTTAATTAAAATTTTAAGATTACTATTTTGACGACGAAAAATCGCAAAACTCCACTTGAAGCACACACCCCGCCTTAAAAAAATTCATTCTTCAAATGGTATGTTTCAACTCCAATCATAGGTACCGCTATCTCGCTTGTGCACAGCTTGTTTCTATCCAAAGAATCTGCTTTTGCAATATGTTGGATTGCAAGCTGGCCTTGTAGTTTTGGCTTTTAGTATTAGCGGTTTTGCTGGGGTGCGGCTCTTCGCTTTTCAGGCTTTTGTTGCTGTCTGGCAGCTGGAATTGGTCAACTATGTTGAGTATTATCAGTTGACGCGCACACATTTAGGCGACGGCGTCTATGAGCATGTCTTGTTGCGTCATTCATGGAATGCGGCGGATCAGGCGTCCAATCGGTTGTTGATCAATCTGCAACGTCATTCTGACTATAATTGCAAACCCGATCGCCCCTATCCGTTGCAGCAAACTTACCCGTCTGAGGCGGCACGGCAACTGGCTTTTGTTTATCCGATTATGGCCATGTTTCTTTGTCGATTTCGCCGGTTTATGAACCCTCAGGTGCGGCGCTGGCGCAAAGTGTGCTATCTGGAGATTGCGGATTGGACTCCTTATAAAAAAGCCGCAAACCCTTTGTCACGATAAAAAATACCCCACCATAACGGCGGGGCAAAAGGTGGCGCTTGGCATAAATATGCAAGCACAGGCGAAACTTGTGTTTTGATATGGGCTTAATTGGGGCGTTGACGCATTTCTGAGCGAATTTGTTGGCGCAACAGATCTATAGAGACTGTTTTGCCGTCGCGACGGAAATTCCAATAGGACCACCCGTTGCAGGATGGCGCATTTTCCAGCACCGCGCCCACTTGATGGATGGAGCCAGCAGCCTCGCCGCTGACCAAGGTGCCATCGGCGCGCACTTTGGCCTCTTTGCCGCGCGGGCTGGTGAGCACTTCACCCGGCCGCAACATACCGCGTTCGACGAGCTGGCCAAAAGCGACCCGAGGTTCTGCGCGTTTGGATACGCTGACCGCGAGGGCGTCGCTGTCGTATTTGCGCACGTTGTCAATTCGCTTTTGGGCGACTTTTCGGTAAGTCTCTTCGCGCTCTATGCCAATAAAGTCACGGCCCAGCATTTTTGCCACAGCCCCTGACGTGCCTGTGCCAAAGAATGGATCGAGCACCACATCCCCGGGGTTGGTAGCCCCCAGCAAAACTCGATGCAGTAAGCTTTCCGGTTTTTGTGTTGGATGGGCCTTGTCACCGTTTTCATCCTTGAGCCGCTCATGCCCGTTACAAATCGGCAGCACCCAATCGCTGCGCATTTGAATACCTTCATTCATGGCTTTGAGCGCCTCATAGTTGAAGGTATATTTTGCTCCTTCAGCTTTGGAGGCCCAGATCATGGTTTCATGCGCGTTGGTAAAGCGTTTACCGCGGAAATTCGGCATGGGGTTGGATTTGCGCCAGACCACATCGTTCAAGATCCAAAAGCCTGCATCTTGCAGGGCTGTGCCAACCCGGAAAATATTGTGATAACTTCCGATTACCCAGATTGCGCCATTGGGCGCGAGAATACGCCGTGCCGCTTTCAGCCAGTTACGGGTGAATGCGTCATAGGTTGCAAAGCTGTCGAATTGATCCCAGTGATCATCGACAGCATCCACCTTGGAGTTGTCCGGGCGGTGCAGATCTGATTTGAGCTGTAAATTATAGGGAGGATCTGCGAAGATAAGATCGACGCTGTTTTCTGGGAGTGAGTTCATGACATCGATGCAGTCGCCATCGATAATTGTGTTCAGCGGCAGCCCATCGACCACCGGTTCATTTAGTTTTTGATTCATTTTTCTGCCTCTGCCCATGGTGCATTTTCGCACTCGTTGGTTATCCATAGGATGAGTCAGGAACGAATCGGCGTCAATTTCTTTTTCTTATCAGCAGTTTAAATTTTTTCCTTGATACAATATATTGTGTACTGGTTTGAAGGTTCGTCTATGGTGTGGGGTCACCCCGAAATCTTGGAGAGCTTTTAGATGCTGCGCTGTCGGGTATCCTGCATTTTTTTCCCAACCATAACCGGGAAACTGTTGCGCTAAATCACACATGACCAAATCACGCCTAATTTTTGCCACAATTGATGCAGCTGCGATCGACACAGATAAACAGTCCCCTTTGATCAAAGCCGTGGCGGGGATTTCAAGATTGCGCGGGATGATATTGCCATCCACCAGCACATGATCTGGTGTTTGCTTCAACCCTGCCACAGCACGCTCCATTGCCAGATGTGCAGCCCGCAGAATATTGATCTGTTCAATCTCATGCTCTGTGGCGCTGGCCACCGAAACATCCGCATGGGCCAGAATGCTTTCCAGCAAAGAATTGCGTTTTTTGGCGGAGAGTTTTTTGCTGTCGTTTAACCCCATTGGGATATGTTTCGGGTCCAAAATAACAGCGGCTGCAAAGACAGGACCGCTGATCGGGCCGCGCCCGACCTCATCGACACCGGCAATCAACTGGCAGCCTTGCTCTTGAAGAATGCTTTCATATGCATATGTCGGTAATCGTGTCATAGTATTTGAATACGCCCTTTCGATATGATGTGCTATTCCTCAAAAATTTTTGACGAAAACGGGTTGGTTGCTGGGTGTCATACTCTATAAGTAATTGGGATCAAATTGGAACGGAGCTGCGCGCATGTCCTTCACCCTTGCCACTTGGAATATTAATTCGGTCCGCTTACGCGAGGGGATTGTTTTGCAATTGCTCCGCGACGAGGCACCCGATGTCTTATGCTTACAAGAGTGCAAAAGCCCCGTTGAGTTGATCCCAACTGCAGGTTTTGCAGACTTGGGATATCCACACATGGTAGCGCGTGGTCAAAAAGGATATAATGGAGTGGCAATCTTGTCCAAATTTCCGCTGGAGAACGCGGGGAGTTTGGATCTGGCGCAATTGGGCCACGCCCGGCATGTGGCGGGCCGTTTGCCCAATGGTGTGACCATCCACAATCATTATGTACCTGCTGGCGGCGATGTGCCGGATCGGGAGCAAAATGAGAAATTTGGACAAAAACTCGATTATCTCACTGAGCTGCGCGATATTTTTGCTGCGGAAAAACCACAGCGGTCGATCTTAGTAGGAGATTTGAATATTGCGCCCCGTGAAGACGATGTGTGGGATCACAAAAAACTGCTCAAAATTGTCAGCCATACACCGATAGAGGTGGATCATCTCAATGATGTGATGTCTGCAGGCGATTGGGTGGATGTGACCCGGCAGGATATTCCCGATGGCCTGCTCTACAGTTGGTGGTCGTATCGCGCAAAAAATTGGGATGCCGCGGACAAAGGGCGCCGCTTGGACCATGTTTGGGCCACATCAGATATTTCTGCCTCGGCGCATTCCAGTCGGGTGCTGCGTGCGGCACGGGGATGGGAGAAACCGTCCGATCATGCGCCAGTTTTTGCCAGCTTTGATTTGTAAGGGCTCTTGGCAAACGCCATCTAGACACTCATATAGAGCCAAACTTAAAAGGGATTTACTATGTTGGAACTGAACACTGCAGCCCCGAAAGCAGATACCGATGCGTTGATCAAAGACGGATCAGAACAAAGCTTTATGCAAGATGTGATCGAGGCATCGCAGTCCGTGCCGGTGATTGTGGACTTCTGGGCGCCATGGTGCGGGCCTTGCAAAACTCTGGGCCCGGCTTTGGAAGCTGCGGTCACTGCGGCGAACGGCGCCGTGAAGATGGTGAAGCTGAATGTGGATGAAAACCAAGCGATTGCCGGTCAATTGCAAGTCCAATCTATTCCAACCATCTATGCGTTTTGGCAGGGAAAACCAGTTGACGGTTTTCAAGGTGCGGTGCCGGGATCAGAAATCCAAGCCTTTGTTGATCGCGTTTCCGCAATGGGCAATGGTGCTCCGGATGGTGGGATTGAAGATGCTTTGAACGCGGCTCAAGAGATGTTGGCTGATGGCGCTATCGAAGATGCGATACAAACCTTTGCTGCGATTTTGGAAGAAGAGCCATCTACCGTGGGCGCTTATGCTGGCCTGGCGCAATGCTATCTTGCGCAGGGTGATTTGGAGCAAGCAGAAGCAACCCTGAACGGCGCTCCCGCAGCCATCAGCAACGCACCAGATCTTGAAGCGATATACGCCCAATTGGAGCTGGCCAAGCAAGCGTCAGGTGCGGGACCTCTGGGAGAATTGCAAGCGACGGTTGATGCAGAGGGTGACAACCATCAAGCACGGTTTGATTTGGCCATCTCGCTCCACGCGGGCGGGGATGCGCAGGCGGCGGTAGATCACCTTTTGGAGCTATTTCGCAGAGATCGCGAATGGAATGACGCAGCAGCGAAAACCCAACTTTTCACCGTTTTTGATGCTTTACCGGCAAATGATCCCATTGTTTTGAATGGGCGTCGTAAACTATCGTCTTTAATATTTGCATGATGTCCAAGCCGAGCTAACTATCCTCTATGACATTTAAATTCGATATGCCGGACGTGATCCCTGTTTTCCCCTTGCCGGGGGCGCTGCTACTGCCGCGTGCCAAGCTGCCACTGCATATCTTCGAGCCGCGCTTTCTCAGCATGATTGAAGATTGCATGAAAACTTCAAGCCGATTGATTGGCATGGTTCAGCCCTATCAGGCGCGAGATGGCGAGACACGGCTGCATGCGATCGGCTGCGCTGGGCGGCTTAATCAGTTTTCGGAAACTGAAGATGGCCGTTATATGGTGACTCTCTCGGGCATCAGTCGATTTCGGATTAAAGATGAGGTGGAAGGCTTTACCCCTTACCGCCGATGCCATGTGTCTTGGGCCGGGTTTGAGCGCGATCTAGGCAAGATTGAACGGGACGAAAACTTTGATAGAGCCAGCTTCATGGGCGCGTTGAAACGCTATTTTGACGATAGGCAGCTCTCGACGGATTGGGACACGATGCAGGAGGCCGATGATGAGTTGCTGATAAACTCGTTGTCCATGCTTTGCCCGTTTGAACCTGAAGATAAGCAGGCCTTGCTTGAAGCGCCGAGCCTTAGCACCCGGCGTGAGACATTAACCACATTGCTTGAATTTGCCCTGCGGGGCGGCGCGGGTGAGGATTTCTTACAATGAATGACATAGATGGAAAAATGCTGGAGGCATTGATTTGTCCTCAGACGGGCGGGCCGTTGATGTATGATGTAAGCGCTCAGGAACTGATTTCAAAATCTGCACATTTGGCCTATCCAATTCGCGAGGGTATCCCGATCATGTTGGTCAGCGAGGCCCGCGAAATCGATGAAGACTAGCCCCTAAAGCGGCTCACCCCGCAGCAAACGTGGTGGATCTCCTGCGGCACCTGCGGCGGTGGCAACAAAATTTTTGCGCAATTTGGGGGCCGCACTGATTAGCCCCATGCCGAGATCCCGGATGCCGCGCAGAAGCTGGTTGTTGTTTGAGAATAATCTGTTGAAGCCGTTCGTCGCTGTGCACAGTAGGGCATTATCAAATCCGCGCCATTTTTGGTATTCCGCAAGCGTGGTATGGATGCCGAGATCTTGACCTCGCCGCTTGGTGTTGCAGAGCACCTCTGCCAAAGCGGCGACATCTTTAAAACCAGAATTGAGCCCTTGCCCGGCAATCGGATGCACGGCATGGGCAGCATCGCCAACAAGAGCAACCCGAGGGGCGATCATGCGATGGGTTGTGGACAGCGAAAGCGGGTAAATATACCGCTCGCCCGCCAGAGAAATCTTACCGAGAAAGTCGCCAAACCTTGGGCGCAGGATGTTGAGATAATCTGTATCACTGAGGTTGTGAATGTTTTGCGCGACTTGCCGATGCTCCGTCCAGACAATGCCACTACGGTTTTTTGTCAGGGGCAAAATGGCCAAGGGGCCAGAGGGCATGAAATATTGATGGGCAATTCCGTGATGTGGTTTTTCATGGGCGATGGCACAGACTAAGGAGGATTGGTTATAATCCCATCCTGTACGAGTCAGACCCGCCACCTTAGCGGTGCGTGAGTTGCGCCCGTCTGCACCGATCAAAACTGCAGCTGTGATCGGGCGATGCCCGTCAATCGCCACGATGACATGAGTGGAATGGATGGTCTGATTGGTGACGGTCTGCTTGGTCCGCAAGGTCACGTTAGACGCCTGCACGGCCTGAGCTAAACGCGCCCGCAGGTGGCGATCTTCTACCATGAATCCCATCGGACCTTGACTGAAATCCTCATCACCAAATTGCATTACAAACGGCGAAGGGGTTTCGCCGGCGGCGCCATCGCTTACCTTTATTTCCAGCATGGGCTCGGCGTGATACGCCAGATCCTCCCACAATCCCAGCGCATCGAGCATTTTCTGACTGGCGGCGGAAAGCGCATATGACCGCCCGTCAAATTTTGGGTTGAGACTCTCTTGCGGCGTAAATGCGTCGATCACCACGGTTGTGATGCCAGCGCTGTCCAGGGCTAAAGCTAAGGTGAGACCGTTGAGCCCACCGCCCGCGATGATAACGTTATAATCCATGAATACGACATGGGGCAGAGAAGGGATATTGTCGAGGGGGTGCGACATCGTTAGCCTGATAATGAAGCAGGAGGATTAGAGATGCAACGATGGTTAACCATGAGTGCCGCAGCATTGGGCCGCGCAATTGCCAAGGGGGATATCGACCCTGTTAATCTGGCGCAGACCTATCTTGATGCTATCGATGCCCATCCTTTTACATCGCGCATTTACACAATTGTGACGCGTGACCGGGCTTTGGCAGAGGCGCAGGCGGCGTCCGAACGGGCGCGATTGGGTCAACGGAAGTCTGCGCTTGACGGGGTTCCGGTCTCTTGGAAAGATCTGTTTGACAGTGCAAATGTGGCGACTGAAGCCGGCAGTGTTTTGCTTGAAAATCGTATGCCGACAGCAGATTGCGAGGTGCTGCGCTGCGCGACGGAGTTAGGGTTGGTCTGCCTAGGGAAAACGCATTTGTCCGAATTGGCCTTCTCTGGCTTGGGTTATAATCCCAGAACGGCGACGCCGCCTTGTGTGAACGATCATGACGCTGTGTCAGGTGGATCGTCATCTGGAGCGGCCGCGTCTGTCGCCTTTGGCTTGGCGCCCTTGGCGATCGGATCTGATACTGGGGGTTCAGTAAGGATCCCGGCTGCTTGGAATGATCTGGTAGGTTTAAAAACTACAAGTGGGCGCTTGTCTTTGGAGGGGGTGGTTCCGCTTTGTGCGCGCTTTGACACTGTTGGACCGCTGTGTCGTTCGGTTGAGGATGCGGCATTGGCGCTTGCGGTTCTGCAAGGCGGCAAGCCCGCGGATCTGACCAACAGCACCTTGGAGGGGCGGCGCTTGGCGATCTGTGACACAGTGGCTTTAGATGCGCTGCGCCAGGAACCGCGCGCCGCTTTCGACAAGGCGGTTGATCGTCTGCGCGCGATGGGTGCTTTGGTTGAGCGGATTGAAATTCCCTCGGTACAAGAGGCTTTGGCACTTTCAGGAGTTTTATTTGCGGCCGAGGCCTATGGCACTTGGAAAGACATAATAGAGGGTAATCCAGACCTCATGTATGAAGAGATTTTGATGCGGTTTCGTGGCGGAGCGGATGTTTCTGCGCCGGATTATGTTGCGGCTTGGCAGAAATTAGATAGGCTGCGCGGAGATTATTACACGGCAACTCGTGAGTTTGATGCAGTTTTGATGCCCAGCTCACCAATCCTCCCCCCAAATATGGAAAGATTGGGACAGGATCATGATTATTATGTGGCAGAAAACCTTCTGGCTCTGCGCAACACTCGTATTGGAAATCTGATGGGCGCTTGCGCTTTGACGGTTCCAACGGGCTTTCCGTCATGCGGCCTCATGATGGTTTGTCCGCCCATGCAAGAGCACCATCTCCTTAGATTGGGCGCTGCGGTGGAAAATGCATTGGTTTAGCGATGGTTTTGATTTGCAGTGATCGTTTGGCTACCTTACGCCTAAGCGTAAGAGGAGACACTTTATGAAGCCCACCCGTTTTGATGCTTTGCCGATCGCCACTTGGCCCCGTCTGCGCAATCTGTTGGATGGCCAGGCGCCGGGCGGTCCGGTCATCAACATGACCATCGGTGAGCCAAAACATAAATTTCCCGATTGGGTTGGACCGGCATTGGTTGAGGCGATGGATGGGTTCAACAGCTATCCAGATAATAATGGAACGCCAGAATTGCGTGGGGCAATCACTGGGTTCCTGCGGCGTCGCTACGCAATTAACTTGGATATGGACAACCAGGTTATGGTGCTCAATGGCACACGTGAAGGGCTATTTAATGCGGTAGTGGCCCTTGGCCGGACAGGATCCAAAATATTGATTCCAAATCCATTTTACCAGGTCTATACGGTTGCGGCTATGGCGATCGGCGCGCAATCGGTGTATTTGCCAGCATGGGCAGAAAGTGGATTTTTGCCGGATTTGGATGCATTGACGCCTGAAGAGCTTAACCAAACTTCTGTCTTTTTTCTTTGTTCACCCTCTAATCCCCAAGGTGTTGTTGCCTCGGAGGCCTATTGGAATCGATTGCTGACGCTGGCGGAAACCTATGATTTTAAAATTTTTGCCGATGAGTGTTATAGCGAAATCTATAGAACCGCTCCACCACCCGGTGCTTTGCAGGTGGCGGCGCAAATGGGGGCAGATCCTGAACGGGTGGTCGCTTTTCATTCCTTGTCGAAACGCTCGAACCTTCCGGGGCTGCGCTCAGGCTTCGTGGCCTCGGGATCTAAAAATATTTCACGGATTAAACAGCTACGCGCCTATGCTGGCTGTCCGGTGGCTGGACCTATCCAGCATATTTCTGCTAAGGTATGGGCAGATGACGATCATGTTGTTGCCAATCGGCAACTGTATTGTGGCAAATTTGAGGCGGCGGATCGCATTTTTGCCGGAATTAAGTCCTATAATTCGCCAGAAGCTGGATTTTTCTTGTGGTTGCCCGTCGAAGATGACGAAGCCGCTGCATCGAAACTTTGGACCGAAACGGGGTTGCGAGTGCTACCAGGATCATATCTGGGGCAAATCGCAAATGAGCAGAACCCTGGGTCTGGCTATATTCGGGTCGCTTTGGTGGCTCCAAAAGAAGAAATGCAGCGCGGATTAAATATTTTGCGCGACTGCTTGTATAAATGATGTTGAGGTACATATGGCTTATCCAACCCGCGGACGCGATCCGTTTTTGGACGCAGCGACACAGGCTTTCCTAGAAAGACGGGGCGTTGAAGCTCTCGGACTGATTGTTTTGGCGGTAGGCGTGGCCTTTGCCCTGGCCTTGGCGAGCCATGCACAGGAGGATTTTGCTTGGATTTCGACCGGTGGCCCGCAGATTCAAAATTGGCTTGGGCAGATTGGTGCCATTGTCACGGCGCCCTTGATCAAGATCATGGGGCTCGGCAGCTGGGGTATTCCTCTGACATTTATAGCATGGGGTCTAAGGTTGGTCGCGCATACTGGTGCGGAGCGTATGATGATGCGTTTGATCTATGCGCCGATTTTTTGGGCACTTTGTGCGCTTTACGCGGCAACTCTTACACCTATTAGCAGTTGGTCACATAGTTTTTCAATGGGCGGCTTGTTTGGTGACACGGTGCTCTTCATGATTTTGAAATCGCTGCCGGGATCGGTGACTTTGGGCGTAAATATTGTGGCGCTGGTATTGGGGACTTTGGTCTTGATCCTGGGTGGTTATGTGACCGGGTTGATCTTCCGTGAGCTGAAAATCTTTTTTCGTGTTATGAGCTTGCTCGGCAGCCGGATTATCTTGGGTTTGATTTTCGTTTTGACGCGTGGCTGGACTGGCATGCGCAGCCGTCAAGAGCGCCGTGCTACTGAACGCAGCGACCCGAGTATGGATCCTATGTCACAAACTGAATCAGCGCGCGTTGCATCTGTGATTAGAGCCGATCCTGGGATGCCGAGCGCTCCTGTGGGTCTTGCTCTACCAGGGCAGCACCAGTCTAAATCACTTTTTGCGCGGGTTATGAATCGGGGGGCCGAGTCGAAGCCTGTGAAATCTCCGATGGAGCCAGTTGTGGAGGGCCCATTCGGTGAGGCGGGTGATCCAATGCAGGATCGTATTCGAGGAAAAATAGCTGAGGCCATTCGTGCGCGCGATCCGCAAGCGGCTATAGCAGCACAGGGGCAAACTCCAATTGTCACCGCCAAACCCGGCCGTCCCACGGGTCCTGAGCCGATAATCTTGCAGCACCCTGCGCCTGAAGCACCTTTCATGGAAGATGAAACTGAGGTTTTTGAGGAGCACCATGCGGCGCCCCTGCAATCTGACTATGTGGCCGAACCCCCGCTCACCGCTTCGCATAAGCAGGTTGTACAACACAGCGTGCGGCGGGCAATCAAACCCTCTAGCCAAGCGATTGCCGAAGCACAGCCAACACTGGATCTTGAACCCAAGATCCCAGATCAAACCTATGTTAAACCGCCTCTGAGTCTGTTGATGAGCCCATCCTCCATTGAGCGGCATGTCTTGAGTGACGATGCTTTGGAGAGCAATGCGCGCATGTTGGAAAGCGTTTTGGACGATTACGGCGTCAAAGGCGAGATCGTCAGCGTGCGTCCCGGGCCGGTGGTGACGATGTATGAATTGGAACCAGCCCCCGGGTTGAAAGCAAGCCGAGTAATCGGTCTGTCGGATGATATCGCGCGCTCTATGTCCGCACTCTCTGCGCGGGTGAGCACGGTGCCAGGCCGTTCGGTCATAGGGATTGAGCTGCCCAATGAGAGCCGCGAGATGTGTGTTCTGCGTGAAATTTTGTCTGCACGTGATTTTGGGGATGCGAATATGCGTCTACCTTTAGCACTTGGCAAAGACATCGGTGGTGAGCCAATTGTGGCAAACCTTGCGAAAATGCCGCATTTGCTGATCGCTGGGACCACGGGCTCGGGAAAATCTGTTGCGATTAACACGATGATCCTATCGTTGCTCTATCGTTTGACGCCAGAAGAATGCCGGATGATCATGATTGATCCAAAAATGTTGGAACTCAGCGTCTATGATGGCATTCCCCATCTCCTCAGCCCAGTTGTCACCGATCCCAAAAAGGCGGTGGTTGCGTTGAAATGGACTGTTGGGGAGATGGAAGAGCGGTATCGCAAGATGTCGAAAATGGGTGTGCGCAATATTGATGGCTACAACAGCCGCGTTAAAGATGCCCAAGCCAAGGGAGAAATGTTCAGCCGCACTGTGCAAACAGGCTTTGATGAAGGCACGGGCGAGCCGCTGTTTGAGACTGAAAAATTTGAACCAGAAACACTGCCTTATATCGTTGTTGTGGTCGATGAGATGGCGGATTTGATGATGGTGGCGGGCAAGGAAATTGAAGCTTGTATCCAACGTTTGGCGCAGATGGCGCGGGCCTCAGGTATTCATATTATCATGGCCACACAGCGTCCTTCGGTGGATGTGATCACTGGGACAATTAAAGCCAACTTCCCAACACGTATCTCCTTTCAAGTGACATCAAAAGTCGACAGCCGAACCATTTTAGGCGAGATGGGCGCCGAGCAGCTTTTGGGCATGGGCGATATGCTTTACATGGCCGGTGGTGGCAAAGTCACGCGTGTGCATGGACCCTTCTGTTCTGATGAAGAAGTGGAGGATGTGGTTAATCATCTCAAAACCTTTGGCCCGCCAGATTACCTTTCAGGAGTTCTGGAGGGTCCGAGCGAGGGGGCTGAAAGCGATATAGATGCGGTTCTTGGGCTCGGTGGAAATACGGATTCGGAAGATGCGCTTTATGACACCGCCGTCCAAATTGTCGCGAAAGATCGCAAATGTTCCACAAGCTACATCCAGCGAAAACTAGCGATCGGCTACAACAAAGCTGCGCGGCTTGTGGAGCAGATGGAAGAGAACGGGTTGGTCAGTGCCGCAAATCATGTAGGTAAACGGGAAATCTTGATGCCAGAGCACAATTGAGTAGGTGATGCGGTGACGCAATCGTGATGCGGGCGGGCTTCACGGCTTTTAGGAAACAGGCTACAGTTGTAACATGAGACTCATTACAGCCCTTTGCATCGTTTTGACCATGCCAGTTGCAGCTGAAAAAATCAGCCTCAATCAAATATCTTCGTATTTTAACGACATGACCACGGCAGAAGCACAGTTTTCGCAGATTACGGATATGGGAGAGACCTCCACGGGTCGGTTGTTCATTCGGCGACCTGGGCGCATTCGTTTTGAATATGATCCGCCAGAGGCTACTTTGGTTGTGGTTGGCGGTGGACAGGTGGCGGTCTTTGATCCCAAATCCCGCGATGAGCCCCTGCGGTTTCCGCTGCGCCACTCACCGCTGAATTTGGTTTTGGAGCGGAAGGTGGATTTGGCGCAACGCGATATGGTGGTCGCGCATTTTGAGGCCGAGTCGCAAACAGCTGTGACGCTGCAAGACCCGGAAAATCCTGACTATGGTTTCATCCAACTGATTTTCAATAACAACCCGGTGCAGCTGCGCCAATGGGTCGTGCAGGACAATTCCGGCGGCCGAACCCATATAGTTCTAGACAGTTTGACCCAAGGCGGGCGGGTGCCGAATGTGTTCTTCAACATCCAACACGAGATGCAAAAACGCAGCGAATGAGGTGTAACACGGGTGAATCAGTGCCTGCGGAAAATGGCTTGCAAAAAACTTCGGTACAACAGATCTTTATAGCAAATAATACCATCCCGGTGGCAACACCGGGTCGTGCCTGCCTGCCCCCGGCAAACGCGTTCGATATCGCAGAATTTTTTAATATGTTGTAATATTAAAATATTGCAACTTCGTCATCATCAAGCTCGGACGCCCGCCCAGGCAGGCGCGGCATTCGTTCCCGTGACAAAATTGATTAATGCAGAGGTCTTTGCAATCACACCTGAATAGCGCTATTTCCGTTAAGAATTGAAGGCAGCGCGTGGCTTGGGCGAAGTTGAGTCCGTTCACCTCTAAATTTTGCGATCCGACTTGCAGGCTCTTTTGATCTTACGACCCATGGGAAAATGCAGCCGCTATCCCTTACCGCAGCTGATCAATTGCCGCTTATACATCGCTGCCCGGTTGTCGAGGCCATTTGCGATATTCAGCAGCCAGCGTTTGGATTTGTATGATCCGCGGCGGTAACCGGTCCGGCCTTCGTGGTAGGCGAGATATTGGTTGCGCGTGTCGGACATGGGAATGCCCAGAGATCGGCGACTTTGCGCCATATACCAGCCCATAAAATCTGCAGCATCATGGACATTGGTACGGCTGGCGCCCCAGCGTCCAGCGCTTTTCTTATATTCTTTCCAAGTTCCATCCAGCGCCTGCGCATAGCCATAGGCCGAGCTTTGACGACCGGCTGGAATGACCCAAAGTGTATACTTCTTTGGCGTTCTGGCATTGGCTTTGAATTTGCTCTCCTGCCACATTACCGCCATTTGGGTCGAAATTGGCACGCCATATTTGCGTTTGGCGGCGCGAAAGGCTGGCAGGAAGCTGCGGCGTTGGTCCAATATCGAGCAGGCATTGTCCAGATTTCGTGGCGGATTTGAATTGCCGCTAGAGAAAGAACACCCAGCCAGTAGGGTGATCAGAACGAGGTTGCGAAGAATACTGGTCATGGGTGCGGTCACTTTTTGTTAATTTGGCCTTTTTTTCCCTGTAAATAGCGTCATACCGTAAATTTTGCAATGGCGCCACGGTTTTGGCAGCCATTCGCCTGATTGTGAAATTATGGCACGCATTGGCATCAATTCCGCGTGACCGCATAGACATTTTGATCCAAATCCGCGTAGAAGGAGGTGCAAACCATAGGTGACATGTGCAAGCTGAAGCGAAATATCATTTGGGCCAAATCGTTCGGCATAAAAAACACCCGTTTCGCGGGGTTGTTTTTGATGTGGATCCAGAGTTTTCCAATACTGACGAATGGTATGCAGCCATTCCGGAAGAGGCGCGGCCGGTGAAGGATCAACCCTATTACCATTTGTTGGCCGAGAACGATCAAAGCTATTATATCGCCTATGTGTCCGAGCAAAATCTTGTGGCGGATATATCAGGCGACCCAGTAGATCACCCCGATATTGAGGATATTTTTGGCCCTTTTGAGAACGGCGCCTATCCTTTACAGTTTCAGTTAAATTAATAGCCCAAGGCGCAACCGTCTTTGCGGGGGTCAGATGCTCCTTGCAGGACGCCGTTCGCTCCAATCAAAATTGCCTGAGCGCCGCCAATCGGCCCGTCAGGTATTTCGACCTTATGGCCCATATCTGACAGCTGTTGAGCGACCTGTGGCCCATATCCGCGCTCCACTTTCATCGTGCCTGCGTCGGAAAAGCAGCGGGGTGCATCAATTGCCTCTTGTGGGTCCAAGTTGAAATCCACCATGTTTGACAGGAAACGAGCATGTCCGTTGGATTGATAGGAGCCGCCCATAACTCCAAAGGGCATAGTGATACGCCCGCCTTCGGCCAGCATGCCGGGGATGATCGTGTGCATAGGGCGCTTGCCGCCGGCCAGCTCATTGGGGTGGCCTGCCTCAAGCGAGAAGCCCGCCCCGCGATTTTGAAACAAAATTCCAAACTTGTCTGAGGCAATTCCGGATCCAAAGGCATGAAAGATTGAGTAGATCAATGAAACGGCCATCCGGTTTTTGTCGACGACGGTAATGTAAATCGTATCTTTATGGATCTCTTCGGAGAGCCCATGCGGATCTGCCATGGCGCGGTTGGGGTGGATTAATGTGACGAGCTGTGCGGCGGTTTCGGGTGCCATCATATGATCGACGCGACTGGCATAATCGCCATCGGCAATAAAGCGATTGCGCGCATCATAGGCCAGCTTAGAAATTTCGGCCTCGATATGTGCCCGTTCTGTCCCAAAAGCCGACATTTCAGCAATGTCAAAATGTTTCATCATATTGAGCATCAATAGGGCGGTTGCGCCCTGACCATTGGCAGGATGCTCGAGCATCTCAAAACCCTTATAGGAGGCGTGCAGTGGTGTGCCGTAGGTGGATTTGGTAGCGGCAAAATCCTCAAGACTGTGACAACCTCCAGCAGCACGCAGGCTGGCTTGCATATCTTCGGCAACTGCGCCGGTATAAAACCCATCTCGGCCTTCTGCGGCCACACGCTCGAGAACCTCTGCTTGCTCGGGCGCCGCGAAGAGTTGTCCAAGTCTCGGCGCAGCGCCAGCAGTTAGATATTTGTCGCGCGCGGATCCTTGCAGCGCCTGCGTGTTTTGAGCCCAGTCAAAGGCGACTTTTGGGGCAACGGGCACGCCTGCCCGGGCATAATGAATGGCGGGCGCTAGGGTCTCTTTTAAGGGCAGGGCGCCGAAATCTTTTGCCAGGGTGCAAAATCCGTCCATCGCGCCGGGTATCGTAACCGCATCGACGCTGTGCAGTGGGACCGTGCCGTGTCCTGCATCGCGCAAAGCAGCTGCATTTGCGGCCAGTGGCGCACGTCCAGATCCGTTGAGTGCGACAACATCAGAGGTCGGATCCTTTTGGACCAGGGCGAACATATCCCCGCCAATACCGGTCATTTGCGGCTCACAGATGCCTAACAAAACCGCCGCTGCAATCGCTGCATCCGCTGCGTTGCCGCCCGCTTTTAAGATATCAATCGCTGTGGCGGCAGCCAAAGGGTGAGAGGTCGCGACCATGCCATTGGTTGCAAAGACGGCCGACCGGCCAGGAAGGTGAAAATCGCGCATGTACAGTTGAGCCTTTTAGATTGAACTTATCCAAATATAGCGAATAATGCGGTGGAGGCGAGGGGGCTGCGTCAGGTTTGTGATTTTCTGATGTAAAGCCTTGCTCCCATTGCGCTGGCCACGTCATAAGTGGATGGGAAATGTTTCAAAGAGGCGCGTAATGGAAGATGTTTATATCGTTGGAGCGGCTCGTACGCCGATGGGTGGGATGCAAGGAGCTTTGGCCGATGCACCTGCGAGTCAGCTGGGCGGTGTTTCGATTGCAGCGGCGCTTGCTTCCGGTGACGTTGCTCCGGATGATGTGAGCGAGGTGCTGATGGGCTGCGTTCTACCCGCTGGGCAGGGCCAAGCGCCAGCCCGGCAAGCGGGGTTTGCTGCAGGGCTGGGCGAAGATGTGCCTGCAACCACAATTAATAAAATGTGCGGCTCGGGCATGAAAACCACCATGATGGGGTATGATCAATTGGCTTTGGGCCATGGTCAGGTGATCGTTACCGGCGGAATGGAAAGTATGACCCAAGCGCCATATTTTTTGCCAAAAATGCGCGGTGGTGCGCGGCTCGGCCATGGGCAGGTTCAAGACAGCATGTTTCTGGACGGTCTGGAGGATGCCTATGACAAAGGGCGCTTGATGGGCACCTTCGCTGAGGATTGTGCGATGCATTTTCAGTTCTCCCGTGCTGCGCAAGATGCCTATGCGCTGCGCTCCCTTGAGCGTGCCTTGGCGGCGCAGGCTAGCGGCGCCGCTGCAGCCGAAATTGCACCGGTGACATTGGTGGGGCGCAAAGCGACGGTTGAGGTTGTCATGGATGAGCAACCCGGCAATGCGCGGCCAGATAAAATCCCACATTTAAAACCCGCGTTCCGTGAAGGCGGGACGGTGACAGCTGCCAATTCTTCGTCGATTTCCGATGGGGCGGCGGCTTTAGTTCTGGCCAATGCCTCAGGTCTTGCGGCAAAGGGCTACACGCCGCGTGCGCGCGTTATGGGGCACGCCAGCCATGCCCAAGCGCCCAGTTGGTTCACCACCGCACCGGTTCCCGCAGCTCGAAAATTGTTGGATCGCCTTGGCTGGGCGGTTGCGGATGTAGATTTGTGGGAGGTCAACGAGGCCTTTGCTGTGGTGCCCATGGCCTTCATGCATGAAATGGAACTTAGCCCGGATGTTGTAAATGTTTATGGTGGCGCTTGCGCCCTGGGCCATCCCATTGGCGCTTCTGGCGCACGAATTTTGGTGACCTTGTTGAACGCCTTGGAACGGCATAATCTCAAGCGCGGTGTTGCAGCGATTTGCATCGGCGGGGGCGAGGGCACTGCCATTGCCATTGAACGCGTTTAAAGGCAGCAGATATGGCGCGGGTGAATTATGAAGAGTTGAGCAAAACCATCGCAAGCCTTTGTGCGGGCGAGGACGATACAATAGCTCTTATGGCCTGTGTGGTCTGTGAGTTGCATCACAGTGACGACCGCTTTGGTTGGACGGGATTTTATCGTGTAACTGGACCGGAGATGCTTAAGATTGGTCCCTATCAAGGCGGACACGGGTGTTTGCAAATTCCATTCTCACGTGGGGTTTGTGGCGCAGCGGCGCGCTTGAAAACCACGCAATTGGTGCCGGATGTGGAGGCCTTTGAGGGCCATATTGTCTGCGCCAGCTCGACCCGATCTGAGTTGGTTTTGCCTGTGTTTAACGGTGCGGGTGATGTGATGGCTGTATTGGATATCGACAGTGATCAACCAGATGCTTTTACCCAAGAAGATGCGCAGGCTTTGGAGGCTATACTTGCCTCGGTTTTTAGCAGATAACTATCAGTGAAAATTTATTGCTTTTTTTCACGGCTTCTGCCAACCATAAATGTGAGAATGAAAAATTGTTGGAAAATTTCACGCAATGCTGCATGGTCAGACAGATTTAAACACGCTTGGGGCTGATATTCGGGCGCTGCGTAAGGCGCGCGGGTTGACCCTTGCGGAGTTGGCGCAAACTCTTGGGCGCTCGGTCGGGTGGTTGAGCCAGGTTGAGCGGGATATGTCCGAGCCTGCGATTAATGATTTGCGTGATTTGGCCCGGGCCTTGGATGTGTCAGTTTCGTCTTTGTTTGGGTCTGGTCCCGCACCTGCTAATGAGGCTGGCTATGTGGTCCGTAAAAACAGCAGGCGCCCTATTGGCAGCCGGGAAGCAGGTTTGGTCGAGGAGCTTCTCTCACCCGATTTAACCGATGACTTTGAGATGCTCCATTCCACATTTGAACCTGGGGCAAAGCTATACCCTGCGGTCGCCCGCCCCACTCAGGAGGTCGGATACATTCTTTCTGGGCAATTGAAGCTCTGGATCGACGATGCAGATTACCTTTTGGCGCCTGGTGACAGTTTTCGTATCAAAGGCGAATTTTTCCGCTGGGAAAACCCAACCGACAAACCCTGCCAGGTGATCTGGGTGATCGCGCCACCGGTGTATTGATGACAATTCAGGGCTGGATCATATTTGCGGGATTTTGGGTGGTTTTCGTGACAACCCCTGGTCCAAATGCAGTCAATTGCATCAACAACGGCATCAACTACGGCCTGCGCCGAGGTCTTTGGGCCGTTTTGGCGATTTTGACTCAAGCAATGGCTTTCTTGATCTTATCGGCTTATGGCATCACCGCGCTGCTCTTTGCGTCCCCCACAGCCTTTTCCCTGGCCAAGTTGATCGGTGCGGCTGTTTTGATTTTTCTTGGCATTCGCGGTTGGCTAATGGCCGGAACACCGCCCAAGCTCAATCCAGCGCCAGGCTCCATATATGGGCGGGCACTGGCCATTGCGACGATCAATGCAAAGTCGGTGGCCGGATATTTGGCCGCATTCAGTCAATTTGTTCAGCTCGATGCGCCTATTTGGGATCAAATGGTGGTGATTATGCCTACGGCTCTGGGGCTGACTGCGCTTTCCTATACGGGCTATACAGCCTTGGGTGCTGCTTTTGGAAAACCGGCCATGGCCAAAGTCTTCAATGTCTCGCTGCGGCGCGGGCTGGCGCTTTGCTTTATCGCCTACGGGCTTTTGCTCGGCACCAGTTCGATGCGAAGCACGGCATGAGGGAGGCTTCGCAATGATGTGGGAGATCTTTTGGGGATTTGAGCCTGCGCTGATCACCGGATTTGTGATTGCTGGCTTGATTTTAAACCTCACGCTAGGAGCAGATTTTCTTTTCATTATGTCCAGTGGTATTTCCGGCGGTCCGCGCATTGGCGTGGCAGCGTCACTGGGTGTGAATCTTGGTGTTGTGGTGCATATTTTAGCAGCGGCCGCTGGGCTGTCAGCTTTATTATTGGCGCATCCTGCGGCCTATGATGCCATCCGCATCTTTGGTACGGCCTATCTGGCTTGGATGGTACTGCAGGCTTGGCGCAGTAGCGATGTAGTGGTGCGGGCGCGCGGCAGCCGTGGTGTTTGGCAGGCGGCGCAGCGTGGGTTTTTCATCAATGTATCGAACCCGAAAACCGCACTTTTTATCTTTGCCTTCATTCCGCAATTCACCGACCCCTCCATTGGCCCCATATGGGTGCAGATCTTGATCCTTGGAACAATATTTTTGGTGAATGGGGCGTTGCTGACGCTCTGCCTTGGTGGCGGGTCTGGCTATTTCGTGGCGGTGCTGGGCACGCGCGCTGGCGTTCTGACCAAAATATCTGCAATTTTATTCGGCGGGCCGGCAGCCCGTTTGATCATTGACTTAGGGAGACCAAAATGAGTGATTTTCCAACCACAGCAAGGGTTGTCATTATTGGGGGCGGCGTTGTTGGCGTATCGACCCTGTATCATTTGGCTAAAGCTGGGTGGACCGATTGTGTCTTGCTGGAGAAAAATGAGCTGACCGCTGGTTCGACTTGGCATGCGGCGGGCAATTGCCCGTCCTTCTCGACCAGCTGGGCGATTATGAATATGCAACGCTATTCTCTGGGTCTCTATGCCGGTTTGGCCGAGGAGGTGGATTATCCGATGAATTATCATGTTACGGGCTCTATTCGACTGGCTCATGACAAAAACCGGATGCTGGAATTTGAGCGCGCACGCACAATGGGCCGGTATCAGGGCTTGGACATCGAGATGATGTCCGTTTCAGATATGAAAGATGCCTATCCCTTTTTGGAGACGCATGATCTGGCAGGCGGGCTATGGGATCCCGATGACGGTGATATTGATCCCGCTCAGCTCACCCAAGCACTGGCCAAAGGGGCGCGAGATATGGGCGCCAGTATTCAGCGGTTTTGCCCGGCAACTGGAGTCACGCAGGTGGGAGATGAATGGATTGTCCATACAGACAAGGGTGATATCCGCTGCGAAAAAGTGGTCAATTGTGCCGGTTATTACGCCCAGCGCGTGGGTGAATGGTTCAAACCCTATGGCGGTCGGACCGTTCCTATGACGGTTATGAGCCATCAATATTTTTTAACTGAAGAAATTCCTGAATTGAAGGAATGGACAGAGGCCAATGGCCGCAAAGTGCCCCTCTTACGGGATGTGGATTCCTCCTATTACTTGCGGCAGGATAAACACGGGTTGAACCTTGGTCCCTATGAGCGCAATTGCAAAGCCCATTGGGTGATGCCCGAAGATCCGATGCCAGCGGATTTCAGCTTCCAGCTCTATCCTGACGATCTGGAACGTTTGGAGTGGTATATCGAAGACGCGATGGCGCGGGTTCCGATTTTGGGCTCTCAAGGCGTTGGTCGGGTGATCAATGGCCCAATCCCCTATGCGCCCGACGGGCTTCCGCTCATCGGGCCTATGCCCGGTGTGAAGAACGCTTATGAAGGTTGCGTCTTTACATTTGGCATCACCCAAGGCGGCGGGGCTGGTAAAGTCTTGGCGGAATGGATCACCGAAGAGGAAACCGAATGGGATATGTGGGCGGTCGATCCGCGGCGCTATACCGATTACACAGATCAAGACTATTGTGACCGCAAGGCCATGGAAGTTTATGGTCATGAATATGCAATGCATTTCCCGCATCACGAATGGCCCGCAGGACGGGACAAGAAACTTTCACCTGTGCATGATAAAGTGATTGCTGCCGGTGGCGTAATGGGGGCTTATAACGGCTGGGAGCGGGCCAATTGGTTTGCGCAGCCGGGAGATGACACCTCCCATGAGGCGACCCAGACTTGGGAACGTGAGGGCCCATGGGCCGAACGTATTCGCCAAGAGGCCGAGGCCGTGCGCGATCACTGCGGCGTGTTGGATTTGCCCGGCTTCAGCCGTTTCAACCTGACAGGCGACGGCGCCGCAGAATATTTGCGAGGTAAAATCACCGGCGGACTGCCGAAGATTGGCCGTATGAACCTGGCTTATTTTGCCGATAACCGCGGCCGGATTTTGACAGAGGTGTCAGTTGTGCGTCACGCCGAGGAGCATTTCACATTGATCACCGCCGCCAGCGCGCAATGGCACGATTATGATGTGCTCAAGTCAGATCTGCCGGCTGGTTTGGAACTGGTGGACCATACCAAAGACTTTTCAACTTTGATTGCCACGGGTCCCAAAGCCCGCGAGGTTTTGACCAAAATGGGGACCGATGCGGATCTGTCTTTGGGGTGGTTGACCCATCAAGCGGCACAGGTGGCCGGGCAGGATTGCGCGCTTCTGCGGGTCTCTTTTGCCGGTGAACTTGGCTGGGAAATTCATGCAAAAAACGCCAAAATGCCAGCATTATATGATGCTGTAATTGCCGCCGGCGCCAAACCCTTTGGCATGTATGCGCTCAACAGCCTGCGGATCGAAAAAGGATACCGTTCTTGGAAAGGCGATCTGTCGACAGATTACAGCCTTTTGGAAGCGGGACTTGAGCGATTTGTCAAATTGGACAAGCAGCAAGAATTCCCCGGCAAGACGGCTTTGCAAAACGAAAAGCAACAGGGGGGCAAGAAAGCCTTTGCTATGCTGATCGTCGAGGCGGGCGCTTATGATGCGCCCTTTATGTCAACAATTTGGCAGGGTGGCACGGTGGTGGGTGAAACCACCTCGGGTGATTATGGCCACCGTGTTGGCAAATCCATCGCCCTGGCCATGCTGCGCCCTGATTTGGCCGCGCCGGGAACGGAAGTGGAGGTGGAAATTTTTGGCCAACGCTGCAAAGCCGTGGTGCAGGAGGATCAACCGCTTTGGGATCCAGATAATGCGCGCTTGCGCAGCTGATAGGGAGGCAATGTGATGATAATTCTCGATGGCGGTTTGGGCCAAGAATTGGTAAAACGCGCCGGAAAGGCCACGGATTTGTGGTCCATGCAGGCTTTGCTCGACACTCCTGACATGGTGCGTGCCGTGCATGATGAATATTTTGCAGCCGGTGCGCAGATTGCCACCACCAATACCTATTCTGTTCTGCCAGACCGGCTGGAGAGCAAAGGTTTGGCCGATAAACTGCGGCCTATGGCAGTCTTGGCTTGCGAATTGGCTTCGGCGGCAAGAGATGCCCATGGATCTGGGCAGGTGGCCGGTTCAATGGGTCCGATTGGCTTTTCCTATCAACCAGACAAGGCGCCGCCCGCCGAGCAGGCTGCTGAGATATATGCAGATATTGCACGGCTTCATGCGGATTATGTAGATTTTCACATTCTGGAAACTATGGCCTCAGTAGATCAAGCGCGTGGGGGGTTGATGGGCGCGGGGGTGACCGGCAAACCGATTTATGTCTCCCTCTCTGTAGATGACAGCGATGGCACCAAGCTGCGGTCTGGGGAACCTTTGACCGATGCGATTGCGATGCTCAAGGCGTTTAATCCAGCCGCAGTTTTGATCAATTGCTCTCTGCCCGAGGCGGTTTCGCAGGGCCTGCCTCTCTTGGCCGGTCACGGGTTTACTCTGGGCGCTTATGCCAATGGGTTCACAGGCATTCACCAGGAATTTAATTCGGTCTATGCGACGGTGGATCTGCTGAAATCTCGAACCGATTTAGGCCCGGTGGAGTATCTCGCCTTTGCGCGGGATTGGGCCAAAAGCGGGGCGGAAATTATCGGCGGTTGTTGCGAGGTGGGTCCGGCGCATATTGCGCTTCTGGCACAGGAACTGGGAGACTAAGACGATGCTGAACGCTTCAGCGGTGGCCTGTATTGAACAGGTGCGATTGGGCTTTGTCGCCTCTGTGACATCGGGGGGCCGGCCTTCTGTGTCGCCGAAAGGAACCTTTGTTGTTTTGGATGAGCACAAGATTGCCTTTGCCGAAATTCGCTCGCCTGGCACCATCAGAAACATTGGCCACAGTCCTGAGGTTGAGGTGAATTTTGTTGATAGTTTTCGTCGCAAAGGCTGGCGAATTCGTGGGATCACGCAAATTTTGCGACGTGGCAGTGCAGATTTTGAGGAGATCTTTCCCAAGTGGCACGCGCTCTGGGGTGATCTATCCGCGCGCATACGGGCCATTGTTGTGATCAAGGTGAGCGAGGTCAAACCACTCTCTACCCCGCCCTATGATGACGGGGTGATGGAAGCGGACATGATTGCGCTTTACAAAGAAAAATACGCGAAGATGTACCCCTAGGGGTCATTCAGCACATCAGTTTAAATTCCATAGGAGATGGATATGGCTCAGGTTCCGACAAAAGCGCGCGCGGTCATTATTGGTGGCGGGGTTATTGGCTGCTCTTTGGCGTATCATTTGGCCAAATTGGGCTGGAAAGATGTTGTCTTGCTAGAGCGCAAGCAATTGACATCTGGTACAACTTGGCATGCCGCGGGCTTGATTGCGCAGCTTCGCGCGACGGCGAATATGACTAAATTGGCCAAGTATAGCCAAGAGCTGTATGGCAATTTGGAAGCGGAGACCGGCGTTGCAACGGGATTCAAACGTTGCGGCTCGATTACCGTGGCTCTGACCGAAGAGCGCCGGGAGGAAATCTATCGTCAAGCGGCTATGGCACGTGCCTTCGGGGTGGATGTGGAAGAGATCAGCCCAGCTGAGGTTAAGGCAAAATATGAACATCTCAATATTGATGGGGTGACGGGTGGAGTTTGGTTGCCACTGGATGGACAGGGCGATCCAGCCAATATTGCGCTGGCTCTGGTCAAAGGCGCGCGGCAGATGGGTGCGCAGGTGTTTGAGCAAACCAAAGCTATGGGCGTGACACGCGAGGGGCGGCGGATAACCTCAGTGCAGTGGGAAAATCAAAACAGAGAGAGTGGTTCGATATACTGCGAGAATGTAATCAACTGCGGCGGCATGTGGGGCCATGAGGTTGGGCGGATGCTGGGCATTAACGTTCCGCTTCAGGCCTGTGAGCATTTTTATATTGTCAGTGAGGCCATTGAAGGGCTCAGCCAAATGCCGGTGCTGCGGGTTCCAGATGAGTGTGCCTACTATAAAGAGGATGCTGGCAAAATGCTCCTTGGAGCTTTTGAGCCTGTTTCAAAACCGTGGGCCATGGAGGGCATTCCGGTTGGTTTTGAATTTGACCAGTTGCCGGAAGATTTTGACCATTTTGAGCCAATTTTGGAAAAAGCAGTCTCGCGCATGCCGATGCTGGGCTCGGCGGGGATCCATACATTTTTCAACGGACCGGAGAGCTTTACCCCCGATGACGCCTACCATCTTGGCTTGGCGCCGGAGATGGATAATGTTTGGGTGGCTGCCGGCTTCAATTCTGTTGGCATTCAATCAGCCGGCGGTGCGGGGCAGGCTCTGGCGCAATGGATGGAAGACGGTCAAAAACCTTTTGATCTTGGGGATGTCGACATCGGTCGGATGCAACCGTTTCAGGGAAACAAACATTATTTGTTTGAACGCTCAAAGGAAACGCTTGGCCTACTTTATGCCGATCACTTCCCTTATCTGCAAAAAAAGACAGCTCGCGGTGTACGGCGCACGCCGTTTCATAACCATCTCAAGGAAAACGGTGCGGTCTTTGGCGAATTGGCTGGGTGGGAGAGGGCCAATTGGTTTGCCAATCCTGGGCAAGATCCTAGCTATGCCTATAGCTGGAAGCGACAAAACTTCTTTGACAATGTGGCAGCCGAACACAAGGCGGTGCGCAGCAACCTTGGGCTTTATGATATGTCCTCATTCGGCAAAATTCGCGTGGAAGGGCAGGATGCCTGTGCGTTCATGAACTACATTGGTAGCGGTCAATTTGATGTATCCTTGGGCAAGATCGTCTACACGCAATTTCTCAATGACCGGGCTGGGATCGAGGCGGATGTGACCGTCACTCGTTTGACTGAAAATGCCTATTTGGTTGTTACACCTGCTGCTACAAAGCTGGCAGATCAAACGTGGATGATGCGTCACAAAAGTTTGTTCAACGTGGTAATCACAGACGTCACAGCCGGTGAAGGCGTTTTAGCAGTGATGGGTCCTAATGCACGCAAACTGCTCGAAGTGGTGTCACCTAATGATTTTAGCAATGCCACCAACCCATTTGGCACGGCACAAAATATTGAGCTTGGCATGGGGTTAGCGCGTGTTCATCGGGTGACCTACGTTGGGGAGCTTGGTTGGGAAGTTTATGTTGGAGCTGATATGGCAGGTCATGCTTTCGAAACTCTCTGGGAGGCTGCGCAGAGCTTTAATGCTAAGCTTTGTGGTATGCACATGATGGATACTTGTCGCATCGAAAAGGGTTTCCGTCACTTTGGTCATGACATAACTTGTGAAGACCATGTGTTGGAAGCAGGTTTAGGGTTTTGCGTTAAAACAGATAAGGCAAATTTCATGGGACGTGAAGCTGTACTGCGCAAAAAAGAGGCGGGGCTAGATAGGCGCATGGTTCAATTTAAGCTGAATGATCCTGAGCCATTACTATATCACAATGAGCCGATAATTCGAGACGGAGAAATTGTAGGTTTCTTATCTTCGGGAAATTATGGACACTATCTGGGTGCCGCAATTGGGTTAGGATACGTGCCTTGCTTGGGTGAAACTTCCAGTGATATTTTAGCATCGCACTACGAGATAGATGTTGCCGGAATACGGGTGCAAGCAGAGGCTTCCCTGAAATCGATGTATGATCCAACTGGTGAACGTACAAAAATGTGACTTTATATTTAGTATTTTATTCTTTCCTATAATTTTGGATAGATTTTTCAGTTTCAAGTTCCAAGAGTTTTTGATTTTTTGGAGATTGGCTACAAAAGAGTATCATTTGCGTTACACATGGTTCTTTAATGTATCGGTTAGTCCACTCATCCCATATTATTTTTGGGGATAATGAAGGTCGTATCACAAGGCAGTTTCTCGTGTTCGACTATGAAGCTTGATCCAAAAAGTGCTTTACATCTATTCAATACCTTTATTTTGTTTGCGTAAAAAATACTTCCGTCGGAAATATGGGAAATTTCACTAGTTTGGAGATTAAAAATCAGTGTCTTCTTTGTGTAAATCCAGCACTTAGTTAAGTTATTGAAAATATGATTTTCCCATTCCAATGCATTTTTGGTCACAGCTAGGTTAAATGTTCCAGAGAGCATGCAAATGTCGACAGGACTTAGTGGTTTTGAGCTAATCACGAATTCCGCCCAGCTATAGTCGTAAGTCTCGTGACAAAAATCTATTAACTGTTTTGATATATCGTAACCACAGTATCTCATCCATTTTGAATAGTGCATTTTTGCGATATATTCGGCCAGAGCCCCGTAACCACACCCAATATCGCCGATATACAAGTCCAAATTACCATGTAGTTTGATTACTTCTTGAATCATGATTTCAAAACGTAGGTTTTGCCTAGTTTTGCTTAACCAATAGCTACCCTCTGGCGTTGCCCCATACCTTTTGAACTGTTTGGCGTATGCCGTTTCTAGTTCATCATTGAAAGTTCTTTTGATTCTGAACAAGGGTTGGCCTTTCAATTATCTTAAAAAGTTCTGGACTAAATCAGATAGATGTTATGGGGCAATTCCAATCACGATTGAAACAATTTATAGTTTCCAAGTACTCAACTAGAAGTTAGTTTGAAGTGAGATTGAAATGAAAAATGTAATCCTTATTAGTCTGTTGCTCATAATAACAAATGCTACTACTTACTGGTTAAGCGATAAAATTAAATTAGTTTTCTTGAAAAATGAAGTGCCAATAATTGCAGAAATCCAGTTGGAAACAAACTGTGAACTCATGAATGAATCATTTGTTATTATGGATTTGCTGACTAATAAAAGCGTTACTTTTAACATGAGCAAAGCATATCTTCGGACTGTAGAAGGTAATCCCCTCCAAGTCCAAATGAACCCTAATTTCAGTGACGTAACGTCCGATTTTGAAATTCATAAAGCGGCCAAGAAAATGAAAATAGATTTAGATTGCAATATTTCGAACAGACTAAAAAACACACTGGATTCACTGAGAAATACGTTTAAAAATTAAAGATATTGGATACTATTTGAGCGATAAAAGCAGAAAATTTTTACAATTTTAGTATGCAAATCCCAAGACTTCACACATTGCTATGGCATTTAACGCCTCTAGTTGAGTATTGACTATTTCAGTCCATTTTTGGCTACCAAATGCTTCAAGGAAGGCGCCATCTACTTTTTGGAGGACTGATATACAGTGGCCATAACTTCCAGGGTTTACGGTTTCATCCAGGGCAAAAGAGTTAGATGAGCAGTTCAAAAGAGTATTTCCCAACTGTTTCTCTTCGGAGTCCATATAAATAACGGAGGCTCCAGATATCGTTCTCCCGGTAGTATTTTTAAGCTGAAGGGTCAGCACATAATTTGCTACGGACCCCTTAGAATTGCTATCGAACTCTAGTTTTACGTTGCAAGGTAGGCTAGCGCTTAGGGCTGGAGTGACCAACATGCTTAAAGCCATTAAAATTATAATTGGTGAGAGTTTATTAAATTTTGGCCTTAACATTTCACATCTCGTTTTTTGGTCATGGTTAATTCATAAATCGAGCTTAGATAGAATCCTCTTCCAGTTAACTCTGAATGATAATCTGAGGATAGTGTATATCGGAGTCGATAAAGCAAGAGATATACCAAGTTAGGTTAATTTTAAGTTTAATAATTATGAGGTAAGCGGTTACTCTAGAACTATTAAAAAATAATTGTTCTGACCTGTTCGTTTGAATCCCTTCGTGTGCGGAAAGATTGATTATTTGTTCAAGTTTATGAGTAAGCGTAACAATTGAAACAATTCGTTGCCGAACGGTTGCCTGTGTGACCTTGGATATTTTCGTATCAATAGAAACCAATAGATAAGCTGTTAGGCGTTTGCTCGGGGTATCTGATTAATGCATTGCCGTTAGAAGCTTTGTTAACTTTAGAGCCGGTTAACTTTGCATGAAGAGTATGTTTAAATACAACAAACTGACAAAGGTCTTGTACCCGGAAATACTTATAAAAAGACGGAACTGTTTTGATTATTATAATATCACTCTTGGCGAACTTATGCGTCGTGAACGCGACACTAAGTTTAAGTCGATAACATATATTTGATTGGAATTGCGCTTAAGCAATCCATACATACTCACAATTGAGAATGGTTTCTGTGTTCGGTACTCCAAAGCTTGTTTCAGGCTATGCCATGTCCCTCCGAGATATTTTGGAACGAAACTCTATAAAGCACTTGATATTTTTTGTATGGAAACTGATTTCGAGTTTTTTTGGTCAAAAAATATCACTTCAAAGGCAATGGTTCATTCGAACAAAAAGATTATTCATGGCCTTGCGATAAAGTTTTCACAGCCTGTCAGACTGCACCTGATTCAGAAAGATTGTGGAACTATTATCAATTTTTTTATTGTATAAATTTTACTTGATCTTTGGGACTTAGGTCCCTTTCTGAAGAGTAATGTGTGCTTTTTGTGTAACACATTTGTCTATATTTAGAGTTAATTTTCAGCCACAATCTAATTGTTGCGATCGCCCATAAGCGAATTCGTTCGCTTATTTTTGGTTATAGAATTATTTTTGCATTTTAGTATTTTTTACGAAAAACAAAGAGAGAGCAGAACAAAATGAGCAATAGTTCACACAACAGCGGCTTTATATTGTGGCACCTAGTGCGCTTAGTCCTAACAACAGCTATATTCGCATTTCCAGTCGTAGTAGGAATTTTTGGAATTTCTCTATTTATGTAACCTATATTAGTGCACACTGGAAAAGGCAAAATATAGTTCCGTCGGTTTCATGCAAAATTGTGATCAGGTGGTAGAAATAAATAAGTATCGGTCAAGAATATCGGTGTTGGTACTTTTTATAATTACAGAGCCTTTAGGGAGCTATATTTGGCAAGGTCAGTGGTTTTAAAGGCCTCGGGCGTGCAAGCATCATATTTGGGGGGTGTAAAAGCTCTGTGACTTAAACCAAGTTTGAGTAACACCTATCTGCCCCAAAAATTGGACTAAAACATCGGACATAGTTAGCGTTGAATCGGACATAGTTAGCGTTGAAAAGATAAAAAATTTGGTAATCAGATGGAGGGGAAGTTATATTTGTGAAAATTATTGTGGTTCTAATTTGTAACGTTTTTTTTAGCGGTCAGGTTGCCTTAGCACAGGGCTTCGACAAAGCCTTTTCCGCATATATGTTGGGCGATTATGCAACCGCTATATTGGAGTGGCGCCAAAAAGTGCGGGGCGGCAGTGCGACGGCGATGGCAAACTTGGGAAACATGTACGAAGTTGGTGTTGGAGTTAAGCAAAGCGATATTTTTTCTCATCATTGGTACAATTTAGCGGCCTCTAATGGCGATATAACAGCTCGGGATAATAAAAAAAAATTAGAACAAGAAATGACGGAATTAGAAATTTCAACAGCAATTTCTTTAGCTAAAAAATGCATGCTCAGTGGTTATGTTGACTGTCCCTAGAAATATTTAAAAAATTGTTCCTTATAAGTATGTGAGAAGATTTCACCCTCTGATTAATTATAGCCTTTCACTATTTTAATGTAACTTGTTTTCAGAGAGGCTAGAAATAAAAATTTTTGTGTTTATAAGAAAGTAAATTAATTTAATGTCAAAAGGCTCCGCGTATTATAATATATAGTCAGGCTTTGGGTTAAGACCAGGAGCGTTCAGGTCCGCTGTCTAAATGTATGAAGGTCTTATAACGTCCTACGCCGCCGCGCGTGTTTGCTCTAGCTATTTCAGCTAGCCGTCTCTGACTGATATCTGGAATTGAGAAATCAATAGCTTTTCCCATAATGTGCAAGGAGTTCTGTGCAACCTGATAACTTTGTTTGCGTAGATATGCGTTTGTTTTTTCTGATCTAAAACCTGAATGGACATTTACTTTCAAGACCTTGTTTTCTTTTGCACATAAAGAACAAATTTTAAGAAAATCAGTCAATACTAGAGTATCAATACGTTTAACTTCATCCGTTCGCCAATCCCTTAGGAAGTTATCCAAGCTTGCAACTTCTCCGCTAGACAATGTGTAATTTGATGGAAAATTAAACATCATTTCATGACTAGTATTCGAATTAATTAACCTTAATTGAAAGTTATCTTTGACGAATATGTTTTCAGAATGGTTCAATTCAAGGCGGACAGATGAGTCAATTTCCGGTTCAGGATCATTAAATAAATTGACTTTATAAGAATTTTTCCAGCTTTGAGTGCTCCCCGAGCTAGAAAACAATCCAAGACCGTGCTCAAAGTCTACTAGTGGTGCTGCCTGCAAAATTGCTGGAAATACGCTAAAAGATAGAAATAAACGTCGAGTTAATTTATGCTTGTGGGTCATCTAACTATAAAGCAAATAATATACCAAAGCATTTCCAGAAGTCTGCATTTTTATACAGACCAATATGTTATGGTTTTTCAAGGTCGATCGTTTGTCCTTGCAACTCGAGATACAACTTGAACACATCACCTTCGTTTATAGTACCAACAAACCTATTGGTGGATCTATCTACTATTGGAATCGTCTCGCCAATAAAGTTTGCGGCTGCTTCAATTACTTGTTGAAGAGATGCATCAGACTTTATGCTTAGAGCTTCTTTATCAATAAACTCCATAATACACACTTCTGGACCTTGAAACACCAACGAACGTAGATTTAATTTTCCGACATATTCGCCATCTATGGATACAACGTAGGCTTCGGTGATTTCGTGATGGATCATCTGAGTTTTGGCAACGTGAACTTTTGTGTCTGGCTCGAAACTCAGTGAATTTACCGAAATTATTGATAACAATCCCTCTTCCATCAGTCGGACCCCCATGCGTCCTTGGGAGATATCAATACCCCTGTTCAACAATTGCTTATCAAAAATAGAATTCCCAAATAACTGACTGCTTGTCATTGTTGTGATGACTATGCCCACCGTAGATGCTAGAGCTAGACCATAGGACCCTGTGAGTTCTAGTACTATTATTATCATAGACAAAGGAGCGCCGATCACTGCTCCTGCGACCGCAGCCATACCACATATTACAAGTTCCGGTCCTTGAAACGACTGCAGTCCTGTATAGTTCAGAACGGCAGTCACCACTGCGCCAGCGGCTGCGCCGACTAGTAGGGCCGGAGAAAAAACACCACCAAAAAATCCAAAACCTAATGATAATGCTGTTGCAATAATCTTTGCAATTAATATGGAGAGAGCGACTAAAAGCAAAGTGTTTGTATTTGTCAGGTCTAAAATTGTTAAGGTACCGATACCCATAACCTGCGGGTAAAACGTTCCAATAGCACTCAACCCAGTGATTGCAATCAAGAGAGATTGAAAGGAAGTTAAGCCCATTTGGCTCGGTAATTTTGAAAACAAAAGAACGGCTGACATAAACAGTAAAGCAACGAGGCCAAAAAAAGGTCCCGCTGTGATTGAAATTAATATCATTGGGCCGATTTCCATAGCTGTATAAGATTGTAAAAACGGTGTGGAAGTATCCCATAGATAACTATGAACTGCGAAGGCCGTGCCGGATGCAAGTGCGATAGGGGCTAACGCTTTCGGTGAAAAGTGACGAAGTATCGCTTCATGAGCAAAAATTATCCCAGCTAATGGTGCATTAAACCCGGCGGAAATGGCTGCTGCGACTCCACCGCCAAGAATGACGTTAGTTGTGATACTCAGGTTTAAAGTAGCTTTAAAAAACGCACCAAGTGTTGCACCGAAGTGGACTAATGGCCCGTATTGTCCCACTGAAGCGCCTCCAGCGGCCGATACAAATGCAGCCAAGGTACTTGCTACCCCTGTCTTTACATCTAATTCATTGTCTATTCGATGAGCAGCGAAAATTGTATCTGCGGGTCCATGCCACCTGGTAACTTTGAACCCATTTTTAATTAAAGTAATTATAAATGCGGACAGGCTTAATGCGCAAAAATAGAAAAAGAAGCCTGTTGTATTTTGAAAATAGTTTTTTGACGTATTACCTAAAAAATCTATGCCTGCTCTAAAATAGTGAGCCGCAGTCGCCCCAAAAAAACCCAAAAGTA
>Ga0213869_10000347_pt1 | contig 38275 bp, 44 predicted proteins | sample PICome_10_FD_160083 | JGI IMG/M metagenome (GOLD analysis project Ga0213869, IMG submission 160083) | Coastal seawater microbial communities near Pivers Island, North Carolina, United States - PICO132 | ecosystem: Environmental > Aquatic > Marine > Coastal | place: USA: North Carolina...
ATGGCTTTTAGAGAGCAAAAGCTGTTGCAGCTGCGGCTTGCTGGAGGCAGCATCGAGCGCTACGAATTCGACAACCACATCGTTGACGTTTGGCTGCCCGCAGACCTAAACCCAAAGACCCCGGTGCTGGTAATGCACGATGGCCGCAATATTTTTGATGAAAAAGACTCCTACACCGGTAAGACCTGGGAGGTTTTGCCTGCGATTCGTGATGAGGTTCGGGGTCCAAGCCGGTTGTCATTGCACTTTGGGGCTTTAGCGACCTCACTCGACTGCGTGAGCTTGCCCCACAAAAGATCTTGGATAACCACCAGGAAATTTGGGATGGCATGCCTGCCGAGTATGCCGACGCCCCCGGTGAATCTATGGGCGATGCCTATGTGTCGCTGATGGCGGATGCGATCTTGCCATTCGTTGCCGACAAACACGGTCTCGAGCTGCACCCTTACCGAACCGCGGTCATGGGCTCATCAATGGGTGGGTTGATGTCACTTTATGCACTCGGACAACGACCTGAGGTTTTTGGAACGGCAATAGCCTTTTCAACCCACTGGCCATTTGGTGGCAATGACATGGTGAATGAGCTAACCGAACTATTGCCAGATGCCAGCAGTCACAGAATTTGGACCGACACTGGCACCATTGAGCTTGATCAGTACTACCCGCCTTTCCATAAGGCTGCGGTTGAGAAGATTCAAGCTCGAGGTTACTCGGAGCCAGATTCACTTGTTGCCGCCACCTACCCAAACACTGGGCACCACGAAAGCTATTGGGCTAGAAGGGTGGCAGATGCTCTGAACTGGTGGCTAAGGGCTCCTGATCGAGATCAGGGGTAGTGCTGGCACCGGACATGAACCTCACCACGTCCTTATCAACCATCACATCCCGAACCAAAATCGCGCGGGTCAAATAAAGGCCGGTGAGTGCCCGCACTCGGCTGAGCGCAACATAGGTTTGGCCCGGTGAAAAGGCACCCCTGCCCATGTCAATTTGAACCTCATCATAGGTTTGGCCCTGTGACTTGTGGATGGTGACTGCCCAGGCAAGCCGCAGCGGAATCTGCTTGAACTCAGCCAGGGTTACCGGAACCAAAACCTCTTTGGTTTTGCCGGTTGCCTCATCAAAGTCTTCTTCAACTTCATAGCGAACCTTTTCCCAGGTCGCTGGTCCAACCTCAAGCTCTTCGCCATCAACGTCGACCACCACCAGGCCGGACTTGGGAAGGGCAACGATTCGGCCGATGGTTCCGTTTACCCAGCGCCTAACCATCGCACCATTGGTCCCCTTGGTGCTGGAGGCATCATCGTTCTTGATAAACATCACCTGCGCGCCGACCTTTAGGGCCAGGTCGGTTTCGGCAGGCAATGCCCTGCCGAATGCCTTCTCGGCGCCTTCGGAGTAGACGGCCCTGAATACCTTTGGCTCGGTTTCGATAAGACTCATGCGCTGGTGGTTCACCGAGTTCACGGTTTCATTGATTGTTGCCAGGCGAATCACGTCCAAATGAGGCGGGTAGCGATTGCCGGCCGTGTTCAGTGCATCCAACATCTCTTGTGTGACAGAGCCATCGCGGATGGCATTCAGGATTTCCTTGAAGTCAGCGTCTGACTGCCGGAAGATTTCTGAAAGCTCGAACCGCTCCAGGTCGGTGTTGCGCCAAACATGAGCATCGAAGAACCAGAGCGACTGGTAGTTCTCGGCGATGTAGGTGCGCTCAGCTGGATCGCGCGGTGGCACCGGCGCCAGCTGATAGGGGTCACCAAACATCACAATCTGAGCCCCACCAAAAGGCTCGTTCTTTCGACCCCTGGCAATTCGAAGTGCTCTGTCGATTGCGTCCATCAGGTCTGCCGAAACCATCGACACCTCATCGATAACCAGCATGTCCAGTGCCCTGAGCACCTCTCTGGTTCGGCGTGACAGGTGCCTGGCGATCTCAACTTCACCGAGGAGACCAAGGGGGAAAGTAAACAAGGAGTGGATAGTTACTCCGCCAACATTTAGAGCAGCAACTCCAGTCGGAGCGCAAACAGCGAAAGACTTCTCGGTGTTTGCAGTCAGGTGAGAAAGCAGCGTGGACTTCCCGGTGCCGGCACGACCTGTCACAAAGACATTGCTTTGGGACTGCTCAATATATTCAAACAGCGCCTGCTGCTCGCTGGAAAGTTCAATAATCACCGGCGCTGGTCCTTTGTGTCACTTAGCTGCTGCAGCATTTGGTTGTAATCCTCGAGGTCCTTATTGCCGGTTCTGTCTGATGCTCTGTCCAAGCGCTTGCGCTCTCGATCATCGGATCTGGACCATTGGGTGACAACTATCAGAGCTATGACGATAGTGGGGATTTCACCAACACCCCAGGCAAAAGCGCCGCCAACCGCCTGATCCGTCAGCGGATCATCGCCCCAGGTTCGGCCCATCGCTCCAAACCAGTTTGCAAGCAACAGGCTCTTCTCGTTCATGAGTCCCAGCCCAAAGAATGCGTGGAAGGCCATGGTGCCAATCAACAGCATTAGCTTGACCGGGTAGCCGGTCTTGTGTGGCTGCGGGTCAACCCCCATCAGCGACTGCACAAACAGGTAGCCGGTGATCAGAAAGTGAATCAGCATCCACTGGTGGCCTAAGTGCTCCTCCGTTGCCCACCTAAACAATGGTGTGTAGTAGAACATCACTAGCGACAGCGCGAAGTTCAATCCGGCAAACAGGGGGTGTGAGATAAACCAGGCAAAAGGTGTATGAACAGCCCAGAGCACCCACTCCCTTAGCCCCCAGGAGTCATCCTTGCGAGCAGGCTGTGCCCGAACTAGCAGCGTGACAGGCGCCCCAGGCACCAGCAACACCGGAACCATCATGGAAAGCACCATGTGGCCGATCATGTGCATGCTAAATAGATACTCCTGGTAAGCATTGAGGGCACCGTTGGTGACATACAACAGCGTGAGCATCCCGCCAATCCAGGACATGGTCCTTGCAATTGGCCAGCGGTCGCCACGCCTTCTTAGAACCCAAACCCCGTAGAGGTAGAAAACAATCGCACCCAGGCAAACGCTTATCCAAAGCACATCGATGTCCCAAACGGTGAACCACGACGCATCTGTTAGCTCCGGTGGCAACTTGTCACCGGTGAGGATTTCTGCTGGCGTCAGCGGAACAAACTCGGCCTTGTCCAGCGGAGTTTGAGTTTTAGCGAGCGCCGTTCCAAGCCCAATCGCGAGTCCCATGATCGCTATCTCAACCAGAGCCAGCCGCCAAAAGCCAACTGCCTTCTGGCTAAATCGCCTCACGAGCGACAGCCGGTGCCGTGCTGCAATCAAGCCGAGCACAACCAAGAGCGAAGCCTTGCCGATCAGCAGTAGGCCATAACTTGAAAAGAGGTCGGCTGGTTCGTAAAGCCTGATAACCCCGGAAGTCACTCCCGAAACGGCAACCATGATGAACGCAACCAGCGCGAGCGAGCTGTAGCGCGAGACCAAAACAGCAGATCGCTCTGACTGACCTTTGAATACGACATAAAGCGCAATCAGCCCACCCACCCAAATGCTGATGCCAACCAGGTGCATCAGAAGTGAGTTCACCGCGAGGGCGTGGCCGGCATCTGAGGAAGCGTGCCCCGACTCAGCCACCGGATAGAGTCCGGCGATTGCGACTGCTGCATTAATGGCGGTCATCCGCCTCCCGACAAAGGCCAGCGTTGAAAGCGAAAGCATAAAGGCAATCCCAAGATTCCAAACCAAAAGAACCCCGAGCTCAATGTCCGTTGCAAACAACCAGAGGCTGTCGCTAAAGGTTTGACCGTAGGAGATCTCTGAACCCGAAACAGACAGGTAGGTCATCACGAAGTTCACGGCGGCCGCCAGCGCCCAAATAGCGGCGGACCATGCTGCCACTGGCGCTAACTTCAATCGCTCCTTGGAGTCGGCTGCGTAGGCAGAGAGCACCAGCGATCCGACAGCGGTTGCCATCGAGAAATTCATTACTAGTTTTGCAAACGGGGCTCCGAATCGGACCACCGGACCTGGGTCTGAAAACTGCAGCGGGTCAGCGCCGCCGCCGACAACCAACCCTGCAATAACGCTAACTAGCCCCGCAACAACAACCAGGGCAATAGCGACAAGGTGACGACTAGGCGTCTGTTGATTCACCTACCAAGCCTCGGGAAGAACCTAGGAGTCCTCTCCGCGTACTGCTTGTATTGCGGGTAACGCTCGCGAAGCAATGACTCTTCAAAATCCGCCTTGTTGCTAAGCAGTGCGTAAAGCAGCATTACAACAATGATCTGTGGCCAGTAACCAGCGTCGAGCATGATGCCGAAGCTCATCAACAGCAGGGCAAAGTAAATCGGGTGTCGAACCCGAGAGTAGATGCCGGTGGTCACCAGGGTTCCGTTGTCCTTGGGAATGGCCAGTGCAGTCAGAGCATTTCCCAAACCCAAGAAGCTAACCAGCAGCACGATGGAGCCGATCGCAATGAATGCCAGTCCGACCATGCCGACAACTTCACTGGCAGCACCGTAGGCGTTTTCCTGTCTGGGGGTAAGCACCAGCAGAATGATCAAAACAAACTGCAACAGGACCAAGGAGTATGAGCGGGATTTGTTGTTCATAAAGACAACCCTATTCCAGGCAAGCAAAAAGCGGTGTCTCAAACGAGACACCGCTTTTTATTTGGCTTTGAGTTACTTGACTGCAGCCTTTAGCTTGCTTCCAGCTGAAACCTTTACGGTGTTAGCTGCAGCAATCTGGATGGTTGCGCCAGTCTGTGGGTTACGGCCCGCACGTGCTGCGCGGTGTCCCTTGTCAACAGATAGGTAACCAGGAATGGTGACCTTGTCACCCTTCGCGATTGATGCGCCGATTGTGTCAAACATTGCGTCGATTACACGGCCTACTGCTGCCTGTGACTCGCCGGTGTGTGCTGCTACTGCAGCAACTAGCTCGCTCTTGTTCATAATGGTCCTCCTGGACTACTTGTGGACATTGATGTCTCAATCAATGTATAGGTAGAACCTGCTTGGGATAACTCTTCTCTCGGCGTGTTGCACCTTGCGATATCCCCTATTTTTAGGGGATATAGAGCCATTGAGCCCATTTTTTTGGACAAAGTTAGTCTGGAAAAACTGCAACGATATATTTCTGGCAGAATTTGCCGCCTTTCCAAACGCTTAGTTAACGTCAGTGCTGGGTAAAAAGACTGTTAAATTAGCGAACAACAAACGAAGCGGAAGGGTTGGATGCAAACTCTGAGCGCTCAAGAAGCGCGCCAAATCAGCCTTGCAAGCCTCGGTGTGACTCGGGGGCTAGAGACCATTGATCAGGTGATTGAAACCCTTAACCTGATCCAGATTGACTCAGTAAATGTTTTTGCCAGAGCCCACCTGATGCCAGCGTTCACGCGGATTGGTAATTACGACCTAGCCGAATTTGAGCGGCTTGCCTTTGGGGCTGGAGCAAAACCCTCCTACCTTGAATACTGGGCCCACTGCCAAGCATTGATACCCGAGCGTGACTGGAAGCTGTTTGAGTTTCGAAGAAACGAATACCTGAACAAGCCGAGCATTCAGGAAATCTTGAAGCCAGGCAATAAGACAGCGCAGTGGGTCTTCGGTGAGCTTCGACAAAACGGGGCAATGACTATCAGCGAGTTTGAGCACGATCTCAATAAACGTGGCGGCAGCTGGTGGGGATGGTCTGAGGTGAAGGTGATTCTGGAGAGGTTGGTGTTCGCAGGTGTTGTTGTTTCGGCCGGACGTCATAACTTCCAGCGCAAATACTCACTGAACCCTTCCTTTGGCGAATCAAGCGGACTGACCAAAGATCAGCAAATCCAAACACTGCTGGTCCAGGCAGCCACCTCCCTTGGTGTTGCCACCGAAGCGGATCTGGCTGACTACTATCGCCTGACTCGACCCACCGCCAGGCCTCACCTAAAACAATTGGTGGAGCAGGGCGCTCTGGAGATTGTCGAGGTTGATTCTTGGAAGGATCTTGCTTTTATCGCTCCGGGGCTGCTATCGAAGCCTCAGCCCGATGGCACTGACCAGCGACCATTGAAATTGGTGAACCCATTTGACCCGATTATGTGGAACAGGGAGCGAACCAAGCGCCTGTTTGACTTTGACTACCTGATCGAGATCTACACGCCGGAGGCCAAGCGCAAGTATGGCTACTACACGCTGGGGCTGCTTTATGGGGACCGGCTCATTGGCCGAGTTGACCTGAAGCACGAGCGCAAGGGCAGACAGCTCATAGTTCAATCGCTTTGGCACGAAAACCTAGCAGCAGCAGAGCTAGAAGAAATTACCCCGTGGCTGCAGCAAGAGTTGGAGCTTTCCATGAATTGGGTTGGCGCAGAAACACTAATCCCGCCTACCAAAGGCAATTGGCCTTTGATGGCGGGACTTAGTTAGAAACTATTTACCAGCTGGACTTGGTGATTCCAGGAAGCTCACCCTTGTGGGCCATGTCGCGGAAACGCACACGGCTAACACCGAACTTCGATAGCACACCACGTGGTCGACCATCAATTAGGTCGCGGCTGCGGACTCGAACCGGGCTTGCGTTGCGAGGAAGCTTCTGCAGTCCTAGACGTGCCTCTTCCTTCTGCGCAGCGGTAGAGGTTGGGTCAACCAAGGCCTTCTTGAGCTCTAGACGCTTTTCTGCGTAGCGCTCAACGATTACCTTGCGCTGCTCGTTACGAGCAATCTTTGACTTTTTTGCCATGTGTTTAGCGCTCCTCGCGGAATTCAACGTGCTTGCGCACTACTGGGTCGTACTTCTTCAGAGTGATACGGTCTGGGTCGTTACGACGATTCTTTTTGGTCACGTAGGTGAAGCCGGTACCTGCGGTTGACTTCATCTTGATGATTGGACGTACGTCCTTATCCTTGGCCATCTGTGTACTCCCTAGATCTTCTCGCCACGAGCGACAAGCTCAGTGATTACAGAGTCAATGCCACGTGCATCAATAACCTTGATGCCCTTTGCTGAAAGCTGCAGGGTAACCTTGCGGCCCAGTGAAGGAACGAAGTAAGTCTTCTTTTGAATGTTTGGGTCAAAACGACGCTTGGTCTTGTTCTGAGCGTGCGAAACCTTGTGACCGAACTGCGGTCCTGTCTGCGTCACCTGGCAGTAGGCTGCCATTTGTCCTCCTAGGGGCGCGTTTACCCGAAGCTAATTACGTGGGTTTGTGCAGGGCTAAGCCCGTGCAACCATGCAAGTTTAGGAGGCATTGCCCTCCAAAAGCAAGTCTTAGCCAAAGAAAATCAAGCCGACATGCCACATTTTTTGCAAATGCCGAAAAGTTCAATGCTGTGAGAGACCTTGCTGAAGCCGAATTTCGCCGCCAATTGGCTCACTTCAGCCTCAAAACCATCAAGATCAAACTCCTCGGCAGTGCCGCATTCGCGGCAAATTAGATGGTGGTGGTGCTCGTCGCTGCAGATCCGGTAGCGCATTTCGCCGTCTTCTCCGGCCAGTGCATCTGCCTGGCCCGCCTCAACCAACTCGGTTAGTGCGCGGTAGACGGTTGTCAGGCCAAGCTTTTTCTCGGCGCCAATCAGCTTCTGGTGAAGCTCTTGGGCCGAAACAAAAACAGGTTCTTGGTTTAGTGCGTCAAAAACTGCCGTTTTCTGCCAGGTGGCTCGCTTCTGTGTCATTTGGAAACCTCGAGCTTTCCCCGAACAAAACTAATTCCTCGTGCAATTAGGTAAATCAAGAACGAAATGGTTGTGACGTAGGGGCTAATCGGTAACCCACCGCCTAGAGCCAACAGAATCCCACCAATCATGGCGACGAAGGCAAATGCCACGCTCAACACCGGAACCCAGAGCTGGCTCTTGCTGAGCCTTAGCGCAGAGGCAGCCGGTGTTACCAGTAGCGCCAGCACCAGTAGCGCTCCAACCACTTGAACGGCGGCGGCAACCGCTAGCCCAAGCAGCATTACAAACACAATTCCCAGGACCCGGGTGTTGACTCCTCTGGCGGCGGCAACTTCACTATCAAGGGTGGCAAACAGTAGCGGCCTCCAAATCACCACCATTGAAACCAACACAATCGCACTAATTACCGCAAGCGAAGCAAGCTTTGGGTCGTCGACCGCCACAATCTGGCCCGTCAGCAAGCCAAACTTATTTGCCGCCCTGCCCGGATATAGAGCAAGTGCCAGAATCCCAATACCCAGCCCGAACGGCATCAAAACCGCGACTATCGAATTCCGGTCCTTTGACCTATCGCCCAAGACTGCGATTATCAAAGCGGCGGTCAGCGAGCCAACCACAGAGCCGAAGACAACATCATGACCAAACAGCAGGAAGATTGCAGCCCCTGCAAACGAAAGTTCAGAAATTCCATGGACAGCAAAGGACAACTCTCGGTTCATTACAAAAACACCGATCAAGCCACCGACAAGTGCCAGCAACACCCCTGCCCAAAGCGAGTTTGCAACCAGCGGAATCAGCCGATCGTAGTCAGAAAAATTAAAGACATCGGAGAAGTCCATCAGACCCACTCCTCATCATCATGGTGATCGTGATCGTGAGCACCTAAAACCACGATTCGGCCCTGGCTCCTCACCACATCAATCTCGGTCCCATAAAGATCTGAAAGCACGTCTGACTGCATGACCTCTTGAGTGGTTCCGATCGAGTAGCGACCCTTAGCCAAGTAGAGCACCCGGTCGACGTAGTCAGAAACCGGGTTCAGGTCGTGGGTAACAAAAATCACTGCCGCGCCCTGTTTCTTGGCCTGATTCGCGATTAGTTCGCTCACAACATGCTGGTGGTTGAGATCCAGAGCGCTCAATGGCTCATCCGCCAGGATGAGTTTTGGCTTAGATATGAGCGCTTGGGCAACCCGCACTCGTTGCATTTCGCCGCCGGAGAGTTCACCCAGTGGCTTTTGGGCAAGCTGGTCCGCTTCAACTTGAATCAGTGCCTCGGTAACCAGGGCTTTGGTCTTTGCACCCGTCAGCGGTAAACCAAGCTTGTGACCATCAAGGCCCAAACGCACAGCATCAAAGACCGTAAGCGGCAACTGCGCATCGAGTGAGCGATGCTGCGGGATGTAACCGATGTCGGTGCTGCCACGTCGAACTTTTGAACCTAGAAAATTGATGGACCCCGCGGTCAGCTTCTGCTGAGCAAGTACGGACTTTAGAAACATCGACTTTCCAGAGCCATTGGCGCCAATCAGGGCAATGAACTCTCCCGGTTGAACTTCAAAGTCCAGGTTCTGCCAAATTACGCGTTCGTCAAACTGTAACGACGCGTTGTTGACCTGAAGAATTGCGTTCAATTAGTAGATCGCCTCTTGCAACTCGTCGACAACCGAAGCCATCCAGTCCAGGTAATCCAGGTCGTCACTTGGAATCAGTTCGCTCAAGGCAACTACTGGCGTGCCAACAGACTCTGCAATTTTCACAAGTTCACCGGAGACCGCGTCATCTACCTGGGTGTTGATCACCAACAGAATTGCCAATTTGTTCTGAAGCAGTGACTTTGCTTCTTCGAGCGCGGTCAATGGAACATCACGCTCTTCCTCAATTGCATCCGCCAGGTCCTGAGGAGTCAAAATCTCAAAGCCGGCATCTTCCAGCATTAGGTTTCCAACGCCCTCGACGGCGATGACACCAAGGCCCAAGGCCTGATCACGAAGCGCCTCGACTCGAAGTTCAATATTTTCAAGCTCGGAAGCAAAGAAATCGTAGTTTGCATTTACATCATCAAACGCCTCTGGCCTGAGCTCATTGATTGCAGCGGCGATCTGGTCCGCTGCTTCAGATACCTGGTGCAGGTCATACCAAATGTGTTCGTTGGCGTGGGCCTGGTCCATTGCCGTCTCCGCGTCAATCTCGGATTCGCCATCGACGGTGTGGTCGTGGCCACCTTCGACCAGCTCAATAAACATCTTTTTGCCTGTTGTTGCGGCGACCAACTGCTCCATGAATTCGTCATATCCGCCACCGTTAGCAATCACGAGTTCAGCGTCCTGAACGGCCAGCTGGTCCCTGGCGGTTGCCTCGTAGGAGTGTGGATCTTGGGAAACATTGTCAATAATCGCGGTGACCTCAACCCAGTCACCACCAATGAACTCAACAACGCTTGCCCAAACGTTCGTGGAGGTTACAACCTGGATTGTTCCGGTCATACCGGACCTGGTCAAACTAGGCGCTGCACTGGGGGTTGAATCCGGATCGGTGTCTGAACTGTTGGAAAAGAAGGTGAGAGCGGTAATGACAAGAGCCAGGGCTGCACCTGCGGCGGCACCGGCCAGCAGAAGTTTCTTCAATAGTGGATTCATAGCTCAACAATACGCCTTATTGAAAACGATTGTCAATACCAATTAGTCAAGCAGTAGGGCTGGTTCCTCAATCACGCTTGCCACGTCCTGAACAAAGCGGGAGGCCACATCGCCATCCACAACCCGATGGTCGAAGGTTGCACCAATTGTGGTCACCTGCCGCACCACGATCTCATCGTCAACGACCCAGGGCTTTTTGCGAATCGAGCCCAGGGCAACAATCCCAACTTCACCGGGGTTCAAGATAGGAGTTCCGGTGTCAACACCGAAGACTCCAATGTTTGTGATGGTGATTGTTCCGTCTTTCATGTCTTCCGGAGCGGTCTTGCCATCTCTAGCAACTGCTGCCAGCTTCTCGATGGCTGTTGCCAGCTCAATCATGTTCATAGCATCGGCGTCTTTGATGTTCGGGACGATCAAACCCCTCGGGGTTGCAGCTGCAATTCCTAGGTTCACGAAGTTATGAACGATGATCTCAGTGTCAGTCCAGGTTGAGTTCACCATTCGGTTTCTTCTGGCAGCCCAAATGATTGCCTTGGCCATGATCAAAAGCGGCGTTACTTTCACGCCAGCAAAATCAACCGATGCCTTTAGGCGCTTTACGTATTCCATGGTCCTTGTTGCATCAACGTCGACAAAGATACTGACGTGTGGGGCGGTGAAGGCGCTGGAAACCATGGCTGTAGCAATCGCCTTGCGCATGCCCTTGACCGGAATCCGCTCTTCGCGTTCGCTTGGAACATCAGGGGTGGTCAGGTTCTTGAAGACACTTGCTTGGCTGGCTGCACCAATGACATCTTCCCGGGTAATCTCGCCGCGAGTTCCGGTTCCGGCAAGGTTTGCAAGGTTCACGCCCAGCTCTTTGGCCATCTTACGAATCGGCGGCTTGGCAATAATCGAATCGGCTGCACCTGCTGCTGCGGCAACCATCGCAACCGGAACCGCGGTTGAGGTTGGTGCGGCCTTTACTGCCCTTGACCTTCTTGACTTGACGTCACCGGCATCACCGTAGCCAACCAGGGTTGGGATCTTGTATTCAGCGCCGGTGTCTGCCTCTTGAGCGGCTGCGGGTGGAGCCTTGTCTTCAACAACTGGGATCGGCGAAGCACCCTGAGTGCTGACCGAAATAATCGGGGTGCCAACCTCAACCGTGTCGCCAACTTGAACCAGTAATTCCTGAACTTCGCCCTCAAAGGGACATGGCAGCTCCACTACCGATTTGGCGGTCTCGATTTCACAGATTGTCTGATTGACCTTGACCATGTCTCCTGGGGCAACCAACCAGCTCACGATTTCGGCCTCAGTTAGACCTTCGCCAACATCTGGCAGTGGGAACTTTGAAATGCTCATATGCCTCCCTAGTAAGCCAAAGATCTGTCGACTGCTTCCAGAATGCGGTCCGCATCCGGAAGATAAATCTCTTCAAGTTTTGCAGGTGGGTAGGGGGTGTCAAATCCACCAACCCTAATGACCGGTGCCTCGAGGTTATAAAACGCCTCGTTGGAAATCCTGGCTGCAATCTCGCTGGAAATTGAAACGTTGGTTGGAGCCTCATGCACGATCACCGCTCTGGAGGTTTTCTTCACCGATGCGATGATCGTTGGGTAATCAATCGGGGACAGCGATCTGATGTCAATCACTTCGATGCTGACACCCTCCTCGGCGCCGATCTCCGCGGCCTGCAAGGCCGCGGTCACCATTGGCCCGTAGGCAATCAGGGTCACCTGAGTTCCCTCCCGCATCAACCTGGCGCTGTGCAGTGGCAGGGGCGGGGTGTCCAGGTTTACCGGGCCCTTTTGCCAATAGCGACGTTTTGGTTCAAGCATGATCACAGGATCAGGGCATTCAATCGCCTGCTGCATCATCCAATAGGCATCGTTTGGGTTCGAGGGTGTCACAATCCTCAACCCCGGGGTGTGAGCGAAGTAAGCCTCGGGAGATTCGGAGTGGTGCTCAACGGCACCAATGCCGCCACCGTAAGGAATTCTGATTACAACCGGCATCTCCAGAAAGCCCTCGGAGCGGTAGGTGAGCCTCGCCAGCTGAGTGGTTATTTGGTTGAAGGCCGGGAACACAAAGCCATCAAATTGAATTTCAACCACCGGGCGGTAGCCGCGCATGGCAAGTCCAATTGCGGTTCCCACGATTCCAGATTCTGCAATTGGAGTGTTAAAGATTCGCTTTTCACCAAATTCATCCAGCAGACCCTCGGTCACGCGGAACACACCGCCAAGTTCTGCAACATCTTCGCCAAACATCAAGACCTTGTCGTTGGCGCTCATCGCTTGGCTAAGCCCGGCGTTTAGGGCCTTGGCAATTGGCATCTCTTTGTAGTTACTCATGGTCACCCATCTGGGCTTCATAGGCTTCTAGCCAAGCGCGCTGCTTGTCGATCTCTGGGTGCTGGTCGGAATAAACGTGGTTGAAGATGTTCTCCATAGGCGGGTTCTGGAGGGCGAAGGTCTGCTCTCTGATTTCCTTGGCAAGCTGATCGCCGGCCGCAGTGACCTCATCAAAGAAATCATCGCCAACACCTTGGCGCCTGAGGAAGGTTTCGAAGCGAACGATTGGATCCTTCGCCTTCCACTGCTCAACTTCCGCGTCTTCGCGATATTTGCTCGGGTCATCCGAGGTGGTGTGAGCACCAATTCGATAGGTGAGCGCCTCGAGCAAGAACGGACCCTGGCCGGCACGGGCCTGATCCATGTGAAGCTTGGTAGCGGCATAGCAGGCAAGCACGTCGTTGCCGTCGATCCTCATGCCGGGAACGCCAAAGCCCTCGCCCCTTGTGTAGAGGGGAGCCTTGGTTTGGCTGTCAATGTGAGCGGAGATTGCCCACTGGTTGTTTTGAATAAAGAAAACAATTGGCGATTCATTCACTGCTGCAAACAACAGTGATTCAGACACATCGCCCTCGGCGGTGGCGCCATCACCCATGTAAGAAATCACAGCGAGGTCTTCTTCTGGGTTGCCGGTTCCAACCTTGCCATCTAGCTTCACACCCATGGCATACCCAACCGCGTGGAGGACCTGGGTTGCCAGAACAATTGCGTAAAGGTGGAACCTGGTTTCCTCAGGATTCCAACCACCGTGGTTCACACCGCGCATCATTTTCAGAATCGACATCAGCTCAACGCCGTGAGTCAGTGCAACGCCGTGCTCCCGATAGCTTGGAAACATGTGGTCATTCTTTCCGACCGCATATCCAGAACCAATTTGAGCGCCCTCCTGGCCAATGGCTGGAACCCAAAGGCCAAGCTGACCCTGACGCTGCAGCGCAATGGCTTCAATGTCAAAGCGGCGGATGCGCGCCATGTCGCGATAGAAAGTTTTTAGAGTGTCCTCATCAAGATCCTCGATGAGCTTCCCGTACTTTTCATAGCCCTTTGGAACGCCATAGGTTCCATCAGGCGCAAGTAATTGCAACATTGGTGGCTGCTTTTCTGGGGTCACGCCCACTAATTTAGCCCGATACTGAAAGAATTGCCTGATGTTGCGATTTCTAGTTAGCACAATTGTCAATGCGGTCGGCCTCTGGGTCGCCACTTCTGTAATCCCTCAGGTTCAGCTCACCCCCTATGGTGGCGAGGGTTTTTGGAACATCGCCGGCTCATTCTTGGTAGTCGGAGCAGTCTTTGGTTTGGTAAACGCAATCATTGCCCCGGTCATAAAAATTCTGGCCTTCCCGCTCTACATCATCACCTTTGGGCTTATTTCATTCGTGATCAATGGCGCGCTGCTGATTTTGGTGGCCTGGCTCAGCACCCTGCTGGGTGCTGATGTCTTTAGCATCGATGGCTTCACCTCAGAGGGCCTCGAAATCGCTTCTCTAGGTTGGGCAATCCTGGCTGCGATAGTCATGAGCATTGCCAGCTTCTTCACCAGAGCCGTGCTGAAAGTTCTCAAGATTCGCTAGCCATTACTCGGTGTCGGCCGAGCCGCTTAGTCAATAGCGAATAAATAGGGCAAAATGGTGTTGTGACTCTTTCTTCGCAACCCCTCAGCCCACTAGACGGCCGCTATCTTCCTCAGGTTAGGGAGCTCGGCGAGCATCTCAGCGAGGCCGGCCTCAACAGAGCCAGGGTCCAGGTTGAGGTTGAGTGGCTGATTTGGCTGGTTGAAAAAGACTTGCTTCAGGTAAACAAGACCCTCAGCGAGAAAGAAGCCGCCAAGCTGCGCGAGCTCGTTAGTGAATTCTCCGACGAGTCAGTTGAAAAGCTTTCCAAGATCGAAGCCACCACCCGTCACGATGTGAAGGCGGTTGAGTATTTTGTTCGGGATGCGCTGACGGCAATCAAGCGCGAAGACCTGCACGAGCTGGTTCACTTCGCCTGCACCTCAGAAGACATCAATAACCTCAGCTATGCGATCACCGTCCATGACGCGCTGGAGCGAGCTTGGCTCCCAAAGGCCAAGGATGCGCTCACAAAGATCACCCGCATGGCAGGCGAGATGAAGAACGTGCCGATGCTTTCTAGGACTCATGGGCAGCCCGCCACCCCAACCACCATGGGTAAGGAATTTGCGGTTTTCGCTCACCGACTTAGTCGACAATTGCACCGAATTGAGAACCAGGAAATTCTAGGTAAGTTCTCGGGTGCAACAGGTACCTTTGCCGCGCACCTGGCAGCTGCCCCCGAGGTTGATTGGGCCGCACAATCAAAGGCCTTCGTCGAGCACCTGGGTTTCCAGTGGAACCCGCTCACAACCCAAATCGAATCGCACGATTGGCAGGCCGAGCTCTACAGCTCAATTTCACACTTCAACCGCATCCTGCACAACCTCGCGACGGATGTCTGGACCTATATTTCACACGGTTTCTTCAAGCAGATTCCAGTTGCTGGCGCAACTGGCTCCTCGACAATGCCTCACAAGATCAATCCGATTCGATTTGAGAACGCCGAGGCGAACCTGGAGCTGTCGTGCGCGATTCTAGATTCGTTGTCTCAGACCCTTGTTACCTCGAGAATGCAACGAGACCTCACTGACTCCAGCGCGCAGCGCAACATTGGTGTCGGTTTTGGTCACTCCCTGCTTGCCCTAGACAACATAAATCGCGGGCTGGATGAAATTGCAATCAGCGAGGGTGTTTTGATGGCCGACCTGCTGGAGAACTGGGAGGTTCTCGGGGAGGCAATTCAAACAGCTATCAGGGCGGACGTAGCAAGAGGCGAATCAAAGATTTCTGACCCATATGCGATGCTGAAAGAGCTAACCAGAGGCAAGCGAATTGGCGAAGAGGAACTACTGGCTTTCGTAAATGAGCTTGACGTTTCAGAAGAAACTAAGGCAAGACTTTTGGCGCTCAAGCCAAGCACCTACCTTGGCCTATCAACTGAGCTGGTTGACTACCTAGCTGACTAGCGCAGCCTTGGCTTGTTTGGGTCCTGGTCATCTGGCTTAAAGCTCAGATCCAGAGTTGCAACAACCACTAGCGAGATTATGAAAGTTGCCAGCGCCCAAATGATGGCCTGCTCAACAAATCTGGTGCCGAAGAGGACGATGAGTCCGACAAACAATGCGGCGACAGTGGACATCACCATGTAGCTTTTTAGGTTTACAAATCGTTTCACGACTCAAGCCTACTTCGGTTGCGGGCTAGCGGCCGTGATACCCCAAAAAACACCGCTAATTGCCAGATAGGCGCCAAGAAAACCGACAGCACTAACCTCATCAAGCGGTGCCAGCAAAAATACGAGGCCAAGGCCAAGGCTCAAAACAGCGCTGATGGCAAAATCTCTGCCCAGTGCTGACGAGCCACGATGCCTTCTGGCCAGATAGCTCTCGAAGGCTGCAAATGAAAGACCAAACAGCGCTACCAGGGGCAAGAAAAGAACCTCTTGGAGCGTTTGATTTATGAAGGTGACAAGAGCCAAAACGCCTACCAGTGTGGCGATGATCAGCAGCGGAATAAGCCACTGATACTTCTTGACTCGAAAGATATAACCCAAGGAACTCAGGCCCAACAGGAGTCCAAAGCCAGCGAGCACGGCCGACCCAACACCATAGGTGTGAGCCTGTGTGAAGGTGATTAGAACGCCGAGACCGAACGAGAGAGCGGCCCTAAGGCCAAAAAGTATTTGCACGTGCCTAGCTTGGCATATTTACGAAGCGCGAATACTGTCCATGGAAGGCAACTGTGACCGTTCCGGTTGGTCCATTTCGCTGCTTGGCAAGAATCAGATCTGCCTCGCCTGCACGCGGATGATCCCGCTCATAAATACCCTCTCGGTGAAGCAGCACGACAACGTCGGCGTCCTGCTCCAGAGATCCGGATTCACGCAGGTGAGAAAGCTCTGGCCGCTTGTCCTTGGACTGTTCTGCCTGACGGTTTAGCTGTGACAGCGCAACAACCGGGACTCCGAGCTCTTTGGCGAGCAGCTTCAGCGCCCTTGAGAACTCAGAAACCTCTTGCTGACGCGACTCGACCTTCTTGCCGCTTGACATCAGCTGGATGTAGTCGATGACTACCAACTTCAGGTCAACCTGCTGAGCGAGGCGACGGCACTTAGCTCTAATTTCAACTAGAGACATGTTTGGAGAGTCATCGATGTAGAGCGGTGCATCATTGATCCGACCTCTCACCGCTGCGAGCCTGGTCCAGTCGCCGTCAGAAATTGTTCCTTTACGCATGCTCTGAAGGTAAATCGAGCTTTCGGCGCTGAGCATTCGCATTGCGATTTCAGCCCGACCCATTTCGAGCGAGAAGAAGATCGTCGCTTGGTTGTGCTTGACCGATGCGTTTCTGGCGATATCCAGAGCAAATGTCGACTTACCAACCGCGGGCCTGGCCGCAACAATAACCAGCTGTCCGGGGTGCAATCCATGGGTATAGGCATCTAGATCCGTGAAACCGGTAGGGGTTCCAGTGAGCTCGCCGCCACGATTCTGGGCCACTTCAATTTCGTGAATGGCCGCTTCAAGCGATTCACTCAGGCCAACATAGTCCTCCTTGGAGGACTGGCTGGCCACCTTATAAAGGTCAGCCTGGGCTTGGTTCACAAGATCCACAACTTCGCCCTGGCTCTCATAGCCAGACTGGGCAATCCTGGTCCCGGCCTCGATCAACCTTCTAAGAATTGCCTTTTCGGCAACGATGCTCGCGTAGTAACCAGCGGCAGCTGCGGTCGGAACATAGCTTGCAAGTGAGTGCAGGTAGTCGCTACCGCCGGCTTTTAGAAGATTTCCCTGCTTATTTAGTTCATCAGTAACTGCGATAACGTCGGTCGGCTCACCTTTTCCAAAAAGGTTCACGATTGCGTTGAAAATCAATTCATGCTTGCCGGCGTAGAAGTCAAAGCTGCTGACTTCCTCAACAACTTCTGCCACTGCCTCTTGGCTCAGCAGCATGCCACCTAGAGTGGACTGTTCTGCTTCAAGGTTGTGCGGGGGTACGCGTGGATCCGCTGCCGTTGAAGGCGCCAACATCGACATATATTCCCTCCGGATTTTTGATAAACCATGTATAGCTTGGGGCACCGACACTGTGCATACAAATCAGTCTGCGGATAACTGTGGATAACTCTGTGGAAACACGCCGATGAAACCTGTTAGTAACTGTGGATAACCTGTGGATAAAAAACTAACAACTTTCGCTATCCCTTTAGTTTACTGGCATCTAGCTGTGGAAAAATATATTGTTGAAAACTCTAAAGCTCAACCTCAAGGTTGTGGAAAACATCCCCTTAAAAGAGAACAACCCGCCGTTTCCGACGGGTTGTTCCTATGGTAAGCCACTACTTAGCAGCTACCACCTGAAGCTTTACCTGGGCAACTAGGTCAGAGTTCAAACGAACACTCGCCTCGTAGTCACCGGTTGTGCGGATCGATGATGCAAATTCGATCTTGCGCTTGTCAACATCACCGAATCCCAGTGCCTTGACGGCATCTGCGATGTCGGAGGTCTTCACTGCGCCAAACAGGCGGCCGTTGGCGCCAGCCTTTGCAGTGATGCGAAGGACGGTTCCCTCCAGCTTTGACTTGATTTCCACTGCGATCTCTTCAGATGCAATGGCGCGTGCGTCGCGTGCGTCGCGGATCTGGGTGACCTGCTTCTCGCCACCGCGGCTCCAGACAACAGCTAGGCCGTTTGGTACTAGGAAGTTACGTGCGTAACCATCCTTGACCTCAACGACATCGCCTGCAGAGCCAAGGCCCGAGACCTCGTTGGTCAGAATTAGTTTTGACATGTGCTTATCTCCTAGCGTCCAGAACCGGAGTATGGCATGATCGCCATTTCTCGTGCGTTCTTGATGGCCGTAGCAATCTTGCGCTGGTCCTGCACCGTTGCACCGGTGATACGACGAGCACGGATCTTGCCGCGGTCGGTTACGAATTTGCGAAGTGTTGCGACGTCCTTGTAATCGATTACCTCGATCTTGATCGTCTTTGCCGGCGCAAGTTTGTCGAACTTAGAGTTCATCTTCTTGCGGCGGTCAGCTGACTTTCCTGCCATGTTATTTGTCTCCTAGGTCTTTCTAAAAAGGTGCTTCGTCACTCGGAGCTGTAGCAGGGTTTGCCCATGCTTCAGCTCCAGAGGAGGCCTGCTTTGTTTCTGCCTGCTGGCCACCCCAAGGTGACTCAACCTGAGCAGAACCCTCGCGGGCACGCCTTGTTACGCTCGCTGTTGCGTAGCGCAATGATGGTCCAATTTCATCGATTTCCAGCTCAAGCGATGCTCTCGCTTCACCCTGAGCGCTCTGGTAGGCAGAAGGTGGCTTCAGTCGACCGGTAACCACAACACGGGTTCCCTTGGTCAGTGACTGAGCTACGTTTTCTGCAACCTCGCGCCATGCGGTGCAACGAACCCATACGGTCTCGCCGTCTACCCACTCGTTGGTGGAACGGTTAAAGGTTCTTGGGGTTGAGCCAACGCGGACTGAAGCCACGGCGACACCACCCTGGGTGTAGCGGAGTTCCGGATCGTCGGCCAAGTTGCCAACGATGGTTACGCTAACCTCGCCTGCCATTAGTCAGCCTTTGCGCCTGCTGGACGCTTGCCGCGAGCTCCACCACGGGGTCCACCGCGGCCGGCACGTGCTGGCTTCTCTTCTGGGACAAATTCCATTGGGTTGATGCTGAATACTGCATCTTCCAGCCTTAGAACCTTGGTTCTAAGGAATGACTCGTTCAGCCTTAGCTGACGGTCAAGCTCAATAACAGCCTCGGAGCTGCAGGTCATGTTTATGACTGCGTATAGCCCTTCTGAGTGCTTCTTGATTTCGTATGTCATGCGACGGCGACCCCAAATGTCGATCTTGTCCACGGTGCCACCAGCTGTGGTGATTACCTTTAGGAACTTGTCGAGTGTTGGGGCTACTGTGCGCTCATCTTCTGAGGGGTCCATAATGACCATCAGCTCGTAGTTATGCATAGCTAACCCACCTCCTTCGGTCTAAATCGGTCACGGTCTCTCCGTGACAGGAGGGTTTTGCATTGTTATTGCCTAGGCAACCTGACAACACTAGCGGTTCGGCCACCACTCAAGCAAGCGTTTTTTGGCTTCATCCTTGCCAATTGCGCCTTCGTCAAGCCTTAGTTCGAGCAGGAAGTTGTAGGCCTGACCGACTTCGCGACCAGGCTTGATGCCCAGTAGCTGCATGATCTCTTGGCCATCGAGGTCCGGGCGCATCGCATCCAGCTGCTCTTGTTCGGCCAAGACTTTGATTCTGGCCTCCAGGTCGTCATAGGCATGGGCCAAGCGATCAGCTTTGCGCTGGTTCCTGGTTGTGACGTCGGCCCGGGTGAGAATGTGCAGCCGCTTTAGTTGATCATCGGCATCTCTGACATAGCGCCTCACCGCGCTATCGCTCCACTGCTGGTCCGAATATCCAAAGAATCGCAGGTGAAGTTCGATCAAACGACAAACCGCCTTGATGGTGTCGTTGTCGAAGCGAAGTGCCATCAGGCGCTTTTTGGCAAGCTTTGCCCCCACCACATCGTGGTGGTGAAAGGTGACCGACCCGCCCTGCTCAAGTTTTCTAGTTGCCGGCTTTCCGATGTCGTGCAGTAGAGCTGCCAACCTCAAGATCAGATCGCTATCAAAGCCATACTGGGGCTCAAGAGAAATCGCCTGCGCAACTACGGTCAGGCTGTGCTGGTAAACATCCTTGTGGTGGTGGTGCTCGTCGACCTCCAGGCGAAGTGCCGGCAGCTCGGGCAAAACCAGCTCGGCAATCCCGCTCTCAACCAGCAACTCCAGGCCAGGCTGCGGGTTTTTAGAAATCAATAGTTTGCTCAGCTCGTCCCTGACCCGCTCAGCTGAAATGATTTCGATTCGACTTGCCATGTCACGCATTGCGGTAAATGCTGCTGGGTCCAACTCAAATCCAAGCTGGGAGGTGAACCTAGCCGCACGCATCATTCGAAGCGGGTCATCTGAGAATGAGATTTCCGGGGCTGCTGGGGTTCTCAGGGTTTCTAGCATCAGGTCGCGAAGCCCCTGGTGTGGATCGACAAAAGTCTTTGATGGCAGCCGAAGCGCCATCGCATTGACGGTGAAGTCTCGACGTTTTAGGTCGTCCTCCAGGTTGTCACCAAACTCGACCGTCGGTTTCCGGGAGTCTTTGTCGTAGCTGTCTGCTCGATAGCTGGTGATCTCAATCTTGTGATCACCGATCTGGGCAGCAATCGTGCCGAACTCACGCCCGACGTCCCAGGTAGCTGATGCCAACGGCTTCACAATTTTCAAGATCTTGTCGGGATCAGCACTTGTGGTGAAGTCTAAATCCAGTGCCACCCGACCCAGAATCGCGTCTCGGACTGGCCCACCGACCAGCGACAGCTCCTCGCCGGCTGCGTCAAAGGCACCTCCCAGGACATCAAACAATGGATTGTTTGTATTGTCCGAAAGATTCTTCAGAGCGTCGGCAACAGCTTGCATGGGCAATAGCTTGCCACAGTCGCCAAGTAGAGTTGGGTTATGAACGTCAAGCAGCCGATAACTGTCACTGAGGTGTCTGCTGGCGGCCTGGTTGTTAGTGCCGATAATCCAAACAAAGTTGCTCTAATTAGCCACCGCAATCGCGGCGGCGGTAGGAACTGGGTAATCCCTAAGGGCCACGTCGAAGCCGGTGAGGATCTTGAGCAAACCGCGCTGCGCGAGGTTGCTGAAGAGACCGGCATCGCCGGCGAAGTGGTCTCGAAGCTTGGCGAAGTAAATTACCGATTCACCGTCGGCAAGACGCGCGTGAACAAGACCGTGCATCACTTTCTGCTTCGCCAAACCGGAGGCGAACTCACCAGCGAGGGCGACCCAACCGGTGAGGTCCTAGAGGTTCAGTGGTTTTCGCTGACGGAAGTCTCCGAAGTGCTGGCCCATGCAAATGAAAAGGGAATCGCTGAGGTAGCAAGAAAGCTGCTGTCTTGAAGCGGCTAGCGGCTCTGCTACTCGGGCTACTGCTTATTCCCGTTGTCAGCCAAGCAGCCGAGCCAAGCATTGTGCCGGGAAGCAACATCAACGTGGTAGCCCGAGATGCCCGCATCCCAGTAACGATCACAAACCCCACTGATCAAGATCTTGAGGTGGTTGTCAGTGCCGTGAGCAATAGCTTCCGATTAGAGGTTTTGGAATCAGCAACGCTGATTGTCCCGGCCGGTTCCAGTGAAGTTGCCGAGTTGCCAATCAAGGCAATCGCGAACGGTCCGGTTGAAATTGCCGTTTCGCTGACCATGAATGGCGAGGCAATCGGTGAGCCGGTCTTGGTTCAGGTAAACGTGAACTACGACATTGAGCTTTTCTTGTTGGTCACCTTCGGCATGGCTCTGTTTGCGCTGATCGTGGTCGGCGTCTTGCGAACCGCGTCCAAACTAAGAAGGCGTTCTGGTGAGTGACCTCAACCCTTCGGTGACCAGAAGCTCGCTAATTATGGCCAGCGGAACAATTGTTTCGCGGTTGTTGGGCTTTGCTAGAGCGGTGCTGCTTGCCTCGGCAATTGGCGTGACCACCGATGCGGCGGACGCTTTTGGCGTTGCCAACCAGCTCCCCAACAACGTTTACGCGATCATCGTTGGCGGCGTGCTGAATGCAGTTTTGGTTCCGCAGTTGGTTCGGGCCCGTTCCATGTCAGACGGCGGCAAGGGTTACATTGATCGATTTGTAACACTGGCGATAACGGTGTTCTTTGTTGTTGGGCTGATTTTCACAATCGCCGCTCCGTTGCTCGTGCGCCTCTACACGGCGGACTGGACCGAGCAGCAGCTGGCCCTGGCGACTGCTTTTGCCTACTGGTGTCTACCTCAACTGTTTTTCTATGGTCTCTACTCGGTTTTCGGAGAGGTGCTGAATTCCAGAAGTGCTTTTGGCCCCTACATGTGGGCGCCGGTTCTAAACAACGTTGTTTCTCTGGGCGGCCTGGGAGCGTTCATTCTCATCTTTGGTGCCGATCCCACTGGCGTGAGATCGGTAGCCAACTGGGGCGCTGATCAAATTGCTGTGCTGGCCGGAACTGCAACCCTCGGTGTTGCCGCCCAAGCCGCCATCTTGCTCTGGAGCTGGCGCCGGATTGGGCTGAAACTACGACTGAATTTCAAATTCCGAGGGTTTGGGTTGGGACCCGCCATGAAGGCAGCCAGCTGGTCGCTCGCGATGGTGCTGGTTACTCAAATTGGTGGCCTGGTTCAAACCGCAGTTGCTTCAACGGCTGCGAGCGCTAGAACCAGCACCGAGGCGGTCGCGTCGGTTGCAGCCGCTGCAATTGCCTGGCTGATTTTCATGCTCCCGCACTCGGTTGTCACGGTTTCTATTGCCACCGCCTACTTCACTCGAATGTCCAAGCACGCGGCGGCAAAGGACATGGCGAATTTCAAAACGGACCTGACCACCGGCCTTAGGGTGATTGCGCTGGTCAGTGTTATCTCAACCGCAGTCCTAATCATTCTGAGTTACCCAATTGCGCGTGTGTTTGCAGGTGAATACCCGGCAACGGTGGCTCTCGGAAACGTGGTTGCCGCCTTCATGATCGGGCTGGTGCCATTCAGCTTTGTTTACATGATGCAGCGGGCGTTTTTTGCGCTGGAGGACACCAGGACTCCGTTTGTTTTCACCAGCATTCAGATTGCAATCCACATCACCGGCTCTTTGATTCTTGGCGCGACAGTTGAAAAGCAGTGGTTGGTGGTTTCCATCGCGCTGTTAACTGCGTTTTCGGTGACGATTCAGGGAATCATTGCCTACCTGCTTTTGAAGCGGAGAATCGGTGGCCTCGAAGGTTTCGGTGTCGGCAGATCACTGATGCTGTTCATTTTTGCAATGCTTCCGGCCGCATTCGTCGGGGTTGTTGTGCTCGACCAACTGGGCGGCATTACCGAAGGCAGCTACCCGCTGGATCGAGTTGTCACGGCTGTTGCTAGCGGCATTTTGGTGGGTCTTGCGATGTTGGTTACCTACCTGGGTTTGCTTTGGCTTTTGAAAGCACCCGAGCTGCGCGAGGTCACCAAGCAATTGCGCGCTAGATTTGGTAGGAAATCGAAGTAGCTAGCTGCAATAATTGGAATAAATAGATGATCATCTATGTTTCAATAGGCAACCTAAGGAAAGAGCACAATGCGCGAAGTAATCATCATCGGGTCCGGTCCAGCTGGATACACAGCCGCGATCTACGCCGCAAGGGCGCAACTGAACCCGCTCATGATCGCCTCCAGTGTTGAGCCCGGTGGTGAGCTGATGAAAACCACCGAGGTTGAAAACTACCCCGGTTTCCCGGAGGGGCTTATGGGCCCAGACCTGATGGCAAACTTCCAGGCACAGGCCGAGCGCTTCGGCACCGAGATCATGTTTGATGACGTAATTGAGGTTGACCTAACCGGTGATGTCAAAATCGTAAAGACCGGTGGCGGTCAAACCCTAGAGGCAAAGACCGTAATCATCTCCACTGGAGCTGCCTATCGCGAACTTGGTCTTCCCAGGGAGAAAGAGCTCAGCGGCCACGGAGTTTCCTGGTGTGCAACCTGCGACGGCTTCTTCTTTAGAGAGAAGACCATCGCCGTTGTTGGTGGTGGCGACTCGGCAATGGAGGAGGCCAACTTCCTTACAAAGTTTGCCTCAAAGGTTTACGTAATTCACCGCCGCGACAGCCTGAAGGCATCGAAGATCATGCAGCAGCGTGCCTTTGACAACGAAAAAATTGAATTTATCTGGAACAGCGCGATTGCCGAGCTAAAGGGTGAGGCAAAGCTTGAGGGCGTAGTTTTGGAGGATACTGAAACCGGCGAGAAGAAGGACCTGGCGCTAGATGGCCTGTTCATCGCAATCGGAAATGATCCGCGCGTTGATTTAGTTGAGAACCAGGTTGAGATTTCAGACGAACGCTTTATCAAGGTCGATGGAAGATCTTCAAAAACATCGCTGCCGGGTGTATTTGCAGCCGGTGATGTGATCGACCCCACCTACCGCCAAGCAATCACGGCAGCCGGTTCCGGCTGTGTGGCTGCACTCGACGCAGAACACTACCTCAGCTCAAAATAGGAGACAAAAATGGCAGCAATCGACGCAACCCAGGATTCATTTGACCAGGAGGTCTTGAAGTCCGACAAGCTCGTGATCGTTGACTTTTGGGCCGAGTGGTGTGGTCCGTGCCGAATGGTTGCGCCCGTTTTGGACGAAATAGCAACCGAAAACGCTTCTTCGCTGAAGGTTGTGAAAGTCAACGTGGACAACGAGGGTCAACTCGCGATGAACTACAACGTGACCTCAATTCCGCTGCTGGGCGTATTCAAAAACGGCGAACTGGTCAAGCAGCTAGTCGGTGCCAGGCCCAAGGCGGCCATCATGGCTGAGATTGCAGACCTCCTTCCTGCCAGCTAGCCCTTTCCGAACTGGAATCAAGCCAGTAAACTTTGAGGCCAATGACCTGGAGTTTTTATGACTAAGACGCGTGCCGGCGGTGTAACCAACTTTGATGCTTGGAAGCATGCGTATGCCGCGCGAGCAGAAAACCTAGCCGTCTCTGAAGTCAGGGCATTGTTCTCGGTGGTCTCAAGACCCGAGGTTGTATCTCTTGCCGGCGGCATGCCGGATGTTGCTGCGCTGGATGTAAACCTGATTGACAGGGCTTACGCCTCACTCATGGCCAACCGCCGCAACTATGCACTGCAATACGGAGGCGGACAGGGTGACCTGCGATTGCGTGAGCAAATTCAGGAAATCATGGCACTTGAGGGTATTCACGGCTCGGTGGACGACATAACGGTCACAACGGGCTCTCAGCACGCCCTAGAGCTGATTTCAGACCTTTTCCTAGACCAGGGTGACGTTGTGCTGGTTGAAGCCCCCAGTTACGTCGGTGCGGTTGGCATCTTCCGCCACAAAGAGGCGCAGATCGAGCACGTTTTCACTGACCACGACGGGATTTCACCGGAAGCGCTCGAGGAAACGGCGGAGCGACTTTTGGCCGAGGGCAAAAGAATCAAGCTTTTGTATCTTGTGCCAAACTTTGCCAACCCAAGCGGAGTGACCCTCACAGCAGAGCGAAGAATTCAGGTTCTGGAGATCTGTAAGCGCCTGGGCATTCTGATTGTTGAAGACAATCCCTACGGCCAGCTTTATTTCGACCAGAAGCCTCCGAAGGCAATGCGCTCACTGGACGAGGAAAACATCGTCTACCTGGGCAGCTTCTCAAAGATCCTGTCTCCAGGACTCAGGGTTGGCTATGTGCTTGCTCCGCCAGCAATCCGCGAAAAGCTGGTCCTTGCCAACGAATCCGCAATCTTGTCTCCTGCCAGCTTCGCCCAGATGCTGGTTAGTGAGTATCTGAGTGTTGCCGATTGGCAGCAGCAGATCGAAAGCTTCAGGCAGCTTTATAAAACCAAGCGCGATGCCGCGATGCAGGCTGTTGAGCAGTATTTGCCAAAAGTGGCAACAACTAGGCCAGCTGGCGGTTTTTTTCTTTGGCTAACCCTGCCTGAGGGCCTAAACAGCAAGGAAATGTTGCCCTTGGCGGTCACCGAGCTTGTTGCCTACACACCAGGAACCGCCTTCTACGGCGACGGCCGAGGTCAAGAAAACATTCGGGTGTGCTTCTCGCACCCAACTGCCGACAACGTGAAAGTTGGCATCGAGCGCCTGTCTAGAGTTGTGAACCAGCAGATTGAGCTAATCGAAACCTTTGGGAAAGTTGACTAATGGCAGACCTTAGGGTTTTAGTTCTGGCCGGCGGCATTTCTCACGAACGAGACGTTTCATTGAAATCCGGAAGGCGAGTTGCTGATGCGCTCACCGATGCTGGCCTCTCTGCTGAAATAAGAGAGCCGGATGGGGATTTCATTGGCCACCTGATGGCAACTCGTCCGGACCTAGTCTGGTCCACCCTGCACGGAGCTGTTGGTGAGGACGGGTCGATTCAGGACCTATTACAACTTTCCGGGACCCCGTTTGTCGGATCAGACTCTGCCGGTGCAAGGCTTGCCTGGAGTAAGCCTGTTGCCAAGGTTTTGGTCTCCAGAAGCGGACTGGCGACCCCGGCTTCCATCACCCTTCCCAGGTCAAGCTTCAAGGAAATGAACGCCGAGTCGGTACTAGCCATGGTTGGTACTCAGCTGACCTTCCCGATTATCGTGAAGCCGGCCAAGAGCGGTTCTGCTCAGGGTCTGACCAAAGTTAGCGATCCCAAAGCTTTCGCAAAAGCGATGGTTGATGCCTTCGCCTACGGCGACCAAGTTTTGGTGGAGACTTTCATCTCCGGCACAGAGCTGGCGGTAAGCGTTATTGACACCGGAAACGGGCCTGAAGCCCTGCCAGCAGTTGAAATCGTTCCGGAGTCCGGCCAGTTTGGCTACAGCGAGCGCTACACGCCCGGTCAGACCGATTACTACGTGCCGGCACGCTTGCCACAGCAGGTTTTAGATCAAGCAGCAGAAATCGCGCTGACGGCCCATAAGGCTCTGGGCCTCAGACACCTGAGCCGGGTTGACCTAATTGTTGACGAATCGGGCAAGATCTGGTTCCTCGAGGCAAACGTAACGCCAGGGATGACCGAAACTTCGTTGCTGCCACAGGCGGTAATTGCAAACGGCAATGAGCTCTCGGAAACCTATGCATCCCTTGCTAAGAGTGTTGCTAAGGCCTAGTTCTGACCCTTGATGTCCTGAATTATCCGGCGCAAATCTGCAACATTACCGAATTCAATAACCAACTGGCCCTTCTTCCGGCCCAAGTTAATCTTCACAACCGTGTTTAGGTGCTCAGCCAAGTCATCAGAGAGCTCTTTGAGCATGTCTTGCCTACCGCCTGCAGTGATTTTGGCCTTGCCTGGCTTTAGCTTGACGCCAGAAACCAGCTCCTCGAGACCGCGGACGGAGATTCCCTCGCGAATTACCCGGTTCGCCAATTCAAGAATCGTTGCCTCATTTGGCGCACCAAGCAGGGCGCGAGCATGACCAGCGGACAGAACACCGGAAGCTACTTTGTCCTGGACCTGTAACGGGAGGCGCAATAGTCGAAGGGTGTTCGTGATCTGCGGCCTGGAGCGACCAAGTTTGTCGGCCAACTCTTCTTGGGTGGTGCCAAAGTCTTCCAGCATCTGCTTATAGGCGGATGCTTCTTCGAGTGGGTTTAGGTTTGCGCGGTGAATGTTCTCAAGCAGCGCGTCCCGAAGCATGTTCTCGTCGGCAGTTTCTCGGATTACAGCCGGCACCGTCAATAGGCCAGCCTCAATGGAGGCTCGTAGTCGTCTTTCACCCATGATGAGCTCAAAACCCTTGCCAAGCGGTCGAACCACGATGGGTTGCAGGACACCGAACTCCTTGATGGAGTGAACCAGCTCTGCAAATGCCTCTGCTTCAAACACTGATCGCGGCTGCTGGGGGTTGGGGGTAATTTCCCTGGGGTCCAGTTGTGCAAAGAGCGCCCCTGGCGCTATCTCAACGGCTGCCAGATTCTGGTCTTCGGAGTTGAAGAAAACATCCACCGCATCGCGATCACCGGTTGGAATCAAGGAGCCAATGCCTCGACCGAGTCCGCCTCGGCGTTCTGGGCGCTTATTTGTGGTCATTTGTGGTCTCCTCGTTGCGCTAGCTCTATGGCGGCCTCCTGGTAAGCAAGGGTGCCCGAGTTCTTAGGGTCGAATGTGATGGCTGTTTGCCCAAAGCTTGGCGCCTCTGAAAGTCGAACCGACCTTGGAATTGTGGCACCTAGGGTCTGCTTGGGGAAGAACTTGCGGACCTCGTTTGCCACATCTGAGCTCAGGTTTGTTCGGTTATCAAACATCGTTAGCAATATTGCGCTCACATCCAGAGCTGGATTCAGGGCCTTTTTGACTCGTTCTATGTTCGATATCAGCTGAGTAACACCCTCCAACGCATAGTACTCGCACTGAATGGGCACCAAAACCTCATTTGCCGCCACCAATGCGTTTACCGTGAGCAAGCCGAGGCTGGGCGGGGAATCAATGAAGACAAAGTCGTACCTTGGAGATTCTGAAGCCAGAAACGTCTTCAGTGCTGAAGACAAGACCTGTTCCCTGTTTGGAACGCTAACCATGTCGATCTCGGCCCCAGCAAGATTTATGCTGGCCGGCAGGCAAAATAGGTTTTCGCTCTCAGGACTCTGTTTTACGACATCAGCAATCGGGGCGCCGTCGACCAGCACTTCGTAACTACCTGGAACCCCGTTGTGGTGCTCTACACCCAGAGCTGTAGACGCGTTCCCCTGAGGGTCAAGGTCAACAACCAGAACCCGCAAGCCTTTATTTGCAAGGGCAGCGGCAAGATTAACGGCAGTTGTGGTCTTACCCACCCCGCCTTTTTGGTTGGATATGGTGATCACTCTTGGGTTTGCTGGCGCTTGCAAGACCGTGGCGGCGATTCTCTTAGACCGCTCGCTGTTGAGGGTCATCTCGCGCATGATCGGCGCCTTGTTATCCATGGTGTTAGCCATCGCTTTCTTTGTCGATGGTTTCACGTGAAACATTGTCTATTTCCGCATCGCGGAGGCCGTGCCAACCAATTGGCTCGATTGCGCTCTCATCGCGATGGTTTGGGTAGCCAAGGCCCGGATAAACCGAAGCCTTGGTTTCTGCAGTTTCTTCTGCTGGATGATCATTCATAGTTGCCTCAAGCCCTTAGCCTAATCCGAACCACCGTCGCTGTCTCCGGAGCTTTGCCCTCACCGAGAGTCAAAATCTCAGGCGCTTCAAACCCAAGTCGCTCCATCCGCTTAGCGGCAAGCTGAATCTCCCCAGGCGCCTTGGATCCCTTCATGGCAAGCACGGTCCCAGATTTGGTGCCTCTAATCAAAGGGGTTAGCAGTCTAAGCAGCTTATCCAGTGCCGCAACCGCCCTGGCAGTAGCCACCGTGAAATCGGTGCGTTCTAGGTCCTCGGCACGGGATCTAATAACTTCTACGTTTTCTAGGCCAAGCTCCTGAACCACGGAAGCTAGCCAGTTTGACCTTCGCTCCATTGGCTCAACGAGTGTGAAGTTTGATTCGGGAACTGCGATTGCCATTGGGATACCTGGAAGGCCAGCTCCGCTGCCAACGTCTACAACCTTGTCGCCGTGCTGAATTAGTTCGCCGAGTAAACCGCTGTTTAGGACGTGTCGACTCCACAACTTAGGAAGCTCCCGGGGACCCAGTAGCCCGAAGGTGTCGGAATCTCGCGCCAATATCGCTGCATAGGCACGAGCCTTCTCGATGCCCTGACCAAATACGACTTGGCTGTACTCGGGCTCTAATTCAATGTTTTGCTGATCTTCCACGAAACTACCGTTTCACGTGAAACATTTAGGCTTTGCGAACGACTATGTGTCGGTCTCGGCCCTGGCCCTCAGACTCGGAAACAAAGCCGGCCTCAGAAACCATGTCGTGGACCTGCTTCCGGTCATAAGAGGTCATTGGCTTTAGGTGCTGCGCCTCGTCGGTGTCCTCAAGCTTTTCAATGGTCCGCTCAACCAGCGCCTTTAGCTTGTCCATCTTCACCTGGCGTGAGCCGGCGATGTCAAGGATTAGTCGGCTCATCTCACCAGTCTTAGCCTGAACAGCCAAACGAGCAAGCTCCTGCACGGCCTCTACGGTGTCTGGATCAGAAATCTTGCTTAGGTTGGAGTCGCCTTCGCTCTGAACGCTGATGTAGACGCGCTCCTTCTTGAACTCAATGTCAAGATCTCCATCTAGGTCCGCAACATCCAAGAACTCCTCAATGAAGTCCGCTGCGATTTCGCCTTGCTGCTCTAGTTCTTTTTCGTCGCTCATTTACTTTTTCTTTTTCTTGGCTCGGTTTTTGCTGATCGGTTGCTGGCGCTGCTTTGTTTCTGGCTGCGGCGCCTCTTCTTCGATAGCGGGGGTGGTCTCTGATTTGGGCAGCTTGCCCTTGCGCTCTAGGCGCTCCTGGCGGGCCTTGAAGGCAGGTGATCCGGGTGTTGGCATGTTTCTAATAACAATGAACTGCTGGCCCATGGTCCAGAAGTTCGAAACCAACCAGTAGGTCATGACACCAAGCGGGAAGGTTAGACCTGAGAACAGGAAGACTGCAGGAAGTGCATAAAGCATGATCTTCTGGGTCTGCATGAACTGGCTGTTCTGAGTCTCAGGGTTCTGGTTCTTAGCCATGATCTGCTTCTGAGTGATGAACTGCGATGAGGACATCAACACGATCATTACCGCAGCGATGATCTTGACGTTTATGTCGTCAGAACCAAAGAAGGTGTCGGACAACTTTGCACCAAACAGCTGTGCTTGGGAAAACGACTGGGCCAAGTCTGCATTCAAAAGACCAACTCCGGCGACGTTGCGCTGTGCGCCATTCAAAACTGAGAACAATCCGAAGAAGATCGGCATCTGCAACAGCAACGGCAGGCAAGAGCTCAGTGGGTTTGAGCCGGTCCTCTTATAGAGATCCATTTGCTCTTTAGCAAAACGCTCTCGTGACTCGCGGTCAGTCTTGCCTTTGTACTTTTTCTGAAGCTTTGCCAGTTCTGGCTGAACCAACATCATGTTTCGCTGGCTCTTGATTTGCTTTACAAACACAGGGATCAGGGCTGCTCGAACAACCAACACCAGGCCAATAATCGCTAGAACCCATGAAGCGCCCGAGTTGAACGAGAAACCGATAGAACTAAAAAGCGTGTGGAAACCCACGAGAATTAGCTCGATGAGCCATTTAATTGGCCATAGCAGATCCACTGTTACCTCTTTTTCCCTGAATTAACTGGACTTACAAATCCTAGCTGGCTTATTGATATCCAGGCGGGGGCATCCCTAACCTCGTCAACTCCACCGGATGACCAAGGATTACACCTGAGCACACGCCAAGCGGTCAAGGGGATTGCCCGGCTTGCTCCAAGTCGCTGTAACGACTGCAGACCGTAACTCGAGCAGGATGGGTAGTAGCGACAAACATCACCGTAAAGCGGGGAGATGGCCTTGCGCCAAATTAGAACCGGGGCAATCAAAATGTTCCTTGGCAACAAGACCAAGAAATAGAGGGCCCTCATTTTTTGGTCCGCTGAAGCAGCTCGGTTACCGACGCTGTCAGTTCATCAAAGGTTAGGTGGTTGGCTTCGGGCCGGTATCTAAAGACACCCTTTACCTGCGGGGTTGTTTCTATCAGGGTCCGCAATATTGCTTTGGTCCGCCTGCGGAGCTTATTGCGCACGACAGCGTTACCAACGGCGCGCGAAGTCACGATTGCAAATTGATGGGTCTCTGCGGGGAGATAGTGAAGAGTCACGAACTTATTGCTGCTTCGTTTGCCCGACCTAATTACAGTGCGAATGTCACCGCTTGAAGTAAGTCGATGCTCGCGAGCTAGCAACTGCCCTCTAGGCGCTTAGTTCGGTACGGCCCTTACGACGGCGAGCTGCCAAGATGGCACGACCGGCACGGGTGCGCATGCGAAGACGGAAACCGTGCTTTTTTGCACGACGACGATTGTTCGGCTGAAATGTGCGCTTGCTCACTGAAGACTCCCTGGATCTGTTGGGCATTAAGTCCCAAAACAACTTCAGTAATCTACGCTGTATCGGCTAGATAGTCAAGGCACTAACTGCAAATATGTTCCCAGGGGCTCGACTCTCATAAAAAAACATAAAAATTGGGAGCGACACGCCGAAAGAATTTGATATTTGTCCTAGCTTTCCACTTGAATGTTCCAATCGAAGTGCCAGGGGAATAGCCTTCAAGTTTTCCACAGCACTTCATGGTTTTTCCACAGGGTGCCTAATGTGTGCAAAAATCTGTGGATAACTTCTCTACTCGTAAGGATTCGACCATGGCCGACGTCGCTCTCACAACAATGTGGAGCAACCTCGTAGCCAAAATTTCGACAGATCCTCGCGTCACTCCACACCTTAGAGGCCACCTAGACCTTGCAGTTCCAAAAGGTGTATTGGACGAGACCCTTTACCTAGAAGTTCCAAACGAAACCACCAGGTCAATGCTTCAGCAGCGGCTGCGGGAGTTACTACTGGATGCCCTGGGTGAGATCGCCGAATTTGGTGGGCCCACTTCGTTCCTAGTAATCACCAACGAAGACCTTCAAACACCGACTCGAGTTGAGTTCGTTCAGGAGCTAGAACCTCCTGTAGTAGATCGGGATCCTGCGACGGGACCAGTGCCAACAACTGGCGAGTCGCACCTAAACCCAAAATATAGTTTCGAGAATTTTGTAACCGGAGGATCCAACCGCTTTGCCCACGCTGCCGCATTTGCGGTCGCTGAGGCACCGGCTGAGGCATACAACCCGCTGTTCATCTATGGGTCCAGTGGTTTGGGTAAGACTCACCTGCTGCACGCAATTGGGCACTATGCGATGCACCTAAAGCCAAGAACCAAAGTCCGCTACGTATCCAGCGAAGAATTCACCAACGACTTCATCAACGCCATTCAGAACAACAAGACAGCTGACTTCCAGGCTCAGTACCGGGACGTGGACATCCTGCTTGTTGATGACATTCAGTTCCTGCAGGGCAAAGACCAAACCCAAGAGGCTTTCTTCCACACCTTTAACAACCTTCACGACCACAACAAACAGGTTGTAATCACCTCGGACCTAAGGCCCAAGCAGCTTGAGGGATTTGAGGAGCGCATGCTTTCGCGCTTCGAATGGGGTTTGATCACGGACATTCAAGCACCCGAGTTTGAGACCCGTGTTGCCATTCTTAGGAAAAAAGCAGCGATTGAACGAATCGAAATACCTGACGAGGTCATTGAGTTTATGGCCTCGAGAATTTCCTCAAACATCAGAGAGCTAGAGGGGACCCTAATCAGGGTCACTGCGTTTGCGAACCTAAATCGACAGCCGATTGATATGGAACTGATTCAGACAGTCCTGAAGGATAGCTTTTCGATCTCGGAGGACACGAGAATTAGCCCACAGGAGATCATCGCTGCCACGGCGTCCTATTACAAAATCACCCAGGAACAAATCACTGGTTCCGGTCGTCAGGCTGCAATCGCACTTGCCAGGCAGATAGCGATGCACATTTGTCGGGAGCTTACAGACTTATCGCTTCCCAAAATTGGGACCCATTTCGGCAACAGGGACCACACGACTGTCATGTATGCGACCAAAAAGATCAGCACGCAGATGAGAGAAAAGCGCTACATCTATAACCAGGTGTCAGAGATCATCGTGAAAATCAAAGACAATCACAAATAGTTTTCAAACTACCTGTGGATAACCACACAAATTTCTGTTGATAAACGTCTCTCAGAAACCCAATAACTTGTCGCTTATTGTGTATTTCAATTAATTTATCAACAGGACTAGTGGTTATCCACAGACTTATCCCCACGACTGTGAACAACTTACAACGATGTAGTTCTCAAATTACAAAAGGGCAGTAGTTAGTTATTCACATTTCCACAGCAGGTTATTAGTGATTATTAAAGATATTTAAACTTTTATTTTTAAACCCCAAATACTCGAATGTGTAACTGTGGGTGCTTTGTGACAAGATAAAACCCCATAAAGCTAGGAAGTTGTAATGAAATTTCAAGCCGATCGCGAAGTTCTAAGTGATGCTGTTTCTTTTCTAGTACGTCTTTTGTCTCCAAAACCACAGCTTCCCCAGCTGTCTGGTGTGATGATCGAAGCAACAAAAGACGAAGTAGTCCTCTCAATCTTTGACTACGAAGTAGCGGCAAGGGTAAAAATTGCGGCCGCAGTTGAAGCACCAGGTAAGGTTTTGGTCCAAGCTCGACTGCTATCTGAAATCGTTAGCAAACTACCAGGCTCTTCTGTCTCTTTGGTGATTGACGAAACCAGGCTTCAAGTGACCTCAGGGTCAAGCAAATTTTCGCTGTCTTCTATGGCAACAACTGATTATCCGGATACCCCTGAGTTTCCAGCGGCAACCGGGAAAGTGTCTGCAGCGGAATTCACAAACTCGGTTGCGAAGGTGGCATCAGCGGCCTCCCGAGAAGAAGTTACTCCAGTGCTTACCGCGGTAATGATCCAGGCTGACGCGAAAAACCTAACAATGGTTGCAACCGACCGCTTCCGAGTTGCAGTCAAGTCACTACCTTGGACAGGGAAAGCAATTGACCGGGATGTCTTGATTCCAGCGCGGGTCCTCAACGAGATCGCTAAGACCTTCAGCCATGAAGGCGATTTAGAACTTGCGTTCGGCGAGACCGAGAAAGAAATGATTGGTTTTTCCAGCGGCAACAAAACAGTGTCTACCGCCACAATCAAGGGTAAGTACCCAGCTGTGCTGCAGCTTTTCCCTGAAGACACCGAAAACTTCGCTGTTTTGAACAACCAAGATCTACTAAATGCCACCAGACGAGTAGCGCTGGTTGTTGACCGCGAAAAACCACTTCGTTATAAGTTCTCAGAGGGTGAACTCTCCCTGGAGTCAATTGGTTCTGACGTAGCTGATGCATCCGAACAGATCGCGTGCTCGCTAAAGGGCGGAGAAACACTTGTTTCCCTTAGGCCGCAGTTCTTGTCTGATGCTTTAGCAGGTCTAGACGCCGAGAACGTCAAGATTGGTTTCACGGTAAACCCGAACAATCCAAATAAACCAGGACCGGTACTCATCAGCCCCGTAGATCCAAAAGACGGCGACAAAGACTTCCGTTACCTGCTCCAGCCAAATCTTCTAGTTTCATAAGCGAAGCAGGCACGGCTTGTGGCTTAGATCTTTGCAGCTGACTGGTTATCGAAACTACGAGCAATTAAGCGCGGAGTTCCCAGCTGGCCCAGTTTTGATAGTCGGTGAAAATGGCGAGGGAAAAACCAACCTTGTTGAGGCGATCGGCTATCTTTCCACCCTTGAATCTCATCGGGTAGCCGGTTACCAATCCCTTATCCAAAAAAACCAGAGCTCTTCTCAGTTGTCAGCAAAGGTAAGCCACCAGGGCCGAGACCTCATGGTGGGGGTAGAACTCAACAAGGACAGGCCGAACAGGTTTTTTCTAAATGGATCGCAACGAAAAAAGACCTCGGAAATTCTTGGGCTAATTCGAACCGTCACCTTTGCTCCGGAGGACCTAGACCTAATCAGACGCGATCCCAGTGATCGGCGGGCGTTTGTGGACTCGTCTCTGGTGCAGCTAAAACCTAGGCTTGCCGGCGTGAAATCAGACTATGACCGGGTTTTGAAGCAGCGCAACGCATTGCTCAAATCCGCTCGATCCGTGAAGAACCCCGATCTTGGAACACTCGATATTTGGGATGACCAGCTCGTGGCACTCGGAACCGAGCTAACAATTGAACGTCTTAGTCTTGTGGCACAACTAGAGCCACTACTAAAGGATTTCTACGCCAAACTCAGCGCCTCCAAGGAGGAGGTAAGACTTCGGCTGGTTTCGGCGGTTGGAGCAGATGAGGGTGAGAATTTTGCAGACATCGAACCCGATGCCAAGGCATACGCAAATGACTTCTACCAGCGGCTCGAAACACTTAGGGACAGGGAGCTGGAGCGCGGCATCACTCTTGCTGGCCCACATCGGGACGAGTTGGTAATCGAAAAAGCTGGTCTGCTCGCCAAATCCCATGCGTCCCAGGGCGAGGCCTGGTCTCTTGCTCTGGGTCTAAAGCTGGCGCTTGGCTCGGTGTCTAGAAAAAACTCGGACCTTGGAGACCCAATATTGCTGCTCGACGATGTGTTTGCTGTGTTGGATAAGGGCAGGCGCCAAAGACTGCTCGAATTCGTAACCGACTACGAGCAGGTCTTTATAACCGCCGCGGATCAGGCGATGGCTCCACAGTTGGATTGGGCGGCCGAACTTTCGGTATCGAAGGGGGTTATCGGTGCGTGAAATGGACTTCCATGTGGCTGATGGCTTTTTCAAGAGTTTCCTAGCCAACTCACACGGCATAAAGTCCCGCGATGAAAAAAGGCGTGACCGCTACCAAAAGCGCGGATCAAAACCATTCGACAAGGGTCGGGACCTCATCACAGCAGAAGAGGGCCTGGAACATCTTTTTGGCGAGTTCAACTGGGGAGGTCAGCTCGAGAAAGCAGCTTTGTTCTCCGACTGGGACAAAGTCGTCGGCAAAGAAAGCGCCGAGGCGTCGTTCCCGGAAGAACTAAAGGGAGGGCAATTGGTGGTCAGGTGCCGATCGACCGCCTGGGCCACCCAGCTTCGCCTACTAGAACCACAGATTCTCGAAAAGCTAAAGCTCGAACACCCGAACCTCATCATTGATCAGGTGATGTTTTTGGGCCCAACGGCCCCAAGTTGGAAAAAAGGCTCCCGATCGGTTCCAGGACGCGGCCCACGCGACACTTATGGCTAATAACCATATCCCAGAGTTTTTCGCGGCTCTAGGGTAGAATGTAGGGGTTAGCAAACCCGAATCTCAGTCGGTCCTGGACCGCATTTACGTGGAGCTAACCCAAACGGGAAGTAATTGAATATGTCAGAACCAAATAATAATTACGATGCAGGCAACATTCAGGTCCTTGAAGGACTCGAGGCGGTTCGTAAAAGACCGGGTATGTATATCGGATCAACGGGCCCCAGGGGTCTGCACCATTTGGTTTATGAGATAGTCGACAACTCCGTTGATGAAGCCCTTGCCGGCCACTGCGACAACATCGATGTCGTCATCACTAAAGCCGGAGACATTAGAGTCAGCGACAACGGTCGAGGCATTCCCGTTGACATGCACCCAATTGAGAAAAAGCCAGCGGTTGAGGTTGTGCTAACGGTTCTCCACGCGGGTGGAAAATTCGGAGGCGGCGGTTACGCGGTTTCCGGTGGTTTGCACGGTGTTGGAGCGTCGGTTGTAAACGCACTTTCCACCACCCTTTCTGTAGAGGTTCACCGCGAAGGCCACATTTGGAGACAGAACTACTCAATTGGTGTTCCGGACGCTCCTTTGGAAAAGGGCGAGAAGACCGATCGCACCGGAACCACAATCCGGTTCACCCCTAGTCCTGAAATCTTTGAAACCGTTGAGTTTGACTACGAAACCCTTCGAGCTCGATTCCAGCAGATGTGTTTCCTAAACAAGGGACTCAAGATCAACCTGCTTGATGAGCGCGATGGTCGCAAGGACACATATCACTATGAGCGTGGCCTTGCTGACTACGTTGAGTACCTAAACTCTGCCAAAAAGGTAGAGACCGTCCATGATGAGATCATTTCTATCGAAACCGAGAACAAGGAAAAGAGCCTCTCGGTCGAAATCGCAATGCAATGGACCACCGGCTACAACGAAGGTGTCCACACCTACGCAAACACTATTAACACCCACGAGGGTGGAACCCACGAAGAGGGCTTCCGTGCTGCTCTAACCTCACTCCTGAACAAATACGCCAGAGACAAGGGCCTACTGAAGGAAAAGGACGACAACCTAACCGGTGACGACGTCCGCGAAGGCCTAACGGCGGTTGTTTCAGTGAAGCTAACTGAGCCACAGTTTGAAGGTCAAACCAAAACCAAGCTTGGAAACACTGAGGCCAAGGCGTTTGTGCAGAAGGTAGTGAACGATCAGCTAGGTGACTGGCTAGAGCGAAACCCAAACCAGGCAAAAGAGGTTGTTCGCAAAGCAATTCAGGCTGCCAGCGCAAGAATGGCCGCCAGAAAAGCCCGC
>Ga0213869_10000348_pt1 | contig 38243 bp, 43 predicted proteins | sample PICome_10_FD_160083 | JGI IMG/M metagenome (GOLD analysis project Ga0213869, IMG submission 160083) | Coastal seawater microbial communities near Pivers Island, North Carolina, United States - PICO132 | ecosystem: Environmental > Aquatic > Marine > Coastal | place: USA: North Carolina...
TTATAGTTCTCCATCCTTTCTCATCTGCTCTCGAATCTTAGTTGCACTAATTTGTTGTGTTTCCTCATCGAGAACTTCCTCTTCAATCTTATAACCTACGCCTCTGCCGTAAGTAATATTCATAATATTTGGAACACTATATACTCTAAACTTACCGGCAAAGTCAGCCAATGCAAGTTCAACTAGTTCACAAACATCATCTACCTGCCACGGATTGTCATCCGTTAATGGCATATCTCTGACCATTACTGCAACTTGTCCATGTTTTGCTAGTGCTCTTTCAAATAACTTTTGATGTCCTTCGTGCCAGGGTTGAAATCTTCCTAGCATTTGTGTAACAGGAAGTTTAGGTTGGAATTCATGGTCTTTGATATCTACTGCTATAAGCCTAGCAAAGTGCTCTACCGCTTCTTCTGTCCACCATTCGTCTGCTTTTATTTCAACATCAATGGGACCTTGTGGTTTTTCAAACAATTTGTTAGTATCTTCAAACCTGCCTTCTTCTATGGTATTCATCCAAATAACATACTCAGGCATAAATTTTTCTCTAAGTTCATTAGTTGGACACACAAAGTCTGCAATGCCATAATTACCTTTAGCAACACTCTTACGAACGTAATCCTGCATACGTTTCATTTGCCTTTCTCTGCCTTCTATAGAAAAGTCCCAATCATTAAATTTTTTACGAATATCGTCTGCATTATACCAGTCAGCATTTCCTAAAATACTAACTAGTTTTTCTGCAAGAGTAGATTTACCTGAACCTGGTAGTCCACAAATTAAAATTCGTTTCATCTATTTTCCCTTTCCCATTCTGCATTATCTTCAAACTCTGCAAGATATTCATCAATGTTTTCATTAATGTTTTCCTGACTATCATGCCACTTAGTATTTAACCAGCCTACTTGAGCGTCATAACTTTTACCGGTTGTGTCATTGTAATCATATTCGCAATCTAATTCCACTTTATCGTAAAATACTGCATCAACAAATTCACCTAAATTTGTTTCAACAACACCCATTCCAAGTTTAAACTCATCAAAATCTTCGCCGTCTGTTTCCACAAACCAAGCACCAAAAGAACCTTTCTCTGAACTGTGAAACATTAAGACAGGAACATATTTGTTACCGTCTTCATCTTCTTCGTTTATTACTTCTGGTTCGTCATCAGTACTAAAGTATCCGCCTTCTCTGCCATATACATGGATTGCTTCTCCTTCGTAGACTTCTTTTTCATAATCATAATCTTCTGAGCCATCTGCTGGAACTTCATATACTGTAAATCCGCCATCTGCATAGGCACTATTAATGTGTTCAAACTCATCATTTTCCCACATGTTGAAGTACACTTCTGGATCTTTAGCAGGTCCTGGGGGAGTATCTGGATCTAATAATGCATCATCTGGTTCTTCTTCATCTCCATATCCCATTTGATCTGCTTCTAAAACTGCGTCAATAAGTTCACTGGTATCGTTTAGTTCTGCATAATAACTGGCAAATGCTGGATTAACTTCGCCTAAAACTGCCTCTCCTCCATATCTACCGCCTTCTATTCTAAATCTTCTTTTTGCCATAATTTTCTCCTATAATAAATCTGATATATCTATATTTTTTATTTTTTTGTAGTCTTTTACAAACATAGCACACTTCGGTTCAGGTCCGTCTTCTAATGGAACAACCAACATATGGCCATTCTTTAATTTAGGAAAATACCATTTAACGTCTTGGTACACATTTGTTATCTGAATTTCTTCTGCTCTTGGCATCCAACTATGCATTGGATTAATCACAGGGCTTAAAAATCCTCTATTATTTAAACTTGCTAAAGGAATAATTTCTAAATCTGCAAAGTCCTCATCACAAGTTAATATACTCCAGTCCATAGGCATCTGTAATTTATATTCACCTATTTGCAAACATATTGCTGGAGCATGAAAACTTTCTAAAAAGATAAGAGGTAAGAAGTAGTAATCCTGGAACTCTTCGTCTCCGCCATCAAAAACACAATATCTTATATCGTCTATTTCGTCAGGTACGCAATCTATGTCGTATGTATTATTTTCTATCGTTAGTATTTTCATTTATATTCCACCTTGGTTACTGTATGACGAAAGTCTGCTTCTTTATAGAACTGCTTTCTTTTCGTCAAATGCCTTTTGCTATATTTTAAATTACTAGTCAGGTCAACAACCTGAACATAGTCTTTATCTTGTGCTTTTCTAATACCTCTTCCAATACTCTGTATTACTCTCACAAAACTTTTTCCTGGTTCTAACATTATTAGGTTAAATATCCTAGGAATGTTAATACCTACTGCGGCTACACCATATGTAGCAACAATAACTTTGTTATCCATCTCAGAAATATCATCATAATTATCTTGCCTGTCTTGTTGCTTCATTGAACCTGAAACAAATACCCAGTCAGAATTTTTTTCTGCTAACATTTCTCCTGTCTTTATTCTATCTATTAGTACTAATGTATTACCATTAGCACCAAAGCCATTTATAATTTCGCTTATATGATCTATTCTTTTAGGGTCTGTTACAAGCCATTTTAATTCCTGTGCATAACTACTAAATCCAATCATTCCATCTTGTAACTGTAATATACTAATATCTAAATCAGCAAGTACACCCATGTCCTGTAATTCTTTACTACTTAAATTTCCAACAACTGGTCCTAAACTACATAAACAACCTATTGCTTCATGTTCATCTTTAGGTATAGTACCAGTTAATCCCCATCTGATAGGCACTCCTTTAAAAGGACCACTTAATAAATTTTTTAAAACTTCTGCTTTTGCTTTATGAACTTCGTCCACCATTACACATACAACACCATCTAAAAAGTTATCTAGTGGGAAATCTGCTTCATACTTCTTAGTTTTCTTTTCTAATACTGCTAAACTTTGCCAAGTACAGATAGTATGTGTTTTATCATATTCTTTCCTATCACCATATAGTACACCTACATCTAACCCTAAGTTTTTATAATCTTTTTCTGTTTGTACAACTAAGTCTTTATTAGGAACAATTACGATAGTTCTACCATATTCTTGACACTTATGACTTAATACAGCCGTTACTAGTGTTTTACCTGCTCCTGTGGCAATCTCTTGTAAGCATTGAGGATTATCTAAAAATTTGTTTATTACATCAACCTGATAGTCTCTAAGTATAATAGGATTACCTTCTACAGGATGTCCTTTAGGCCAAACAACGTGCTGATAACTATCTTTAGTAACATGTTTAAAACTTAAATCCCATTTTTGTCTTAAGTCTTTTACTTCTATTTCATATCCATCATTTGTAACTATAGGCAGTAATCGTTCTAATAAATGAAAATATGTTCTGCCACCTATATCACAATATCTTATACAGCCATCCCATCTGCCTAATTTATATGCCGGCATATGATAGGCATAAGGTAAAAAATATTTTACTTCATCAGATATCTTACGCCTGGTTTTAACGTCAAGTCCTTGGAACCTGACGTTTACCTCGTCTTTAATCTCTAAAATACATTTACCCATATCTTATTATACTACCACTTATACCCTAATGTCAAGTAAACTTCTTTACCTTTGTTATTATAAAAAGGAACAACTTCTACAACTTCGTCTGTAAGATTTTCAATTTTTAAAGATAAAGTTAAACCATTTGTAAATCCTTTTGTAACATATAAATTAAGTTTCTTTAGGTCTTCTAAGTATTCCTCGCCTTCTGCTAAAAAGTCATATGCACCAGGTTTTCTTTCTAAGTTTACTGCATACTTTAATCTTACATCAACACCCTTAATGGATTTATTTACATCTAAAACAGCCATATATTTTGGTATTCTAGTTTGATCTGTGTCTGTATATTTTAACATTAATCCAAATGGTCCAAAGTTATTAGCATACCTAAAGCCTTGTGTTTTGTACTCTCCTGTATTAGAATATGTTGGCATAGTGTAAACAGGATTATTGTCTTCTGCCTGATAGTATTTACAGCCTACTAAGGAACTTCCTTGCGGTGCTACAAAGTCGCGATCTAATACACATCCACCAAATGTGCCATCAGCATTTACAGATGCTTCTGCGTCTAATTCAAATGTTGTTGTAATATTGTCTGTATAGTAGCCTGGTGTGTACTCAATTGCTTCTTCAAATTCATACATAAACACACTTATTACACCATAACCTAATTCATAACCTACACCTTTTTCAGGTTCTAGTTCCTCATTGCCTTGCACGAATCCATCTCCAAACTTCTCATACAGGTTTGCTTTTCTAAAACTGTTACCAACATTAAAAAACCAGTTTCCTTTTGATATACCAAGTCTAAGAGCATTCTGATCGTCATTGCCCAGTCTAATACCAAAGTTATAACTTAATATAAAGTCTGCATTGGCTTGAAAATATATACCACCATTCTCATCTGAGTACTTCTCGTCTGTTTGTGTTAAAGTATATACACCGTTTCCATCGAGTACTTCAAAAGGATTATTTAAATCAGGTTGCATATTGCCGTTCCATAATGGATATTCTTGTAAAATATCATCTTCACCATAGTAAGAACCTGGAATAGTATTGTATCTTTCAACAACTTCTGTACCTTCCACATTCTGCCAACTGCTAGTATTGTAAATTTGTTTTTCTAAATCTATACCAAATGCAATGTTTAAGTTATTACTTAAATCCATTTGGTTGCCTATTCTTAAATAGTCTCTATAACTTTCGTTTGCGTATGTTGGATCTAGTTCTGTAAAGTATTCTGCTGTATTATAATTTCTACCAATAGTGATGTAGTCATTTCTTATGGCTATATTATATCTTTGGCCGTCCTGTAAACAATCATTGCTTTGATTCCAACTGTAACCATAACAGTTATCATAGTCGTATTCATATTCAGTAAATTTACCTACTAGAGTAAAGTCTCCTGCATCTACATTAAACCTAACAGTTTTGTTTTCGTAATTGTCCTCTTCGTCATTATCATTACGAACACTATCCATGCCATCACTAACCATACTGAATTCTAATTGTTCTATAGGAGCCACACGAGCAAATTTAATCTCATCTTCCATCCTTAGTGTTATACCTTTTTCAATAGTGTCTTTAATCAGTACTGTTCCTGCCATACTACCTGAACCATATATAACACCGTTAGGACCTGATATAACTTTAACTGTTTGCCCACTAGCAAAATCATGCCCAAAATCATACCAACTTGCTCCTGGGTCGTTAGCAGGTATTCCATTTACATAAACAGATGTGTGTGATGTTTGAGCACCACGTTCGTTGTAACCAACAAAGCCTCCGTAACCTCCTGGGTTCCAGGTAAAGGCTGGCATAATAGCACTAATTAAACTACTACTAGTAATTGGGTTTGCTACTATTGTTTTTTCTTGTTGTGCTGTTACAACAATTTCTTCTATCTCATCTGCTATTGCCCAAGCAGTGAATAAAGGTAAGCAAATAATAAAAGTAATTTTAGTTATATGCTTGTGAAAAAATTCTTCCATGATATAGTCTCCTTTTTTGTATCATTGAGTCATAAGTTAATAGTTTTAATTATACATGGGTTATTGATATTGTCAAGAGGTTTATAAAAGAAACCCCCAAAATATTTTTGGGGGTTAATAGTGTTCAAAGTGGGAGGGTTCTGAACACTAGGGACTGTAAAATTATTTACAGTTACAATTAGGATTCATAAATATTAATCCTTTTCATACATGTTGATTCTGAAATTTCTTTCCAGTTATCAAAATCCATTTGTGCCAAGTCAGCAATTTTAAGAACCATTCTTAAACTAACCTCCCTAAGTCTAGCACTATTTTTAACCATAAAGTCTATAATTTCTTTTTCAAACTCTTTACTAAAGCCATACTCTTTAAGCATACCATCTCTCACAATTTGGTTAATCCTTAAGAATTTATCTTGAGTAGAGTCCATACCTAAATCAATGTAATGACATCTACTCATTAATGCTTCTAAGTGATCTTGAATCTTCTTACTTCTAACATTTTCAAAGTTTACATTAGTAATAAAGATAACACCACCTGCAAAGTCAAACCTATCAGGAATTCCTTCCCTTCTTAGTGCGGAGGATTCTGCCTTCCAACTAATAGTTCTTTTCTTACCTGAGTCTAAAACTGCTTTTAGCATATTAAGACAAACTTCGTCAAACAATACACTATCACAATCATCAAATACTAATATATCACCTTTAGCAGAGTTATTAAACAACGTTTGGTATAATCCAATTGGTGTCATAGAGCCTTTAACAATTTCTGTTTTAGTTACTCCACCAAGTTTAGCCATTGCATCATATTCTTCTAGAATTTTTTCTACACCAAAACTTTTACCAACTCCAGGAGGACCACTTACTATAAGTCCTCTAACAACACCATTAGCAACTGCATCAGTCATTTTATCTAATATTTGAAAACGACCTTTTATTCTGTCCATTGCCTGTTGTGGTGTTTCTGTTTTTTTAGTAACTTTTTTACCAACACCCATTAACCTTACATAATCGTCTTTGCTTGATGGCTCTACATCTGTAGGACTATCAATTAACACTCTTATTTTTTTAAAGTCTGGATTCATAACAGCACTTGCATCTACAGTTACAAATGCACCTCTTTTTCCATAACTAACAGGTTTTATTAAAGGAAAGATCATATCCTTTAATGGGGAACTGCGATAAGTTCCTGATTTGATTTTTACATAGTTTTGCATATTTCCTCCCACGGTTTAAGTTAAACTATGTATATATAATAGCAAATTTTTACAGATTGTCAAGTGTTTTATCTAATTTTTTGTAAATTATTTTGTTTTTTTAGTGATTTTTTAATAATTCTATCTGATTTCCATAAAATATATTTAACTTCTAGTCTTATTATTTGATGTTTTAAGTTTAAATACCATTTATTCATAAAATTATATTTCTCTGATTACTATAACTCCATATAGATCCATTAAAAATGTTTTACATCCGATTCTGTTTATAACATCAATAACTAAATCTATCATGATCTGGCTATTACCACATATAATTGTGAGAGGACATTCTTCTTGATTAAGTAGAATAAAGTTTTCTACTTTAATATCTACCTCATGATGTCTTACACCATGTAAATCAAGTTTCATTATTGCCAATGAGGTCCAAATGCCCAAGCAATTAAAACTCTTCTATTGCCTTTAGTAACAGGATTTACTCCATGTGGTATAAAACTTGGGAAAATTACAGCATCATTTTTTTCTAATGGTGTATCAGTACCCATAATAAAAAGTTCCCCACCACTAAAGTTGTCATTTAATTGAATTGTCATACTTAACTTTCTAACATCTGAATCTATATAAAATACGTCTTGATGCTCTGTTAAAAATCCAACATCTTCTTCTCTATATTCTAATAAATGTGCATTAATATTTCCTTCAGTTAAATTAATGTGGTTATTTCCTTTATTATATGTTTTAAATAAATCTTCTAGTTCTTTGATAATTTCAGGACAGTCCTGAAGTCCAATTCTCCACACTCTCCTATCATTTGATAAGAAGTTTTTTTCATAAGTTTTTTGATTTTTGTCTTTTTTAAGTATAGTAAATCCGCTCTTTTGCCAGGGTTTATCCATAGTATCTAAATATTCTGTTGCTTCTTTAGATAGAGAATTTTTTACTATTAAGGGCTTCATTAGTCTATTACAATATCTTCCATTCCTGCTGTTCGCAGTCTAGTAATATGTCCTATTTGCCATTGCTTGGTATCTAATCCTTTCATTATACCTAAGTATTTGTTTCTAAGTAAACTAAACTGATTTACCAAGTGAGTTAAATCTATAACTGATTGCTCACCATCTACAAATTTATCTGCGTCTCTACTAGATAATGTCCTGTTATAGTTTTCTAAATATTTTCTAAATGTTTTAGAACGTTCTTTGCGAAGTTCTATGTTTAAATGTTCGAGAATTGCTTCAATCTCTTGTAGTTGATTGAAGCGAAACTCTGTGAGACCTGGGAGGGAAGAACTGGCTTTTTCCAGACTTCCCTTTATTTTAACTTCCCATCTTGCGTCGTTCAATTCTTTTTCATAATACTCGATTGCCGGAACTATATTACCTAAGTCTTGAACTATATTATTATAATGGGTAGCCATTTAATTAATCCCAATCCTCATCTTCATCATCTTCCAACCCAATGTCAAAGTGGCTGATTAATGCGGCCTTCATTACAGAATCGAACTCGTTAGCATGATCTTCTGCTTCTGAGATATCTACATTATCTTCAAAAGTTCTAACTAGTTCTTCTGCAACATGGACTCTTTCCTTTGCAGGGATATATGCCTTAACGGTATCCCATGCGTCTAACAATAGTGCTACTTCAGGACTCATCTGTGTAATCCTCCATATCTGGTTCTAATACATCTGGATCTATATCCTCAATATCATCTACTATTGCAAGAGGATTTTGTCCCCATTCATCTAAAACTACCTGAAGTTTATCATTTGTCCAGGCTTTTCTGAACTCTTTGATAATTTCTCCTGTAACTGGAGAAACATACTCTAGTTTATTTCCAGTTTTTTGTACTATGCCTTTTTGTTCTAGCATTTCTAACATACCACTATAAGGATCCATTCCTGTTTCGTATGGAATCTTGATCTGCACACCTTCAAAAGGTTTGCTGTATCTGGACTTCATAACTTTACAAGCGGCTCTTATACCTTGTACGGAAGAAACTTTGTTGCCGTCGGCATCTTCTTTTAGTTTTAGTTTTTTAATTGCTACTACAATACTTGATGCATATATAAATCCTTGACCGCCTGATATTTTATCGTCAGGGTCAAACATATCTTGTGATGCATAAGTATGGTTAGTTGCTACTATACCAATTGGAAAAGGTGCAATTTGGTTAACTGTGTTTCTGACTAAAGACGCCAATGCCTTTGGTTTTCTACCCATATCACCTTTCATGTCACCTTTATTAAATTGGTCAACGTCTGTAGGTGTTAATAACATTCCCAAACTATCTATAACAAATAATAACTTAGGCATATCTTCATACTCCATATCGCCATAATTTGCTTTATAGTCTTTCATAAATTCAGATATTGCTTTAGCAACATCATCAATCATGCTTACACTAACCTTTAATAGTTTTTCTGGGCTTGTATCAACATCTAATGCCTGTAGCCATTGCTCGTCCAATGCATTTTCAGAGTCAAATAATACTACCTGACATCCTTTATCTTGTGCATTTTTTACAATATTTCCAGAACATATAAATGATTTACCAGAACCTGATTCACCTGCAAACACACTAACTTTACCTAGTGGGATACCTCCATTGAAGTCCCCACTTATTAGGTAGTCTAATGTTTTGTTACCAGTACTAATCCAATCCTTAGGGTCATGGAAGCCGGCACTGATACCAGATATGCTTTTAGTCAATCCAGTTCTGAACTTTGTTAAGTCAAAAGGTTTTTGCATGATTCCTCCTAACTAGTTTGTCTGTTTCTGATCATACTAAGAATGTCATCTGCTGACTTCTTACCTGCATCTACAGTTGCTTCTGCTGGAGCAGTTGCTTCTGCTGGAGCACTTGCTACTGGTTCAGCCGCTGGTGCTGGTGTAGGTGCAGTTTCAGTTACAGGAGCCACACTCTCTGTTGCAGGCTGTGATACTGCTGGAGCAGGTTGAGCCGGTGCAACTGTTGATTGTGTGCTGGTTCCAACATCAAGTCCATAGGGTTTGTAAAAGTTACCCCATTTTGCTGGGTCATATAACTCCCCATCTACACTTGCTTGGAACATTTCTGCTATTGCTTGTACGCCTTCTTCAGAAGGTTTTGCTGGAAGATAATCATTTAAATTATGTAAACCATGTGTATCAATAGCCGCTAAATTTTCTTCAGTAAGAGCAGTTTCTTTTCTTGCCCACTTACTTGTGGAATAATCTGCGTATTGTCCTTTAGTTGTTTTTGCTAAACGGAAGTCAGTACCTGCAACATAATCAGTTGGTAAATTTTCCATTTCTGGATCCATTAATGCTGATTTAATTATGTTAAATATTTGAGGACCAATTACAAAACGTCTAATTGGATTCTCAGGACTTTCTTCATTTAGTGGATTTTCATTTACAAATCCTTGGAAAATGTACGAACGTTTTTTCCAATACTTTCTGCCCATATCTTCTAAAGAAGGATCTTTAAACCAAGGTCTTACCTCAGTTAATACTGGACATGTTTCACCAAACATTTCCATACAAGGTACTTGTACAGTTGTTGGTTTTTGATCGCCGCCTACAACTCCAGGGAATGTAAGTCTGATCATTTGTCGTTCTACCCAAAAGAACGTGTTGTTTGGATCTGAGTCAGGTAAGAACCTTAACAAGGTACTTGTTCCTTCGTCTATGTTCCAAAATGGGTATATTGCGTTATCGCTTTGAGCTTGGGAATTACCTTTGGAATTGCTTTCCATTGATTGTAACTTTGCTCTTATTTCTGCTAATGAGGCCATGATATTTCTCCTATATTTGCCATGTTCGTAATACCTTCTGTGTTTAGAGTATTACTAGTTTTCTATTATAATGCCATGATGCAAAAAAGTCAAGTACTTTTTTACAACTATTGGCCATTTCTGGCCAACAAAATTATTTATCTTTATATGCTGATTTTACTCTGCAAATTGGCTTATAAACACTTCATATGCCTCAGCAACATCCATTGGTGCTGATTGTGTAAGAGGTGTGCTATTAGCACTTAATAAACAACTTTTAATAGTACCGTATTCAAACTGATTAAGTTTTCCACCGTCACTAAGTTTGCTACTCAAATTTTGTAAATAATTTGATAGTCTTTCATCTTTTGCTGTTTGACCTAACATACTTACCTGATGTCCAAGTCTTGCATTAGGATTTTCGAAATCCATAACATCTGTTTCTGTTAGCCTGTCTTTTAGTCCAGCAAAATTTTCTGACTCAACTGCCTTTGTTATATAACTTTCAAAACTCTTCTTTCTATTAATTAAGTTTTTTAAGTTATCAGTAACATTAGCAACTCTGTCGTCAAAATGTGTTTCTGTAAATTTACTTTCAATATCAATATCATCAGTTAATACTTCAACTGATTTAAAATATTGTAAACTTTCTACTGCATTAGCATAACTTTTTACACCTTGCAATCTTTTAAAATACCCTCGGATTTCCTGAATATTTTCCATAGCCAATTCAACTATGTCTTGATTATCTTCGTTTACTAATTTAGAATTTTTAACGTATCTTACAAACTCACGGAGTTGTTTGTAATCTTTTGCCATTTCTGTAATAGTTGTTCCTATTGAATCAAAAGTTTCGCCACCATTATGTAAATGTCTAGCCATAGCTCTTGCCATTGCTATATTATTTTCTGGTAACTTAAACATTTCCTGTCCGCGTTTAATATACATACTATGTACATCTCTGCTTCTAGCACCACGCTTTTCTTCATCTATAGGTTTCTTATGTCTTAATACAATCTTAACTTCGTCTATTCCCTGATAACTGGACTTAGATGAGCCAGAAAGTTTACTAAAACTCGCTTCCATTACATCTGCCATGTCTTTCTCCGCACTCTTTTTGACGTTTATTTCTTCGCCTTTAGGTTTTATTTTTCTGTTAAAAATTTTGTAATCAAAATTCATTAAATAATCTTGGGCTAAATCTTTTATCATAGATCTTACAGGCTCCTCTGATAAATCTTCACTAGTTGCCAACATAATTGTTTTTTCTCCTAAGTCTAACCTTGCTAAAAGATTAGGTTCTTGGACTGCAAAACGTGTTGCTTCTTGAGGATTTAATACTAAATCGCCTTCTTTATTATAACTTCTAACACTATACCCAAATCCTTTAAGTATGTTAAAAATTTTTTCTGATACTATTTCATAATTTACTGCCATACTTCTATTTATCGTTCTTTGCTACAAAAGTGTCTACATAAGTACTTAGTTCGGAATAACACGAATGTTCGTTATGTATTTTAAAATATAGATTATGATTGTGTAACAAGATATCTTTCATTTCCACTAAAATATTACACCATTTATCATGACTCCATCCAGACAGTTCTTTGAAAAGGTTGTTTATGTGTTCCATTCTATAATCAGAAAATTGTATCTTGTCATAACTTTCGTCCCACCATTTACCAAATGTTTTAAATCCCATATTATGTAAAACTTCTAAACTATTGGGTTCACCAATAAATACAAAAGGGTACAGATACTTTAATGGTTTATTAAGTTTTTCTGAAAAAAATACTTCTCCATGTGGGGAATCCATTTCTGTTTCAAATAAAAATTCACAGTAGGCTTTGTTATATAATTGATAATCCTGAAAAAACTTTATTAAATCTGTTGGAGTTACTACATCACTGTTAAATTGCTCTACTGTATTTTGCCATGGTAAAGTTTCCTTAAATTTATAATTATTATCATAATTAAATTGGTCTACCTCATCTTTGGTAGCATTTACAGAAATTATATTTTCTTGTAATAAATTATTTTGATATACAAATTCTGCAAATTGGCTTCTTTTACGTCTTGGTTTTCTTATAAGTGCCATACATTTGAACGGTCTATGTACAGCAGTATGTATTGTATTAATATTTTCTTGTATTTTTTCTGTATCCAATTCATACATAGGCTCTGCACAAAGTGGAATATTTCTAGTAATTGTTTTAATATTTAAAAAACTTTCTGTATTAAAAGTATTTACTACAGAGCAAATGTTTTCTGTTTTAAGTTTATATTTTTTAATTGTGTTTTGTAATACTTTATAAAAGGTATCATCTTTTTTAATTGATGTGTGTTCTATAAAACTATCTAAAATTAGTAATAATTTATCTTTATAAAAAAGTTCTAATACGTCATTAGGTATTTCAAAAACATCAGTATCTGTTAAAATTTCTGTAAAAATTCTGGGTGCAACAAAAATATGATAGGCAAATAAGTTTGTATTGTTGCTATTAAAATGTGATAATACATCACTAATGGGATATTGGAGTCTAGGTGGTCCTGGGAAGATTTTTTCATATATTCCCAATTTAATAGATTTTAAAATCTTTTCCTGTGTATATCCATTATAATGCTCATAAACTTTTCCTCTATATTTAAAAAATTTTTGTGGATAATGGTTTAAGTTTACATTAACAATAGACATTATATCATTGGTAGGGGTTGATCATAATCATCACCATCTTCATCATCAAAACTATTCCATCCTAATCCACTACTAACAGCACTATATACATCATCTTCAAATGAACTTATATAGTCAACCATACGCAAGGCTAACACCATACTCATTACTAAGTCATCTGTTTGTCCAGGTTTTGCTTTAAAAGAATTAGCACTTGAAACAAAGTTTTTTAATTCGCTTACAATAGTTTTGCTTTGTAGAAATATTTTATCTTGTTCAACTAATCTTTTAAGTGTTAAACAAGATTCTATTTTACTTTTATGAGTAGTGTGATAACCTCTTCTTCCTTTTTTACCTTGTATTTTTTTAGGTTCGTGTAACATTTCTCCAGGGAAATTTTCCTCTCCTGTATCTCTTATTACTACAAGAGCCGCTTCACCAATAGCATTATTCTCTACAGTCCAATACACCATAGCATCATTTGTTTGCTCACGTATGTAATGAAGTATTTCCATAATTACCCTCATTTGCCCTTCAATAGGAGTTTTATTATGACACCATTCCCCTACTTGTATCATGCTTGGTAATTCTAAAATCTGTATAGCGGCATTATCTCCACCTGTTCCTGTACTAGGATCTAAAGTTACTACATAGATATTATCAGGTTTTGGATGTTTGTACCATCGAACTTGCCCACTTCTTAAAATAGGATCTTTGCCTTTCATTTCCAAAAGTTTTAATGGATCTATTAATGTTTCGTCATATATAACAAATTCACATTCGTGTTCACGTTTAAAACGTTCTTCTCCAATTCTGCCACGTTCTTCAGTTGCCCAAGTGGTATCTCTGTCTGGGTGCTCACTCCATGTAGCAAGTAATGGCTTAAATCCATTTATACCTACTTCTTGTTCATTACCGTGTTCGTCAAATAATTTGTTTGCTTGGTTCCAAATCATAGCAAATGTGTCTTCGTCACTGTTTGGTGTGCTAGTAATTATACATTTACCGCCTGTTGCTAACGTGGGGGATAATGCTGTCCAAAATTCACTTGCAATACGTTGAGGTACAAAAGCAAACTCGTCTAAGTATACTAAGGTAAGCGACATACCCCTACCAGTGTTTTCTGTTGTAGTGGCGGCAACAATTCTGCTACCATTATCAAAACTTATACTACCTTTATTATACTCTGTTACACCTGCTCTGATATGATCGGGTACACTTTCATATGCATATCTAATACGTTGCATAATTTCCTGAGCACCTGCTTGTTTGTGAGCCGCTACTAGTATTGTACTGTCAGGTCTAAACATAGCATACCATAACAGATATCCTGCCGCCACAGTGGTTTTACCCATCTGTCTGCCCAGCATGTTTATACTATATCTGTGATTATTGTAATTTTCTATTAAATCCAACTGATAACTGAATGGATCAAAATCTATTCCGCCTTTAGTAGGATGCTGAATCTTGACATGATTTGTCATGAAGTACAAAGGTCCTGTCACAGGATCTGCACAATTTTTAAAATCTTGTATGGTATCTGGTGTATATGCTGTTTTACTATAACCTTGTTTAACCAGACTGGTATCTGCTGTTCCTCTAGCCATAATACTATTTATTAGATAATAAGTGAGGAGTTCGGTTTTTCTGTAAGATTATGCTTGGTAAGATATTCGAATAGCCATGTTGCTATTGCTTTGTGTCCTGTTTTGTCTGGATGGTCTCTGAATGTTTCAAGCGATGCTTTTGTGCCTATTTGAGTACCTGTCATTTCTTTTATTGGAACAAATCTATTATCTTTGTAAAAGTTTCTAAATGCAAAATCTATAGAATCTCTATAAGGATTCTTTTCTGTAACAACACTAGAATATATCATGTAAGGAATATTTCTTTGATGTAAAAACTGTTTTATATGATGTACATTTTCATATGCGAAGGTCATATGCTCTGTAAATCTCCTAGGTCTTTCGTTCATCCATTGTTCTGCTAATTTTTCTGTTTTGGCTACATCATTTAGGTCTAACTGTTGCCTACTTATAGTACTGAAAAGTGGCTCTTTAATAGTTAGATAATCTCCTGATCTTCTTACATAATGTATCATGTAATCAAGAGTATCTAAATGGATCCATTTAGACATTATTATTGGGTATGCTGTTTCGCCTTTAAAATTATTTTCTCTTATTCTAAGATTGTGTAATATTCTATACCATACAAATGGTAATTCCACAATCACAAATAATCTATCAAAACTATTATGCTTTTTGTAATATTCATTACAAAAATTTATAACATCATACTTTTGCATATCTATAGGTTTTGCTACTAAAGAATGGTTCCAAACATTTTCACAGTTAGATAAGTCTGCAAAGTAATCTACCCAAGATTCGAAATCTGGTTGTTTGAGTATGGCTGTTTGTAAACCTCTGCCCCACCCAGAGGCATAACTATTTCCGTCCACATACAGATCACTTATCATATAAGTATTTATAATTTTGTTGGTTTAGATTAAACCGATTTAGATATTTTGTCTTTGAGGTAGTTAATTAAAACTTCTTTATCTGTGCTGTAGTTTGGTTTTTCATCATCTTGTGGTAAATCTTTGACTACTATTGCATCTGGTTCTTCATTATCACAATCATCACATGGCTCTTCTTCATGGTCATCATGATCATCATGATCATTGTGATCTGGTGTAAGGTCTACGTCGCCGCTTTTTTCAAAATCGATACCTGCAAGTCTTAAAATGTCATGTAATTCATCCATGCTGTCAGCATTTGCACTAACAGTTACACTTGCATCACCTTGTTTTTTAGTTTTGCTGTATGTGACAGTTTCTTTTTCTTCGTCCTGGCCAGGCATAGCATACGCCATACTTTCATCTATATCTTCATTCTGCTTACTTGCGGTTAAAGGCATATCTACACCATCTAAACTATTATTAGACTTAGGGGTAGATGTAACTTTTTTATCATCTGAAGATTTAGCTCTTTTCTTTTGCCCTGCTTTGGCAATTTGATCTGTTCTTTTTAATCCTGCAATACCTTGTGCAGATAAATTATGGAGCATTTGTTCTATTGGTTCTAATGCGGACAATTCTTGTGCAGTAGCACCTTGTCCTTGCCCTTTTTTATTGAATAGCCTAAAAAGTAGTTCAATTTGAGTTTGTTCCATACCTGATGAAGCCAACCATTGCCTCATTGCTGATCTTTCACTACCTTGAAATGCTTGTAATTCGTTAAGTTTCATTACACAATACCTTTTAATGATTGACTATGATTGGAAACTTGTTTTGTATTTTCAGCACCTTTACCCATATTAACACCTTTAGTAAGATCGTCATATGTTGGTGCTAAGTTGTCACCCATTAATTCGTCTTTACTAGGGTAGTTTGTAAAGTAGTCTGAACCTTTTTCTGCTTTTATTTTTGCTAGTTCATCTAGGAACTTTTTATTATATTCTTCACCAAATAATGCTTCTGAAAAATCTAATTCTTTATTTTCTGCTTCATAATGTTCAAATGCATCAGCACCATCTCTCATATCAATGTTTTCAGGATCTATTTCAACATTTCTATCAACATCGTTTGCTAGTCTTTCTGCTGTGATTTCTGCTTCAAGCCTTCTTGGCTCTTTAACACCATAGCATAATACTCTTTCATGATCTAAACCCATATTTACGGCTAACCATACTTCAAGTATTCTTTCGTTGACTGGATATTTTAAAATAATATCTGAACTACACACTTCGGAAGTAAACTGTACGCCTTTAATTCGGCTAAATTCCATTGGATTTTCTTGTATTGGTGTTCTTTTGAATGGTGTTGCACTTATAAAATTATACTTAGCAAGACATTTTTCTAAAATATCCATGTGATCACTACCACAATCTGCGGCAAACTTAATTCTGTATCCGTATTCTTTGCTAAATGCTTCTGCTATGTACTGCTTTAATTCCATTAGAAACTCCAAATTCTTATAATGTTATTTATCATTTTTCGCTTTTTTCAGTTTTAATTAATTTGAGCAGGTCATTTCTGTCAAATACTGTTGCTTGGACTGACTCAGATTCACCACCTTTATTATCAAATTTATCTATTCTTGCTTTTTTAAGCATCAGATCTATCTGCTGTAATTTAGATTTTGTCTTAGCATCACTGGCATCTAAGGCTATTTTTAACATATTACTTGCTTCAGCAAAAACTTTGCCTGCCGCCATATCACTTACATTCATACCTAATTGCATAAGTTGTTCATAACTATCAATAGCCTTCTTGGCTATATCGTTCATCTCAACTTCGTGATCTTCTAATCCTTTAATTTCTTTGAATGCCAAGTTAATTTTTTCACTAACACCTAATGCGTTTTGAGTTTCTTCTATTTCTGTTTCGGTTTCTACAATAGTAGGTTCAGTTTTAGCGGTAACTTCCTCTATGGGAGGCAGATTGAATTCTTCTTCAAGTTTCTTAGTCATAATAGTATTTATTTAACTCTAGGTTTAGAAATGCGTTTTTTCGCCTTGCGTGGCTTTTTGTTAGAGAAGATCTGATCTTCGTTGATAACTTTGAAACGTATGCCTTTGCGTTTACACCATTCTTGTGCCGCTGTCCATTTAGCGGCGTTTACGGCTGTTTGTATTGCATCTCCTTGGCTTCTGGCGTTTCTAAGAGTTGTTTGACTGCTTGGTTTAATCTCAATAAGTTCTACATGATTATGGCCATCTCTGTCTGTGTATTGTATCATAAAATCAGGAACATAATTATGATACTTTCCGTCTAAAGGGCTTCTGTATGGAATTTTTACATTCTCACTAGCCCATTTTGTAATGTTTGGATGTGAATCACACATTCGCATAAATGCTAACTCCCAACTACTTCTATAGGTGGGTTCTTTAGAACCAATGTATTTTGCACTTTCCTGAACTAGGTATTTGCCTTGCATAAATTTTTTCATAATTTATGCCTTTATTAATTTACTAACTCTGCTCTTAGAATTTTTTACTGGGACCACTAAGTTTACTCTATTACCTACAGGTCTTAAAGCATTAATGGCAGTATAGGCATCTTTTGTAATTTTTAAAGTGTTTGTTGATAATTCAAAAAATTCAAAAGGATGTACTCCTTGTTGTTCTGCAACTTTTAATAAAACAAAACTTAAAGCATTTGCATTAGCATCTGAAAATCCTGATCCTGCTAACCTTAATTTTATTTGCTCTAATAACGGACCATTAATTGTTTGGTCAACTTCTTCTGGATTTAAATTACCTAAAATTTCTGCTGATGCTTGTGGTAGAGGAAAATCAACAGTAGAGTTTTCTAAAAAAATTGTAAGAACTTCATTTAGAACAGTATAGTTTCTACTATTTCCAAATGTTTCATATAAACTTTGACTACTCATTAGGATCACCTGGTGGGGGTTCGGTATATGTATTATCATTACCTAACAGATTGTCTGTGCCTGAATCTGGTCTCCAACCTCCAGTAAAATTAACAGTATCTTGTAGCTCACCAAATATTGTATCTTCTGCAGGACTTGTTATACCAGTAACTACTTCATTAGTAAGTCCACCTATCAATGCATCTTTAACATCACCACCATTTACTGCGGCACTTAAACCGCGATCAAGTATTCTACCAAAAGGACTATCTTCAAAAAAGTCTTGAACTCCTTCTAGGAACGATCCAGGACCGCCATCACCAGCACCCACATACCCATTATATGTAGTGCTAATATTACTTAATTGTTGAGAAACATCAGTATCACCTTGCTCAAACTGAGTAAATACCTGGCTGGCACGAGGTCGGGACATTATTTCACTTATGTCTGTGGGTTCTAATGCTACAGGCTGTTTAGCATTCCTTGACCCTGGAAGTTCAACACCGTCTACCCTTTCGAACCTACCTAAGTCTGCTTCACCTAAGTTAAAGTTAAGTTCGTCTACAACTGTAAAATATTCATATGCTAAACTTAAATTAAAATCTTTAAATCCACTATCTGAATAGTCTATGTCACCAAAATTAATTGTTGTTATTGTGGGATTTATTAGTGAGTACTGGACTCCTTTATTACCGTGATATACAATCATATCTATTCTTTCAAAAAAGTTTTTATGGTAACTGGGCGAATATCCAAATGCATCACTATCGTAACCTTTTTTACTACTATCTGTTGCATGAGATGTTTCAGTATTGTATGCCACCAAACTATCATTGCTGATTTCAAATTTAGAATCTCTACCTGTTTCCGAATCATCCATTTTGTTAGTTGCGTCTCTGAAATTATAAGTAAAATACTTCATAAGAACAGTTAACCACTCGTTCTGTATTGTATCAAATAAAGTTAAATTAATGGGAGCATATTCTCTGCCTGTAGTAATAACACGTTTTCTATTGAATGAATTTTTTACTTCAGTGTTTATAGTAACTTCAGGTAATTGAGCTGTTCTAATTAATGAACTTAGTCTAGTCCTTAGATTAAGACTATCTTCTAATCCTAAAAATGTACCTAGAAGAGCTCTGTTAGGTACAAAATTTATGTAGCCTTGAAACTTTTGTCGCGGTGGAGCGACATCTGGTCTAAAATGATAGGCGTTGCGAAAGTCCTTTGCATAGAACCTTCGCCCGCCGCCGAATTTAAGAAACTGCATTAAGCACTCCTACTGGTATTAACCTAGTGTAGTATTGCCTGTACCAACTGTTTCTGGGAATGGGTTTCCGCCAACCACTCTTCCGTTCACATCGTTGTCGCCTTCGAAGTGTACTGCGTTATCGTATCTGATAGTCATTATGACTTGTACTGGATCACTTGCCGCATAATCGGAATCGCTGTAGTCAACCTGTGTTAAAAAACAACCCTCAAGGAACCAAACTTCACTTGCGCCGGCATTTACACCATCTAAAACTTCAATCTGACAATCAAATTTGTAATCACTACCTGAGGCAGGTGCTGATTGTTGAAAATGATTTAATTGTCTTTGAACCTGTGCGCCAACAAGTTTTGTTACTTGGTTTTGGATATCGTCCCTAACAGTTAAAGTAATTTGTTCCCATGAATGTTTCCCTTGAACATAAACTCTTGAGTTGTAACTATCAATTACTTGCTCTTCATAACTGATTTTTGGTCTAGTAACGTTTTGAACGTTTTGTGTTAAAACTTTTGTTTCAGCACTATCACCAAAATTGTTCAGTAAACTCACACGGAATCTATATTTAAGTTTGGGCATTAATACCCCGGAACCAGTATTACCGGTTAAGGGGACACCAAATTTACTTTTGGTTTCTGTTGTTGCTCCTTCTACTGCCATGTTGTTCTCCTAGAACTAATTAAATATTAAAGTAATTACTTCAATTATACAGATATTTATCTGATCATAACAAAATAAATTAACTATAGTTTTAATCGATACTCATAAAAAAGGGCGGAAAAACCGCCCTTTTATAGTTAAATTACTAGATTAACCAGTTTGTCCCAAAGTATTTTGGATTCTGATAGGTATGTAAATGAATTCAACTGCTTTGACAGGCTGTATAGCAACGTCAATGTGTAGTTCATTTCTATCAATTCTTGCTGGAGTATTATTTGAACTATCACAAACTGTGATAAAGTCAAATAGTCCTCTTTGAGCAACAAGTTCGCCAAGTAATCTTTCAACTACAGATTTTGCGTTTGCTCTTGTTACTTCATCGTTTGGTTCAAACAAGAAAGGTTTAACTGCGTCATCTAATTGTTCACGTAAGTAAACAACTAATCTAGACACATTTACTCTATCTAATGCACTTGATACAGGGTTAAGAGTTTTCTGACCAAATACTGCTAATCCTCTTCCTGGGAAATTACCAATTGGATTTACTTTATTAATGTAAAGGTTGTCTCTTTGTCCTTCACTTAAAGCAACTGGAACATACTCACTACTTGCTGGATCTAAATATCCAACACTAGTTGCATTGTTCACTAAACCTCTTTGGAAGCCAGCCGGTGCAAACCAAGGGAAAGCCACTTGATCGTTAAATGCTAATGTTCTCAAAGCCATATGAGAGGATGGAACCATAACACTTGAACCGTCTAGGTTTGTTGAAAGTCCTGAAGGATAGTAAACTGCGGCGTATGGATCACTTGATACTAGACCATCTTCTCCATTTTCCGACGCATTGTTTGAGTTTGTTGCCCAATTTTTAGTACTTGTTGCATCTGATTTTAATCTTAGTGGCGAATCAATAATACTGAATACAGTATTTTTTCTATCTGTTCCTAAGTTAATCATTTCATCTGCTAGTTCAGGATATCCAGGTACTGCCATAATATTAAATCTGTTTGTTTCATTTCTAATATCTTGGTTGGCTGTAACTGATGCCTGCATTGCCTTAACAATAACTGCTCTTTGTGCCTTTCTTAACATATATGGTGAACCATCAGTTTTATTACCACTGTGGTCTAACCATAGACTTGTTGATGCATCATATTTCTTGACATTACCACCACTTAATATTTTATTCCATGCTAACATATTTGCTGGGAATAAATTTGATGATACTGCTGTACTAATTAAAGCATTACTAGAACTAGAACTTCTGAAGTCATTAAATATAATTCCATCTGGTGATACTTGGTCTGTGTTATCAACTAATACCCAAGCACTAGAGGCTCTTTTGTATATTACTGGATAATTTTCTAAGTCACTTCCGTCAACCCAAATATCTCCATCTACTAATGAACTTACGCCATCAGATTGTAGAGTTGGTGCTGAACCTTTGACCTGAACGTCACCTGTGTAAGGTTCCCATCCAGTTGTAGCATCATTGTAAAGTATATCAACTTTTTCAGTACTTACTGTACTATCGTACCATATTGTACCGTCTGCTAATGTTCCTGTAATTGCTGTTGATTTTGCTGTAAAGCTCAATGTTTCAAAGTTACTGTAAGCATTTGCACTTGAAAGATTTAAGTTAGATGCACTAAATCCTGAAACGTTACCATCTATTACTAAAACGTCAGTACCTGTACTATTAACAAATTTAATTTTTCCTGAGTTATTAGAAGCAATAACTGTATTTGCAAAAGTTAATGAACTGTTTGAAGCCGCTAATGCTGTATTGATATCTTGTACCATATCATCAACACTTGCGTTTCCGTCTGCATCACCATCAGTACTAAATGTGACATCAACATTTGATCCACTGTTAATTCTTAATGAAATACTTACTTTGCCACTGTGACCTGTTAATGATACATCAGTATCTGCTAATGCGGCTGTACTTTCAAATTCCACACCTGACTTACCATTGTGTCTTTTTGGTGTAAATGATGCTGTTCCATCTGCTTCGTTGGCCCCATCTCCTGATACATCAAAGAAGATATCTCCTAATTCTGGATTTTCTCCATGTCTTGCTGTAGTAAATGCTCCAGCCATTAATTGTGCAGATTCAACTTGTTGAGCAGTAAACTGAGCAGTTGAACTATTATATAGTTTAATATTCCATACTGAACCGTCGTTAAATGCGTTAAGTTGTAGGAAAACATCTCCTGATGTTAATGCACCACCACCTGCTCTTGTGATTGGTAAATCGCTGTGATCACCAATTTGGAAATCTGCTGAACTTGTTCTTGTTGTCCAACCAGTAGAACCAATTAAGTCCCATGCACTTGATGTTGTTTTTTGGTAAACTTTAAATGTTGCAAGAGTATTTCCTGATACATCGAAGTAAACAACTGCAAAGTCATTTAATGTACCATAACCTGTTTTAGGTGTGCCATCAGATGCTAAATCTGTTGAAGCAGGAACTTTAACTGTTTGTCTTACAAATTTTGAACCGTCATATTTTTTAACACCAACTACTGTAGTTGCTGTATCTAACCAATATGAACCATTTGCTGGAGCAGTAGTTGGAGCAGTAGCACTTGCTGTCAAGGCTGCTAAATCAACGTTTGATCTTAAAACGTATGCACTATTGGCTACTCCTAAGAAACTGTATGCGGCTAATAATCCGTATTCGTTTTGTTCGTTGCCGTGTAACTGAGTTCCTCCACTAGATTTAAAAGTCGGATTACCATAATTTTGTAATAGTTCTCTTTGACTTGAAATTCTGTAAAGTTTATCAGCGGTTGCTGAAGTTGTATATTGTGCTGTACCTGAGCCATCTGGGCTACTCTTATCTTGAGCAGTTGCGATAACTATAAGAGGTACTGATCCAGTACCAGCAGGAGCATAAAAACTCTCATCTGATACACTGACACTAACTCCAGGTGAAACTAATGTTGCCATAATTTTCTCCTAATTAAGATAAATTTATAAATTACTTAATTGTATTTATCTTTTATTAGTATTTTAGGGTATTTATGAAATTAATGCGTATTATACAGTATTATACTATTTTAAACTGTTCTTTAAATTTGCCTGTTTTCCAGTCTCTTATTGTTTCTACTTGCTTGGCTAGATCTTCGAGGGTACCATTATTGTCTATAATGTAATCAACTGGGTAGCCTGCCCAGTTCCATTCACTTTCGTGAACATCTCTGTATTTGGTTGTCATTATTTTTCTACTTACAACGTTTTCGTGTGCCGTTTTTGCTGTTTCAAACCATTCAGGTAGTTCACCACGTTGTACCCAAATAACCACACCGCCCATATTTTTAATTAAATCTAACTCATTTCTAAAACGAGCATCACTAATTACTGTACATGGTGCGTTTTGTGTCTGTTTTCTTATTCTATACTCTAAACTGTTTAACCAAATGTTTTGATCAAAATGATTTCTTAGTACTTCTGTGCCTAATAGTTGTAATGCTAGTCTAGGAGTAAAGTTTGGTACACCTAATTTTTTAGTCCAAAACATATCAGGCATTTCACGAAAGTCTCTGCTTTCCGCAGTATCGCCTTCCAGCAACGATCTTTCCCAGCCAAAAATACTGGCACATAAATCTTTAAGGGGAGCGGCAAAACTGTCATGAACACAACCATGTTCTACAAACATATTGGCTACTGTATCTTTGCCACTGCCTATAAAACCGGTTATTCCTACTAACATTATCCTATTACAAAGTTTAATGGAATATTGCCTTCTTCCATGTTATGTATACTTTCTTTAAGACCCTGTATTTCTGCTTGAGCTTCAGATTTTAATGTTTCACCATTTAACTGGATGGCTCCGCCGGCTCCAGGTAAACCACTTGCATACTTACTTCTGGCTTCTCCCAGCATATATTTGGATTGTGCTAATGCATAAGACCCTAACCAATTGCTGGCATAGACGTCTTTTAAAAGAATCATTTCAGGAATAAAGTTATATACACCTACACCAATGTCTTCTTCATGTTTAATATTTCTTAAAATTTTAAGTTGTTTGGTATTTCTATTCCAGATAAAATTGTATTCACTACCAAATATTCTACCAATTGTTTCTTTGTATTGGGCAAAAGCATCAAATACTGCTAATCCACCAATTTGTCCTGCTTGTAGCATATACATATTGTTGAATGCAACATCAAAAGGATCAAAGTTTGTACCGCCACCACTATTAGTTCCTATACCTCTTCTATACAAACGTCTTACTTCTTGGACTTCGTCTGGTAAAGTGTATTCTGTCACATCCTTTTGCGTTGCAAGAAAGATAATACTTTCTTCAACACTACCGGCACTTAACTGCCTATATATAGCAATGGCTTTATCAATAGCAACATCATAGTGTTCTCTGTCTAGTTCAACATCAACCATGCCATCTCCTAGACGGACTTGTAACTCAGTAATGAGCTCTTCTCGGCTTTTATATCCTATTTGATCTTTTGGCATACTACTATTTATCTAAATCTATATTAAAATGCTTTAAGAATGATAGTATTATCGTTTAATCTACCATTCATTTTAATGCCTGTAGTAGTAAGTTCCTCAAAGGATTTAGTGAATTTGGTTTTTGCTTTTCCAGTCCAGTTACTTATTTGCTCTTTGGGTTTACGCAATGTTTTTTGTACACTTAGCTCTGGATCGAACTCCTGTATTGTTGTGCCTTTAACTGTTAAACCATCTCTACCTATGCCTTTAGGGTCTTTGCTTATGGCATGATATACACCTAATTTCCTAGTTTTAGTATTATACACCCATAACTCATTAGCATGAACAACTTCTGTAGGATGAATACTTGCAATACCTAATTCACTATCATTAATCTGAAACTTTAGTTTCTTAATTATTGCATCTTTACTTCTTGCTTTTGGCTTTCGAGCTTTTCTGGTACTTGCTTTTGTCTTAATAATTGTATCGCATGATGTATTAATTTTTTCAAAAAACTCCACAAACTCCTTTCTGAGTTTAGGTGTAAAGTGAGCATACCCTTCTTTAATGTCAGGATCTTTCCATTCCTTTACTTCTAGAGCTTCTTTATAGGCTCCCTCAAAGTCTTCTTTAATAAGTTTGGCATGAGCGGCCTTTATCTCTGGGCTATAAGACACCATTTCTTTATACGGATCAAAACTCTTTATGTCAAAAGTTCCTTCAGTTAAACAATCTATATAATATTCCCATTCTCCACAAAGCCTTTCAACTTGCATTTTCATCCTGTCCTGAATGCTAATGACTATTTTATCTGCTGTTTTTTCCTTCTTTTCCTGTACGACTTTAGATCCACGATCCAACCATTCCTCTTTTCTTTTTTGTAGATGGTTTAAAATATTTTCAGGCATATATCCTAATTTATATTCTATATATGTGGAAATACCTGTAGCCGAAAAGGCCCAATCCGGATTTGCTAAGATAGTTTTTTGTTCTTCTTTAGACCATCCTGATTTATCTTTAACCCATTTTCTAACTGAGCTTACTAATTTCTTTTTGGGGATTTCTGTTCTAACAAAGTACTCGCATTTATGAAATGCTTCTTCTTGTTCTTTAAGATCTATAAGAGCCCTGAATGTTTGCCACTCAGGCTCTTTAGTTATGTAAATGCTTCTTTGTTTCTTTCTCGGCATGTGTGTCTCAATCTTTAAACAGTTCTGGGTCTGGTGCCTCATAAAGTATTTTTACGGGTTCAGGCCAATTATTAAATCCTAATATACTGTTTTTATCTTTAAGTACGTTTTTTTGCTTAAAGAACTGAGTAATACTTATCATTCCGGAAAATTTTCCTGCATTTTCCCCTACTTTATACATAAAATATGAATTTGCTAGTATAAAAACTAAAAATATTATATAATTTTCCATAACTCTCCTCAAATAATAAACCAGTGTAACAAAGGTTTATTTATTTGTCAAGGAAAAGTTACTTACCTTTTGAGAATCGTTTGTCTTGATTGTAAGGTAACTCATTTGCTAATATATCCTTCCAAAAAGCAATAGTTCTATCAAGACCTTCATTTAGCTCTACTTTAGGAACCCATCCTAGTCTGGCTGTAATTTTATGATTTGTACTATTAAGTAGAAATATTTCACCTGGTCTAGGAGGTTTTGTATTCCAATTAACATGTCCAGTCCATCCTAATTTATCTGCAATTATTTTTACATAATCTTTTATTTTAATTGCATTGTCTGGCCCAATACAAAATATTTCTCCTTGACATTTGTCAGGATTTTCAATTACTGCCTGCCAGGCATCTAATAAGTCATCAATGTATATAAAGTTTCTGTAAGGTTCGCCATAACCTAAATTTATCTCTTTGGGATTTTTTAACATTTGTGTTATAATTTGTTCTGTTACAAAAAAGTCATTGTCTTTTCTGCCATAAGCATTTGTTTGACGTATTGCAGTAAACGGTAAGCCTAAACTTCTGTGTGCATACTCTAAGTATTTTTCACACCCATATTTTGCAACGGCGTAGGGGGCATTGGGATTAGGAGGTGTTGCTTCGTTAAATGCAATAATGCCTTCTTCTTTTCCATCTCTAATTAAATCACTAATAGGTTGCCACCCGTATACTTCCATTGTACTTGCAAACACAAAGTTTTTTAAATTTGGTAACGTAGATGCAATCTCAATTAGATTAACAGTTCCAACATAGTTCACTTCACTAAAACTTATTTGCTCATAAAAACTATCTTGTACTTCAGTTCTTGCCGCTAAATGTACAATAATTTCTGGATCGAATTGTTTAATTTGAAATCCTACTTTAGCATGATCTCTTAAATCTTCTTTTAAAAATTCTAATTCATGTTGATCTTTTAACCTTTCGACCATGTGTTGGCCTATAAATCCATCTGCACCTGTTATAAATATTCTCATTGTATGTCCTTTGTTTTTGCATAACCTGTAACTTGTAAAGTATATCTGTTAGTGTTACTAACATTACTTACACAATGTACTTGGTCTTTTAATATATATGTATAGTCACCTTTTTTATAATCTAGAAACGAGTGTTCTCCGATCTCTAAAAAATGCCCCATAATTTTATTTTGTAAGAAAACATTTACCCTTACAGGTATTTTTCCTTCTATATCCCAATTATTTAAAATTGCTAGATCATTTAGTCTAAAAAATTTATCTATATGTGGTCCTATAAATCTGCCTGGCTTAACACAATTTACAGTTACCATAGAATACTCTATGAAAGAAAACATTTCTTTTATTTTGTGAGCCCACATAGGAGCAAATTCATCATATGTTTGTAAAACAATTGGTCCATCATCCGGATAATCAGGAACTGGCATATTATTATCTTTCCAGTAGCCTCCAGACCATATTGTATTTGTTTCTTCTACAAATTTTGTTAGATATAATTCTCTCTCATCTAGCCAAGAAAGATCCACATGTCCGTTAATCATTTTTAAGTACCGTCACCTGTGCAGAGTAAAAAGGCTCTTCGCCCATGTTTCCTGCTATGTGCCAATCATCTATGCCAAACTTTACCCAATCACCGGCTCGCCATTTTGTAAAAGGCTGATCGTGTACTTCATAATAGTGTCCACGTTTCCAATCTTCTAAAAATATCAAATAACGATGACTTTCGCCTTCACCGTGTTCTTGTTTAAGTTTAAAATGTTTATCAACATGATGTGGAATTGTTTGACCGGGTTCTATGTTTATAACACTCACAACATGATGATCAAAATCTTGTGGAATTTTTAATGATAAGTCATGTACCCATTGTGGAGATGTTTCAAACATTTGCCATATACTGCTATTATGTTTTGTGTAATATTTTTCTACAGCAGGTGTTTGTTGATAACATTGGAAATAATCGTCAAAATTTAACTGACTCATTTGGTTATGAGTTATTCCAAAGTTATCAATTTTTCCGTATTTAATCACAGTAACTTTCTAATGTGCCTTTACGCCTAAGGTCAAGTGTAGCACAATGTATACCACCAGACAGCGTCATGCTGTGCCTAAACTGTACTGGTACACTATCTATACCATACTTGTCTAGTTCACGCATCAGAGGCTCTTGTGCTGAGTCTAAGATTACAGTATTTTGATCTACACTTAATAAGTTCATACCAATGTATGGTGAACACGGAGCAATATAACCTTGCTCAGACAATTTACTGCCTTGCACAACACAATCATCAAACCAAATCTTATCCCACTTTTTAAACATTTCTGGACAATTATCAGGTGTTACCCTGCTACTATTCATTAGTACAAGTCCTGGTCTAAGTGGAACAATGGTGCTATCAAAATGTGCAAAACTGTATAGTTCACTGTAATGCATTTTGTAACCCATGGGTTCAACCAATCTTTTTAACCATTGATATCCTTTCATATTTCCTGAATTAGATACCTGATATAACAAATCTTTACCTACTCTCACAATATTTGGAGCATCAAAACATATCTCATGATCAAGTAATGTTGCTTTATCTTCTATGTCCTCAAACTGGAACATATCATCATGTAATCTAGGCTTAGGTGCTTCTAACCATAATGCACCATCTTCAAATGCTTCATACATAATATCTTTATATAATTGTTTTGCTTCAAAGTATCTTGCTCTTACAGGAGTAGGTGTTTCAATTAACATATCTCCTAATGGTAAAATTAAATCTCTGGGACACCAACTGTACCAGCCTTTAGTATTCCAACCTTGGCCAATGTCATAATTAACTTTATCCCAATCTACTATGGAAGGTCTATGCACTTTGACACCCATTTTTGTGAGTGTATCTGCTAGTCCGTCTGCATCTTCATTGGCTTCATCAATTACCCATTGCGGGTATGTGCCTTCTAATGATTTGATTTGTTCTTCTGGGTAAGGTGCGTAACTAAAACTTCTTGCTGAAATATCAGTTGCTATTCTGCTATGATGGGCATGTCCAACAATTATCTCTTCTAAAGGATCCCAATCATTATGTGAATTTACTATCATGTAATCTCCTGTGTGTAAATATGCTACTATTTATTTAAAGTATTCTTTGTTTTTAATAGTTTCTGACATTACTTTAAAATTATGCTCACATATAGGTTTAACATTTTTTAAAAATACTAATTTGTCTTCCTCTGACATTTCACAAATACGTTTTATTTCTAAAACTCCTGCATAGTACCTTTCTAAATCGTCCTCGATATCATCATATGATTCATCAATAAAAGGAGAAAATGATTTATACCCATAATTTAACTTTAAATTTTTTAAATAGTATGCATTATTAAAAACAACAAATGGATTTTTAAAATATATGTTATAATATAATTTTTCTGTAGTTTGATTGGATACAGAAAAACTAAAAGGTTTGTTATCATACACAGTTAAATTGTCTTCTAATACAGTTCCTAACAAAACACTTTTAAAAGTATTACAATATTTTTCACTAGACCTAATATTATAATAACTGTTTCCTGTAAAAAATAGTTCATCTGGATGTACACCATAGATATTATCTATATGTTTACTAACAATATTTTTTTCAAAACATTTTTTTAAAAAGTCTACTTTCTCAGAATCCTTATAAAATTCTATTACAATATCTTTTAAATTATCCCAAAAAGGTTTTCCGTAGGTGTAATGAGAATATTTTAATAAATCAAAATGCTCTAACATGTGAAAAACTGATATTTTTGCTCCTCTTACTGTGTTTGCATTTATTTGAAAAGTTTTTTCTATTGGAAGTTTTTCATTATTAGGCTGTTTTATTAATTGTACTGCATAAGGTAAGAGCATTTGAGATCTAATTAATTGAACTAAGTTACCAGGATTTAAATTTTCCTGGTCTTTTACATCCATATTACTAGTAATAAAATATATTTGGTTTAAAACATCATTTGGAAAGTTTGCTAAAATTAATTTGGTATATATTATATTTTCTAATATTTCACTTATTGCTAATTTATTATTACTATTTTTTCTTAAAAATTTTATTAAATATATCCTAGTTGTTTCTACAAAAACATCTCTTAATTTTTCGTCAAAAGCTCTTATAAATGCTAAATTTATAATTGTACCTTCTTTTGTAATCTTTCTTTGTAAAAAATAATCTTCTATGTCTTTTATAGGAACATAATCAGTATTTGTTTCTGATGTAATAATATTAAAATAATTTTTTAATGCAGGAGTAAAATCGTTGTCTATAAGATCTGATAATTTGTCAAGATGTTCGTTTTCATGTGCAATAATAATATTATGCAAGTTTTTAACAGTCACTTAACCACCCACTTACACATACTCTGTAATTTCCTGAAACACCTCTATTAAATTCTGAATGCCTTATATCATCTCCAAGTCCAAAAATCACAGTATCAGTCCAAACGAGATCTTCTTTTTGGCAAATTTCTTCATACTGATCCCTATAATTATTCCAGTTGTAATCAGCACCAAAATTTTTCATGTATTCTATTCCTAATGCCATGCTATAATTGTTAGCCATCTTTACTTCATTTAACATACTGATTCCGTCATCTGAATAATCTCTAGTCCATCGTATTCCAACTCTGTGATTTTCTAATGTAAAAAATGGCTTACTTAAACTGCATGTTACTTCTTTAATGCAAGGAAATTCGTTTAAATCTAAATGTACATGTTTTGCTATTCCCCAATATGCTAAGTCTAAACAAACAGGAATATTATGAACATCACAAATTCTTAATATATTTTCAAAATCAGGATGTATACAACCAAAATCACTAAATGGTGCACTTATAATTAGTGCATGTAAATCAGGTCCTTTTAGAGTCCCTTCTAAATGATGAGGATAATCTATATAATTAAATTCAACATGTTTACCTAAACAAGCATGATATTGAAAGTCTCCCATCAAGCAATTTATTTCTCTATCTTTATTATTTTTTAATACAAAATTATCAAATGTTTGACTAGTGCCTTGCGTATAATCTGAAAAATTAAAATTATCTAAACCTTTAATAGATTTAGTATCAGAGAAATTCATCCATTCCGTCCAAACTTTAGCATATTCGTCTAAGGTAGGTTCTTTTAAATTCTGCAACTTATTATGAAAATTTAAAATTTCACTATTACGAATAGGCCTTGCTCCTCTAACTGCTGACATGTTTATATTTATCAGTTAAAATATATGTTAATTTGTTTACTGATAAATATTGGTATGCCAATTTTTGACTCACCAAAAAGTGTTCATGTAGAACTTACAGACAAGTGTAATGCTGAATGTCCTGTATGTGTAAGACGTTTAGGCGGAGGTAAATTAAACTCTATAATACAAAATGTAGAACTAGGAGTAGATTATTTTGAAAACCTATTAGGGGAAGAGTTCTGTAGTAATGTACAGCATTGGCAATTTTGTGGTACAAAAGGAGATCCTGTTGCCTGTAGTGAACTATATGAGATTATAGTTTATCTTAAAAATTGTAATCCTGATTGTATTTTTTCTATTCATACTAATGGGGGATTTAGATCTGAAAAATGGTGGACTAAATTAGGTAGACTATTACGTGGTACACCGTCATTTGTTGTTTGGGGAATAGATGGACTTGAAGATACCAATCATATACATAGAAGAAATGTAAAATGGAATAAATTATGGGCAAACCTAAATGCGTTTAATAATACAGGAGCTCATAGTCTATGGCAGTTCTTAGTTTTTGAACATAACAGACACCAGATGTCAGAAATACAGGATATTTGTAAAAAACTTAATATACGATTTGAATCTAAAGACGCATTTGGTTTTGGAATACAAGAAAAAGATGGAATAAAAGAAGTATATCCTATTGAAGTATTTGACAAAGATGGAAATTTCGACTATACTATAAACCCACATTTTAGTAATCAAGAAAATGTTAAAATATTACCTATAGACCCTGTACGTAGAAAGTTTACTACAGGTATAATTAGAGAATATCCTGAATACATGAATATGAAAAAAGGTCAATATGACATAGATTGTAAAATTGGAGAAAATACATCTGATTTATATATAGATTGCGATGGTGCTCTTCTTCCATGTTGTTTTATAGGTGCAGGAATATATACATCTCCATTAGATAGACAATTACAAAGTCAATTTAAAAATAGACAAGAGTTTATACCTACAGAAAATTACACATATAAAGACATATTTAATAATTCTTACTTTACAAATACAATTCATCAAGGAATTTCAGGAGATTTATCAGAACAGCCTAAATATACCATCAAGTGCTTGGAAACTTGTGGTAAATGTCTATAACATAAACCGATAAATAGTAGCATGCCAAGAATAAGTTTATGGAATCCGGTTAAAACACACGACTACAACTTTGTAGACAGAGTTGTTGGCGAGCATATCTACGCCGGAGGAACCGGAGTTCATATACACAAATACATGGGAGTACATGGTGACGATGATGGCACAGATCCAACACGTCCATCTCCTGAAGCAGGCAATAATTCAGAAGTCTTTATACAAGATTTATTATTTTTAGAAAATAGAGATAGGAAATATGACAAAGACATATATGAACTTCGCGGTCAGTATAATATAGGCGATAACGACGCATTTGATTTAACACAATTTGGTATGTTCTTAGCGAATGACCAAGTGTTTATGAACTTCCATATAGAAAGCATGATAGGATCTATAGGCAGAAAACTTATGCCTGGTGATGTTTTAGAGCTACCGCATTTAAGAGACGATTTACTTCTTGGTAGTGATGATGCTGTAAATAGGTTTTATGTAGTAACCGATGGTGCAAGACCAAGTGAAGGTTATGATCCTAGATGGTGGCCACATCTGTGGAGAGTTAAATTAGGTCCTATTACAGATTCACAAGAGTACAGAGATATTCTTGGTACTGGTGAAGAGGAAGAAGATTTAAGAAACTTAATTAGCACATATGCTAACGAAATAAAAATTAGTGATGCTATTTTAGAACAGGCAGAAAAAGATGTTCCGTATGATCCTCAATATAGAGATACTGCACATTTGTACTTTGACGAAGAAGTACCTGATAAACCTGCTGTAGGATTAGCCTTTGGTGGTAATGACGGGCAACCTATAAACGGATTAAATGTTGTTGGAAGTGGTGAAAGTTTTCCATCAAGTGGTACAGAGGATGGTGACTATTTCTTAAGAACAGATTTTTCACCAAACAGATTATTTAAAAAATCTGGATCTAGATGGCTAAATGTTGGATCAGATAAAAGAGGAAATTGGTCTGCCGCTAATAGAATACTTTCAACATTTATTAACAATGATACTATTACAACTAATACAGATGGAGAAACATCTAATGAAAGGGTTAACCTTAGTAAAGTAGTAAAACCTAAAACGGATAACTAAAAATGAAATTTAATGAAATCAAAAAATTACAAGAAAATCAAAATGTAATTAATAAATTAGAAGACAATTTATATAAGTTAGAGTCTGCATTAGATAGTGCTAGAAATATTACTAAAAACATAAAATATGCTGATATGCATGTTGAAATAGTAAGTAAATTAAGTGGACTTGCTGAAGAGCATGGATTAGAATTGGACGAATACCAAGAGCGTCAAGTATATCAAGCAAAACTTAAACTTGAAAGCGAAATATTCGAACTAGAAGAAGTTTTTAAAGATGCTATAAGAAATATAAAAAATAAAATAGACGAGTTAGAAGAAGAATAAGATGGCTGGGAAAAATTTAGATTATTGGTATGATGAGCAGATAAAGAGATATCTTATACAAGTCATCAGAATTTTTTCTAACTTTAAAGTTAGAGAATTTACAGAAAATGGAACAAAATATAATAAAGTTCCTGCCAGATATGGTGACAGTAGCAGAATGGTTGCTAGTATTTTGCGTAATAATTCAGAGAATGTTATTAATAGTGCGCCATTTATAGCACTCACAATACAAAGTATTCAACCAGCACGAGACAGGACTCATGAACCGTTTTTAGTAGACACCCAACAAGTTGCAGAAAGAGAATTTAATAAAGAAACTGGTAGTTATTCTTCTGCACAAGGCAATTTATATACTACACAAAGGTATATGCCTGTTCCATATAATTTAACCTTTAATATTGATATATGGACTACAAATACAGACACTAAATTGCAAATACTAGAACAGATTTTTGTTTTATTCAATCCAAGTATCCAGTTGCAGTCAAACAGTAATCCATTAGATTGGACTAGTGTATTTGAAGTAGAACTTACTGATATAAATTGGAGTAGCAGAAGTGTTCCAGCCGGTGTTGATGAGCAATTAGACATTTCCACAATGACTTTTAGTAGTCCTATATGGATTTCTCCTCCAGCAAAAGTAAAACGACAAAGTATTATTCAAAGAATTATAAATGACATTCATTCATCACCTAATTTAGATGATTTAGGATACAGTGAAGAATATGCAGACTTTTTTGGATCTGTTGCAGAGCTTGGAGAAGTTGTTGTTACACCAAATGATCTATATATACAAATTGCAGGTAGTACTGCAAAACTTGTAAATAATGCAGGAATAGGCCAGAAATGGTCAGACATAATTGAGATGTTAGGCGAAATAAAAGCAACAAGTAAATTGAAATTAAACATTTCTGCTGATTCAGATAATGAACTAAACATGATTGTTGGTAGTGTTACTGCTAATCCGTTAGATGATACTGCCCTAATATTTAATCTAGATTCTGACACATTACCTGTAGATACTTTAGATGACGTAGATAAAATAATAGACCCTAGAGACAATTACCCTGGTGACGGTACTTTAACTGCCGCAACTACAGGCCAGAGATATCTGATTACTGAAGATTTAGATAAAACCGGATACCCAAACTGGAATATAGATGCATCTGAAAACGATATAATATCGTATAACGGCTCTGCTTGGACTGTAGTTTTTGATGCTAGTTCCATATCTACACCACAATTTACAACTAACTCATTTACATCCAAACAATTCAAATGGACAGGCATAGGCTGGATAAGTAGTTCTGAAGGCGAATATAAACCTGGCTTTTGGAGACTCGTACTATAATGAAGACTACTGCGGCAGGAGTTGTGTTCCTTGCCAAAGATACTGGTAGGTGCTTATTACAACTCAGAGAAGGAACAAAAAGATTTAATCATACCTGGGGATTTTGGGGCGGTATTATTGAACATGGAGAAACACCATATCAATGTATCCAAAGAGAATTAGAAGAAGAGATAGGCTTTATTCCTGAACTAGAAAAACTTAATCCTATAGATGTATATCAAAGCAAAGATAAAAACTTTTATTACTACAGTTTTGTGTATGTTATAGAAAAAGAATTTCTTCCTACACTAAATGAAGAAAGTTGTGGTTATGCCTGGGTAAATATAGGACAATGGCCTAAACCACTACATAACGGTTCCAAAATTACGTTATATAAAAATGGTGGTACAGAAAAACTACACACTATACTACAAATAAATTCTTGATAAATATTCGATATGAGCAAAGGCGAAATAATCGATTTTGTTATTTTGCGGATAACAACCGAACTAGACAAGTTTCAAAGAACTAAAACAATTCCACATACACTACTAGAAGGGGCCATAGAAATAGATGAAGTAAGAGACGTCTATTACGAAAAGTTATCTCCAAAATATCAAAAAATATTTGACAAACTCTTTAAAGAGTATCACCAAAATATTGGCGAAAATATCGAATCTCTTAAAATAGCAATGAAGAAAGATTATGCTAGAGTTGTCAACAATATGGCTACAGAACACGACAGTTTTAGATTTAAACAAGTAATGAATTCATATAGATCAGGAATTAATCCACTAAGAGCATTATTTTATCAAACCAGAGATATAGTTAGAAGATATAATCCTGATCATCCATATCATTACTGGCTTATAGATTTAGTTACAGATTTAGAATTTAATAATATAATTTTAGATGCTTTAGGAAAAGATATTAGTAAACTAGAACGTATTATAAAAAGGTATTATTTTCCTTTAGTAGGTCATGGTGACGGTATACCATTAGAAATGTTTCATGCAAAACAACAACTTAAAGACTTTAGACATTATTATATGTTTTTTAGAAACTTGAAGGCCTGGGTGCCTGACGAATAACTTAAAATTATTTTGATGTTTTTCTGTTTACTGCCTGAAGTGACACTATTAATCTATGAGAGTTCCCATCTGGATTTATTGCACTATGCCAACTAGTTTCAGATACTCTAAATAAAAACAATGTACCCGGTTTTCCACCAATAGTTTGCATACTTTCCTGAATAAAATTTTTATTTTCATCGTGATCGTAAATGTTTGTACCAAAATTGTATTTAGGATTGCAATAAATTATTCCTCTAACTGGAGGAAAGTTTGCTGTTTCATGCTCTTCATAATAGTCATTATGTACATGTAAATTTTGGCCCTTTGATATCATGTTATTGACACAATTAATACCGTCAACATCTACACCCCAAACTTCATTAATCGCATCTGCAAATTCTTTTTCTGAATCTTTTATTAGTTCTAGTATATTAAAATATGGTGATACATGTCTGGGACCATCTGCAAAATAGGATTCATCAGATAAATCTTCCATTGTTTTTAAATACTGTTTAAATGTATATGCATCATGTAAATTTAAAACAAAATCTTCAATGATAATATGCTCAAAAGGCTCTGTTATAACATTTTCCTTTTTAATTTGGTCTATATTTTGTAATTTAAAATTTGAGCTCATATAAAATTTCCTAAAAACTATAATATTCTTTTTTATTCATAAATCTTAAAGATACAATTAATCTATGTGATTTATTTTCTGTGTTATAGGCACTATGCCAACTATTTTTAAAAACCCTAAATAAAAATAATGTACCTGGATTTCCACCAACTGTTTGCATACTTTCTTTTACACATTCATTATTTGAATTGTGTCCATAAATATTTGTACCAAATGTATATTTAGGATTGCAATAAATTATTCCTCTAACTGGAAACATATAATTAGTATCTTCTATATCATAATCATTATGTGTAGTTAAATTATGCCCTTTTGATATCATATTAGTTACAGGACTAATTTTATCCACTTCACATTTCCAAACATTATTTACTACTTCGCATATTTGATCTTGTTTTTCCTGTATTAATTTTTCAATACCGTAAAAATCGTTTACATATCTAGGTCCATCCAGTGGGTGATTATCACCTGAAATGTCTTTACATGTACTTAAATAATTTTTAAACATGACTTCATTATCTAACCCTGTTATGAAATCTTCCACTATTAAATGTTCAAAAGGTTGAATTTTAATATTTTGTCTGTTTATTTTATCTATATTTTGAAGTATCATTTACTTGTTTTTCTTTCAACTCCGTCCCAATCACCTACAGGCATTGGTTGTTTAATTCTATTTGCATATAAATCTGCTAATGTGTCGTTCCATTTATGATCTTTAATTATCTCAATTTGATTTGAACAAGTTGCCCATTCTCTATTTTGATATGCATCTATCATTCTATTAACTACTCTTGCATATTTATGATCATTTAGTATAGTATAAATTGTTACTGGTGCTGTTTGTCCTTTAACTGCAATTTTATCTAGCATGGTTAAGTTTTCAGGAGAAGCAATTTGTTTTAATGTATGTTCTGTAAACATAAAGAATACACCATACTCTTTTGTTTGTGCTTCTAGTCTTGCCGCTAAGTTTACACTATCACCTAATACTGTATAATCAAAACGTTGGTTACTACCCATGTTACCTACTACAGCATCACCTGTGTTAATACCTATACCAACACCCAATTCCATTAAGCCATCT
>Ga0213869_10000350_pt1 | contig 38141 bp, 42 predicted proteins | sample PICome_10_FD_160083 | JGI IMG/M metagenome (GOLD analysis project Ga0213869, IMG submission 160083) | Coastal seawater microbial communities near Pivers Island, North Carolina, United States - PICO132 | ecosystem: Environmental > Aquatic > Marine > Coastal | place: USA: North Carolina...
AAGGGGTGATTATGAATGTTGTAGGACAAGGTATAAGTAATTTAGTAAAAGTTAATAATCTATCTGAAACCGAAAGAGGTGAAGGTGGGTTTGGTTCAACAGGTAAACAATAAATAATAAAATATGACAAAAGAAAGAACATTAAACGAAATTAGACAAGTTAAAGATAGTGTTTATGATACCACTAAAACAAAAGTGGTTAACGAGTATTATCGTAAAGTAAATTTTGATTCTCAATATGTTATTGATTTAATTAAAGAGTTCCCTAACGATAAAGAATTAGGTAAAGAAATAAGAAATTATTATAATAGTTTAAAAGGATGAAAAGAATTAGAAAACTACCATCTGAAGACTTAGAAGATATGTTTTTTGAAATGTGTCTAAAATCTAAATCTGGATGCAATATTGTTGTCGATAACAAATACTATAACGTATATGTGAATAGTATAGGTGAGTATGTTACGAATGAGTTTATATTAGATTATGAACTAACAAAAAAAGAATTTAATAAATTTAAAAGATGATTAGTGTTGTATTTTCTACTAGGGTAGATAATCAAAAACATATAGAACATATTGAAAAAACCTCTGGTATACATAAAGGACTAGAGGTTATTCAGTATATAAATAACGGTGAATATTCTCTTACAGAACTCTATAATAAAGCTTTAAAAGAAACTACAAATGATATTGTAGTTTTTTGCCATGATGACATTATTTTTGAAACAAAGAACTGGGGTAAGAAATTATTAAAGTTATTTACTAAAAATGGAGAGTATGGTATCATAGGTATTGCGGGGTCTAGAGAGATACCTAAATCTGGTATGTGGTGGGAAAACCCACTACACATGTATGGACAAGTCTACCATAAACACAATGGTAATAGATGGTTGTCTAAATATTCACCTAAAAAATCTAATTTTTTAGATAATGTTGTAATTGTTGATGGTTTATTTTTCGCAGTAGATAAAAATAAAATAAAAGTTAATTTTGATGAAAAAGTAAATGGTTTTCATTTTTATGAAGTTGATTTCTGTTTTAGAAATTATTTAGAAGGTGTTAAAGTAGGGGTTACTTCAGACATTGACGTAACACATTTATCTATAGGGCAAACTAATGAACAGTGGGAAAATAATAGAAAAGAATTTTCAGAAAAATTCAAAGATACATTACCTGTAAAATCAAAAAAGTATTTTGGTAAAAATAATAAAATGAAAGTTTTAATTGGTTGTCTTTTATTTAATGACTATACTGGTTCTGAATTACATGTTTATGAGTTGGCGAAAGAACTAACAAAACAAAATTGTGAAGTAGATATTGTTTCTAATATTGGACCTAAAATGGTACAAAGAATAAAAAAATTCGGAGTAAATTGTTATTCTATTAAAGAACCACCTGGTTTTAAATTAGGTGATGGTAAATGGTCTTTAAATACTGCGAATGGTACTAAATTATCTGAAGAAGGTAAACTTTATAAAATAAGTGAAGTTAAATACGATATAGTACATATAAATCATAAACCTATAGGTGAACATTTATTAAAAGTTTACCCTAATTTCACTTTTGTAAATACAGTACATTCTGAAGTTATCCCTAATTTAGAGGAACCAGTTGTGGATGATAAAGTAAAAAAATATATAACTATTAGAGAAAGTATTAAAGATTTCGTTAAGAATGGGTGGGATATATCTGAAGATAAGATAAGTGTGATTTATAATCCCATAGATGGTGAAAGATTTAAAACATATGATAATGTAAAAACAAAACCATTTGTTCTGTTTGTTGGCACAATAGATTATCTTAGAAAAAATACAATATATGATTTAGTAGAGTATACAAAAGAAAATGGTAAACAACTTTGGTTAGTTGGTACAAATAAATCAGATTATTTAGATGATTTATTAACTAACGATAATGTAAAATACTATGAATCTACTTGGAATGTTGAGCGTTATGTAAAAGAGTGTGAAGAAACTGCGAGTATACTTATGGGTAGAACAACAATTGAAGGTTGGTTATGTGGTAAATCTGGATGGATATACCAAATAGACGAACAAGGAAATATTTTAAGTAAGGATTTAAAAGAAGTTCCTTCAGACGTTGATAGATATAAATCAGAAAATATTGTTTCTGAAATAATAGAAGAATATAATAGCGTAATATGAAAATAGTAGTAGGCGTAACTTTATATAATAGTGTAGATGTTGTAGAAAAAACATTAGCGTCTATAATGTCTCAGTCATATAAAAATTTTGTGTGTTATATAACTGATGACATTTCTACCGATAATTCTGCGGATGTTGTAGAGAATTTCATAAAAGAAGATAATAGATTTATTTTAATTAGGAATAAAGAAAAAAGATATCAAGGAGGTAATTATGATTTAATTTGTAGGGACACTGAAGGTGTAGATGGTGAAGATATATTTGTAGAAGTAGATGGTGACGATTGGTTACCAGATAATAAAGTTTTTGAAAGGGTTGTCAATCATTACAATAGTGGAGATATATGGATTGCAAATGGTTGTTTTAGGTACTCTGATGGTAGAATGGGTTTTTCCCAACCAGTTAAAGACTTCCAAAACCTAAGACAAAAATCATATACTGCATCACATCTAAGAACGTGGAAAATATTTTTATGGAGAAATATTAAAAGAGAAGATTTATATGATGATGATGGGTACTATTGGACCACAACGGGTGATTTATCTTTTATGTACCCTATGTTAGAGATGTCAGGTGAAGAACATTATAAATTTATGTATGAAATAAATTATATTTATAATGAACAAAATCCATTAAATGATCATAAAGTTAATATGGGTAAGGTGAACTATTATGTGGGGTATGTAAAAAATAAAAAATCTTATTCTTTATTGATTTTGTAATCTATAATTCTTATATTTGTATTTATGACTATTGATGTTTTCACTACTTGTTACAATGAAGAAATAATATTACCTTATTTTATAAGACATTATAAACAATTCGCTAGGAATATAACAATTTATGATAATATGTCTACTGATAATTCTATAAACATTATAGAAGAAGCTGGTGACATAAACGTAGTAAGATTTGACACCAACGGTAAATTTGAAGAATCGGTATTAATGAATATAAGAAACAATTGTTGGAAAAATTCTGATGCAGATTGGGTTATAGTTGTTGATACTGATGAATTAATATATCACCCTAATTTAGTCGAAGTACTTAAAAATACACATGCGACACACATTTTAGCCACTGGTTATGAGATGATGACTGAAGAATTACCGACTATTGATGGTCAAATATATGAAGAAATAAAAAATGGTTATTTAAAACCAGATTATTCAAAACCTTGTATATTTAAACCTTCTGAAATAAGTGAAAGTAATTTTGCACCTGGTAGTCATACTGCAAAACCAAATGGTAATGTTATTAGTCTAAATGATACAGGTATTAAGTTACTTCATTATAAGTATCTAAATAGGGAAGTATTAATAAACAAATACAAACATTATGCAACACGCCAAAGTGAGGAAATGAAAAAAAATGGTTGGGGTAATTATCAAGAGTGGACTGCAGACGTTTTAAACAAACAATTTGATGACTGGTTAGTAATCAGTAAAAATATTATAGATTAATGGTTATTAGTAATTTAAAAGGTGGTTTAGGGAATTATTTATTTCAAATAGCAGTAGGATATTCACTTGCTATAGATAACAATGTGGAATTCACAGTTGATCAAAATAGAATGATGCAAGTGCACTCACATTGGAACACTTATAGTGAAAACATATTCAGAAAAGTTCCTATTGGGAGTAATGTCCCACATAAGACTTACTACAAATATGAATCATTAACCTATCGACCAATCCCTTACTCAGAGGGGACATTAATTGATGGTTACTACCAGTCAGAAAAATATTGGGCAGGTAATGAGGATAAAATTTTAGACTTATTTAGTATTGACGATAACACACTCAGATATTTAACTATGAATTTTTCAGATATTGTAAATGGTGAAAATACTTGTAGTATTCACGTTAGGAGAGGTGATTTCTTAAAAGTTAATTTTTATAACCGTTTAAGTATGGATTATTATAATAAGGCTATTGATGTGGTTGGTAGAGATAAACACTTTATTATTTTCTCTGACGATATATATTGGTGTAAAGATAATTTTACTAATATAAATTCAACATTTATTGAAGGACAAAAAGATTTTATTGATATGTATCTAATGTCTTTATGTAAAGATAATATAACCGCTAATTCAACATTCTCATGGTGGGGTTCTTATTTAAATATGAACCCAAATAAGAGAGTTATAACACCGAAGACTTGGTTTGTACATACTCACTCTAACGAAGATGTACCTCCGACTTCATGGATAAAAATTGTGTAATGATGATATCTATTTGTATACCAACAACAGAGTTAAAATATTCTAATGGAGAAAGTATGGGGGTTTACATGCTTAATTTTTTATTAAAGAGTATTGAAAAACAAACCTACACTGATTATGAAATTATCATATCAGATCATTCACATAGTTCTATAATTAAAGATGAATGTGAGAATTGGAAACATTTAAACTTAACGTATTATAAAAATGATAGTGGGATAGGTAGTGCAGCTAAAAACTTAAACTTTGCAATTAGTAAGTCGAATGGTGACTATATTAAAACAATTTTTCAAGACGATTATTTTCATTCAGAAAACGCTTTAAAATATATAATGGAAAATATTGGTGATTATGGTTGGGGTGCCGTTGGGACTTACCATTGTTATGAAGATAACACAGATAGTTTAGTTAGTCCATTATCACCTAACTATGATGATCCAGTATCGATACTTTATGGTAATAACACTGTTAGTGGCCCTAGCGTTATATTTTTTAAAAATGATGGTAATTTCTTCGATGAAGATTTATGTTGGTTGAATGATGTTGAGTTTTATTATTGTTTATATAAGAAATATGGTAAACCACTTTTATTACCAAAAGAAATGGTTGTACAAAGACTTAGAAATGAGGGTGTGTCTAACACACTACAAAATTCAATTAAAAATGAAGAAAAAAAATACGTGTTTGCGAAACACAACATAACTAATGGTAGTAAGGATATAAAAGATTATCCTACAATGTATAATAGAATTAAAAATTTGTAAATATGAAACATAACATTCCACTTTTTAAAGTTTATATGTCTAAAGAAGCCCCAAAAGCGGCAACAAAAGTATTGGAGTCTGGATTTATAGGACAAGGTCCAGTAGTAGACGAGTTCGAAAGTAAATTAAAAGACTTCTTCAATAACGATTATGTGGCAACTGTTAACTCCGCAACTTCTGGAGAACACTTAGCCTTACATTTACTTAAAAAACCTGCAAAGTTTGTTAAGGGTTATGAAGGGGGCATATATAGTGACTCAAATTGGCCAGGTTTAGAAGTTGGCGATGAAGTTTTAGCAACACCTCTTACGTGTACGGCAACTAATTTCCCAATTCTAGCTAATGGGTTAAACATTAAATGGGTTGATATTGACCCTAAAACTCTTAATATGGATTTAGATGATTTAGCTAGAAAAATTACACCTAAAACTAAAGTTATTTTTTTAGTTCACTGGGGTGGATATCCTATGGATTTAGATAAACTAAAAGTTATTCAAGAAAAAGCTCTAAGAATGTATGGTTTTAAACCAGCTATTATTGAAGATTGTGCACATGCTTTAGGATCCAAATTCAATGGAAAACCTATTGGTAGTCATGGTAACATTTGTACCTTTAGTTTTCAAGCCATTAAACACATGACCTCTGTTGATGGAGGTGCTTTAGTGTTACCACATAAAGAACTTTACAATAGAGCGAAACTACTTAGGTGGTATGGTATTGATAGAGAATCTGATAGAAAAGATTTTAGATGTGAGGCCGATATTTCAGAGTGGGGTTTTAAATTCCATATGAATGATGTTAGTGCTGCCATTGGTATGGCTAATTTAGCAGAAGTTGAGGAAAACGTAATATCAAAACATAAAGAAAATGGTCAATATTATGATAATACCTTAAAAGGGGTTGAGGGTGTTACTCTATTAGAAAGAGATTCAAGAATGGACTCTGCTTTCTGGATATATTCACTTCTTGTTGAACGTAAAGATGATTTTGCTAAATACATGAAAGAATGTGGTATTGCCACATCTCAAGTACATGAGAGAAATGATATACATTCGTGTCTATCGGATTACAGGACTCAATTACCGAATCTAGACGATATTAGGGGTAAACTTACTGCAATACCTGTAGGTTGGTGGGTAAGTAAAGAAGAAAGAGAATATATTGTTGAATGTATTAAAAAAGGTTGGTAATATGGGTATAATTTCAGAGAAAGAAGAATCGGTATTAAATTGGTTAAAAAATAATAATGAGTCTTATATTATTTTAGATATTGGTGCCAATAAGGGGTTTTATTCAGAATCACTGTTCAAAATATTAAGTGATAGTATAGAAACTATATATGCTTTTGAACCAGTTAAAAAAAATTATGACGAGTGTTTAAAAAAATTTAATAATAATAATAAAATTCATATTTTTAATAAAGCATGTTCTGATAAATCTGGTGTTATTGAATTTTATGAAATAACGTCTAAAGACGTTGGAATCGAAGGTTTATCATCGATAAATTTTAGAAAAGTTTTTAACAATCTAATACATAACAAAATAAATGTTGAAGCGGTGGTTATCGATGATTTTTTGAATATTGATGATGATGGTGAAATGTTTGTTAAAATTGATACCGAAGGTCATGAACTTGAAGTTATGATAGGCATGAGGAAGATGTTTGAATCTAGTAAATTTAAATGTTTACAATTCGAATATGGTGATTGTATGTTAGAACAAGGTAAAAATTTGAATGATATTTTAAAATTTTTGGATGAAACTAAAAATTATAAATTATGCGATTTTAGTATCACAGACAATGAGTTTATTGATATAGATGAAAATAACGTCAATGACTATATTAATAAATCTTGGGAAAATTTATTTATAATACGTAAGGATGGATAAGATAAATTTTGTAATAGCTACATGGTCTGGTAAAAGGAGAATACCTAATAATAATTATTTAAAAGAACATGTACTCAAATTATCAACATTAAAACATAAGCTAACTCAAGTTACAATAGTTAAACCAATCTTCAATGGTATGTCCGAAGATTACTATGATATTAAAAATTTAAGTGATGAGTTGAATTGTGATGTGGTGATATTAGAAAAACATGATAATTTAGGTCAGTCATATGGTCAATTGTTTTACACTTATGAAAAGTATAAAGACAAATTTGATTATTATATTTTTTGTGAAGATGATTACTTACCACACTTAGATAATTTTGATACTGAATTATTAAAAAGGAAGAGTGAAGATTCGTACCTTTGTTCATATTGCGGTCTAGGTTTTTATGGTGAGAAAACTGGTGGTTGTAGCGTTTCAAATGGTTTAATATCAAGTAAGAATTTGGAACAGATATACACACAAAACCATAACCCTATTCTATCGATTAATAGTGGTGATGGTAATGAGTGTCACAAAAATTTTGCAAAATTGTTACATGATTGTGGGATTAAATTTGAAGATTTTGCCTCTGAATTTAGTGTACCGTATTTTGGTACTAGTGTTATTGAATATGGTAAAGTTGACTCAAGTAAAATGATATTTGCACCAAATCAAATTTTGAATTATAACATGAATTTTAGGGAAATGTTAATTGAAGATTTACCTTTCTTTTTAGGTATTAGAAATCAGTCAACAGAGTTTTTACATAATGATACTAAATTCTCATTAGAAGAAGCGACTGAATGGTTTACTAAATCAAACCCTAAATTCTACATAATACAATTAGATACCAAACCAATTGGGTATTTTAGAACCTCTAATTGGGATGAAGAGAATAAAACAATGTACTTAGGTTGTGATATTCACCCTAATTATAGGGGGTTTGGTTTGTCTCAGTTATGTTATAATAAATTCATTAAAAAACTTTTCAATGAGTATGATATTATCAAAATTAAATTAGAAGTTTTAGAAAATAATGAAAGGGCTAAACATATCTACAAAAAATTAGGTTTTATTGTTACAGGATATGGTGAAATAATTAAAAGAGATAATATGGAAATTAAAAGTGTAATAATGGAATATGAAAAGTAACATTTTAATAACAGGTGGTAGTGGTATGGTAGGTAAGAGTCTACAAAAAATAATGCCTAATGGTGATTATTATTCTTCTACCCAATTAAATTTATTAAATCAAAAAGAAGTAGAGTTTCATATGAAACGAAAAAAATATGATGTAGTTATACACTTAGCCGCAAAGGTGGGTGGAATAATAGACAATATTAATAAACCAGTTGACTATTTTGAGGAAAATTTAATAATGAACACTAATATTCTTAAATGGTCACACTTGACAGGTGTAGAGAGGTTTATTGGTATTTTAAGTACCTGTATATATCCAGACAAAGTAGATAAATACCCAATGACAGAAGATTCTTTACATCTAGGACCACCAACACCAACAAATTTTTCGTATGGTTACGCTAAAAGATGTTTAGCGGTACAAATAGATGCCTATAACAAACAATACGGAACCAGATACCAATATTTAACACCATGTAATCTATATGGTGAGAATGATAAGTTTGGTGAAAATAGTCACTTCATAGCCGCACTAGTTAAGAAAATAGTTAAAATGGAAAAAGAGGGTGGTAATAAATTAGAATTATTTGGATCAGGTAAACCTTTAAGGCAATTTATGTATTCAGATGATTTAGCTTGGGTTATTAAAGAATGTTTAGAAAAAAACATATATGAAAGTTTTAATGTAGCAACTGAAGATAACCTATCGATAGAAGAAATGGTTAAAATTGCATTAAAAAGTTGTGATTTAGAAAAAACTAAATTAATATTTGACACCACTAAACCTGATGGTCAATACAGAAAAGATGTAAGTATAGATAAGTTAAAGTCTTTACTTCCTATGTTTAAAACATTACCTTTAGGTGAAGGAATAAAAAAAGTTTATGATAAAATTAGTAAGTGATACAATAGACAGAGAAGATATAAATTCGCTAGTAGAATGGTTATCTCAAGATGAAATACCTAGATTGACTAAAGGTGAGTTAACTTGGAAATTAGAAAAAAAATGGGCAAAAAAGGTAGGGACTAAATATTCAGTTTTTGTAAATTCTGGTTCATCATCTATTTTATTGACATTAGCCACACTTAAAGAAACAAATAGATTAAAAAATCTAAAAATAGTCGTGCCTTCATTAAGTTGGGCTACAGACGTAAGCTCCCCAATGATTTTGGGATACGAAACTTTTATGTGTGACTGTAATCTAGAAGATTTATCTTGTGATTTAAAAAAGTTAGAAGATTTATTTATAAAAGAAACTCCATCAGTTTTTATCTTAGTTTCACCTTTAGGTTTAGTACCTAATATGGAAAAAGTTGTTGATTTGTGTGATAAATACGGAGTAATATTATTAGAGGATGTTTGTGAGAGTATGGGTTCTAAGTATCAAGAAAAATATTTAGGTTCTTTTGGTTTTGCTTCTTTTTACTCTATGTATTTTGGTCACCACCTATCAACCATTGAGGGTGGATTTATTAATACTGATGACGAAAAGTTTTATCACGAATTATTAATGATGAGAAGTCATGGTTGGGATAGAGATTTACCTGAAAAGGCTCAAAAAGAAATTAGAGAATATTACGGTTGTTCTGATTTTGAGGGGTTATATAATTTTTATTTACCTGGTATGAATGTCCGTTCAACTGATTTACAAGCATTTATTGGTTTAAGAGCGATAGATAAATTAGACGACTACGCATCAAAAAGAAGAGAAAATTTTAAATACTACATAGATAATTTAAAAAGTAACGTATTAAATTTAAAAGAAAAAGAAAACGATTACGTTTCTAGTTTTGCGATACCAATCGTAAATAAAATGAGAGATTATATTGTTAGAGATTTAATGGATAACGATATAGAAGTAAGACCCCTAATTGCTGGTAATATGGCAAACAAACCAATGTGGAAAGGTAGTAAAGAAAATTTAGAAAATTGCGAATTATTAGATAAAAAAGGTTTTTACATACCAAACCATCAAGACTTATCAAAAAAAGATATGGATAAAATAATAAATATAATTAACAAATATGAGTAAAAAGGCACTAATAACAGGTATTAACGGGCAAGATGGTTCTTATCTTGCAGAGTTTTTATTAGAAAAGGGATATGAAGTTTGGGGTATAGTAAAAAGAAATTCTGTGTCTGAAACACAATCAGTAAGAATTGATCATATTTTCGATAAACTAAAATTAGAATATGGTGATTTAACTGATATGTCATCTTTAGTTAGAGTACTTAAAAAAGTAAAACCAGATGAAATATATAACTTAGCCGCACAGTCACATGTAAGAGTTAGTTTTGATCAACCAATATATACTGCAAACGCCACAGGGTTGGGGACACTTAATTTATTAGAGGCAGTAAGAATGGTTTCACCAAAATCAAAGATTTATCAAGCGTCTTCTTCAGAAATGTTTGGTAATAATATCGATAAAGATGGGTACCAAAGAGAAACCACACCAATGAATCCTGTGTCACCATATGGTTGTGCGAAAGTTTTTTCATATAATATTACAAGAAATTATAGAAATTCATATGGGATGAAAATATGGAATGGTATTTTGTTCAATCACGAATCGCCGAGAAGAGGTACAAACTTTGTTACCAACAAAGTTGTTAAGTCCGCAGTTAAAATTAAATTAGGTTTACAAAATAATTTACACTTAGGTAATTTAAATGCAACAAGAGATTGGGGTCACGCTAAAGATTATGTTGAAGCAATGTGGATGATGTTACAAACAGATGAATCTAACGATTATGTTTGTGCAACAGGCGTATCACATTCTGTGAGAGAACTTTGTGAATATGTATTCACTAAATTAAATTTAAAATACAAAGATTACGTTGTTATTTCTGATAAACATATGAGACCTGAGGAACTAAACGATTTAAAAGGGGATTCCACTAAACTAATAAATGAACTGGGATGGGTACCTAAATATAGTTTTGAAACTATGTTAGATGAAATGATAGAATATTGGTTAAAATATTATAGTAAATAAACTTTAATTTTAATAATTATATAGTAAATTTATTATATGAGTAGAAGGAGAAACAAAAACCTCTCACCAGAGGATTTACAAGAAATAGAGGCGTTTGTATATAGAAAAAATCAAGAAGAAGATAAGTTCCTAACGTCAATGTCTGTACACTATAAGTGTAAGAATGAAAATCAAGGAAAAGTTAGGGAGTCCATAAGGAATAATGAAATAACAATAGTATCAGGATTACCAGGAACTGGTAAAACTTACATTGCGTGTGCGGAAGCATTAAAATTAATAAAATCAAAAAGTAAATATAAAAAAATATTATTAGTTAAGTCGGTAGTTCAATTAAAAGGTGAAGAGTTAGGTCATCTACCCGGTGATTTAAATGAAAAATTTGACCCTTATATGGGTTCTTTCGTAGATAACTTTGAAAAAATTATTGGTGAGTCCCTAACTCGTAAACTTAGAGAGTTAGGTTTAATTAATATACAACCATTGGCATTTGTAAGAGGAAGGAGTATCGATAATACTGTCATAATTGTTGATGAAGCTCAAAATATATCAATAGATAACATGAGAACATTAATGACACGTATAGGTGATAACTCAAAAATGGTTATATTAGGTGATGTTAAACAAAAAGACATTAGAAATAAAAAAGATAGTTCATTGGAGGTTATTATAGAAAAGTTTAATGATATAGATAACTTTGGTTGTGTAGAATTAAGAAACCCTAAAGATGTAGTAAGAAACCCAATAATTAGAATAATTGAAGAGACTTTTGATTTGTTAGAAAAATAAATAATAAAATGAAACAATACATATTAAAAACGATAGACGGTGATGTGATAAATAGAACAACACAATTATGTTTAAGTGACGCTATTGAGTACTTTTCTAAAACGAAAATGATACCTAAAAAAGATTTATTAAAAATATATACAGTAGAAGATGAAAATAGGAATAACAATTGATGGTGTAGTTAGAGACTTTATTACTAAGTTTGAGTCTGTATATGATAAATATTATCCAGTAGAATTAGAGGAAGGTGAAGAACCTTTCAAAAGAGACATTAAAGATTTAGACCTATTAAAATGGTTTAAATTTACTGGTGGTACAAAAGAATTGAATAAATTTATGTATGTTGATTCATCTTTAGAGATATTCGGACACGCTGGAGAAACCAAAATTAATTCAGTAGAACATTTAAACCAATTACATAATCTAATAGAAGATATGGGACACACACCTATTATTATCAGTAAAGAACTTAATAATAGTAAACCATCTACATTATTCTTTTTATCGAAACTTTCTTGTAAAGTAAACACAATAAAGTTCGTTAGAAATTATTCAGATAAATGGGATTATGTTGACATATTAATCACCGCATCACCAGATACTTTACTTTCTAAACCATTAGACAAAGTTTCAATAAAAGTGATTAATACTTACAATAAAATGTGTAATTCAGATTATACTATTGTAGATTTAAAAGAACTTTTAGATGATAAAAAATTGTTAGAAAAAATATTAGGTACAGAAACTATTGGATTCGAAGACGTATAACATTTACTTATTAGTAAATTAGAACTAAACTTATAAAAAAAATATATGGATAACTTACTATTAGAAATTGGAGGTAAAGAATTATACCTTGACATAGATAGATTGTCAGAAATAGTTAGAATAGAATCAGAAGCCCCGCCAATTAAAGTAAATGAAGGTCAAGGAGATGTAGAAATAGTACAACCATTACCTGATATGGGTGGTTTACATATTGACGTTACAAAATACGAAATGTATCGTGAAATGATAGGTGGTATTATGATGTATAATGAAGAGGTGGATAATAAAATGGGTATTGTGGCTTTAAATTCTGCAACAATACCATTTAAGATTGCTTTCAACACTTTGTTGATGAAAGGGATACTTAAAGAATTATAATAATAAAAATTAATAATGTTATGAGTGAACAATTAAACAAAATTAAAGATAGTATCGACAAAATTGGTGACAAAGATTTCGGTATTTATTTTTTCACTATCGACACCAAAGGTAATCCAACTGCGGGTGTTGCAACAATTTACGAACACGTAAAAAAATTAAGAGAGTTAGGGTATAACGCTCAAATTCTTCATGATAAGGATGATTATAAACTTAGAGAAGATGAAGAAGGTATGGGAATTGCTGAATGGTTAGGAGAAGAGTATGCTAACTTACCACACGTTTCCATAGAATCACAAAAATTACAGGTTGGACCTTCTGACTTTGTTATTATACCAGAAGCATTTGCGAGTATTATTAAACAAACCGCAAATTTCCCTTGTAAAAGAATAGTATTCTTACAATCTTACGAATATATTTTCGAAATGTTAGAGATTGGTGAAGGTTGGGAACAATTTGGAATTACTGATGTAATTACTACTAATCAGAATTTGGCTAGTTACGCTAATTCAGTATTTAGAGGGTTAAGAACAGACATTATACCTGTGGGTATACCATCTTTTTTTAAAAATAGTGATAAACCTAAAGTACCTACAGTTGCAATGATGGCTAGAGACAAAAGAGAATTGTTAAAAATCGTGAAAGTGTTTTATCAAAAATACCCACATTATAGATTTGTAACATTTAGAGATATGTCTGGCTTACCTAGAGAAATGTTCGCCAAAGATTTAAGTGAGTCTTTCTTAGGTGTTTGGATAGATGAATTATCTAGTTTTGGTACATTCCCAATAGAGTGTATGAAATCTAACACACCTGTAATTGGTAAAATCCCTAGAATGGTACCAGAATGGATGGGTAATATAGATGATAATGGAAACCTTAATCTAAATGATAATGGTATTTGGACTCCTAATATGAATGCAATACCTGATATTGTTGCAACAATGGTAGGGTTATACTTAGAAGATGCTTTACCTGAAAATGTTATGAATGGTATGAAAGAATGGGAAGATAAATATACTACCGAAGAGTCTAACAAAGTCATTTCTGAAGTTTATGATGAAATCTTTAAAAGAAGAATTGTTGAATTAGAAGCAACGTACACACAACTGAAAAAAGAAAGTGAAGTAACAAGTGAAAATACGGAGACAAATGGCTAGAGGACAACTTAATTCATATTCACCCAATCCAACTAAAAAAAGAAAGGGTGTTCACGCAAAAACAAAAACAAGTAAAACAAAAACTAGTAAACTTTATAAAAAAGGTTATAAAGGACAAGGTAGATAACAAATAGTAAATAAACAATAAAATGGCAAATATTACAGTAATAGTACCAGTACACAAATTAGAACAAAATTATATTGTAGGTTGTATTGAGAGTATTAAAAATCAAAAAGTAAAACCCTTTGAGGTTTTGTTTGTTACATCTGACGATAAAGAATTGAATGATTACTTAAATAAGTATGATTTTGGTAATTTGAAAGATGTAACTAAAATAATTAAAAACGAAACAGGTAACTACGACTTCCAATCACAGATTAATTACGGAGTAGAACAGAGTAAGGGTGACTATTTCACATTTGTAGAATACGATGATGAGGTTTCTCCAATATGGATTAAAAATGGTGTTGAATATATTGATGCGTATCCAGAAGTAGGAGTTTTCTTACCAATTGTATACGAAACAGATGAAAATGGTAAATTTATATCATTTACAAACGAGAGTGTATGGGCAAAAGAATTTTCAGAAGAAATAGGACGTTTAGATAATAATACACTACAAAAAGTGCAAAACTTTAATTTTGACGGAATGATAGTTAATAAAGAAACATTCTTAGAAAATGGTGGTTTGAAATCTAATATGAAACTAACATTTACTTATGAGTTTCTTTTAAGAATGTCTTATAAATCAATTCCTATTATGGTAATCCCTAAGTTGGGTTATAAACACACCAACAATAGACAAGGATCATTATTTGTAGAATATAAATCTACTATTGATGTTTTAGAAAGTAAGTTTTGGGTAAACAAAGCAAAAAAAGAATATTTTTTCACAGAAGATAGAGAAATAACATATGAGGTGTAAATAAATTATGATGTCAGAAGAACCCAAAAAAAGGGGTCGTAAGAGAACATCAAATTTATATTTTGGACCTGAACAGGAGGAAGCAGTAGTTAAATTTTTAACAAGTGAGTCATATAGTGAAAGAAATAAAATTTATAATGAATTTCTAAGATACCCAATAAATAAGATGGTTGAATCCATCATACGTAGATATAAGTTGTATAGAAAAGAATATGACTATGAAGATGTACATTCAGATACATTATCTTTTTTAGTAACAAAAATGCATAATTTTAAACCAGATAAGAATAAGAAAGCTTATTCTTATTTTGGTACGATATGTAAACATTATCTTTTAGGTCAACTTATCAAAGACGATAAAAAAATGAAAACTGACCTTTCATATGAAGATGTTTATAAGACAGTAGAAACTATGGATGATCAAATATATAGTATTGATGATCATAAAATGCAGTTAGATGATTTCATTAAAGAAATATCTACTAGTATAAAGGCTGAGTTACAACACACTAAAGTTTCTGAAACAGAATTAAAAGTAGGTGATGCACTAATAAAGATTTTAGATAGTTGGGAAACTATTTTTGAACAAGTTGGTAGTGGTAACAAATATAATAAAAATTTAATACTTTCTTATATTAGAGAAATTACTGATTTAACAACCAAAGACATAAGAGTTGGTATGAGAAGGTTTAAAAAGATGTATGCACTTATTAAAAACGACAAAATAGATAAGGATTTATTATAAAAAATTAAACAAAAGATATTTATAATAAAACAAACGCTATGGCAAGACCTAAAAAAACTAAAATTAATTTAGACAAAAATAGTCTACAAGAATTAATGCAAGAAATTTATAATGACTGTAACAACATTATGAACAATGCTCGTAAAGAATTAAATGAAAGAAAAACTAGGGCAGAAATAGATGACACTAACGATGAATATCAGATAGGTAAAGTTAACAATGAAACAATTAAGATATTAGAAAGTACTGTAGATAAAAAAATTGCATTAGCTAAGTTACAAACTCAGATATTAGGTACTAAGAGTGATGATACACAAAGTAGTACTGATAATAGTATAACAGAAGAAGATAAGAATATACTTAGAGAGTTATTTAAAGAAAAGGCAAAAAATAAAAATACAGATTATGATATAGACTAATGGCGGACGATAAAAAAATTAATTTCAAAAACGTAGTTTGTGAACCCAAAGATATATTTCAAGACGTAAAAAGACAAATACTTGAATTCATATCTTTAAATCAAACAGTATGTAACAATTTACCTGATTTAAGTGTACCCAATCTCATACCCAACAACAGTCTAAATCCTTCACAAAAAGTTGTAGATTTATTATTAGACATTTTAGCATTAATTTCTGGAATTAATTTTGAGGAAATGAGAATGCAATTAATTAATTGGTTAGTAGAGCAATTGGAACCATTATCAGAAGACTTATCTAGTAAAATGGTTGAGTTAATAAAAAGTTGTTATGCGTGTAAAATAGAACCCGTAATACCAGATTGGTTATTTCAGATACAACCTAGTTCTATAGTTTATGAAAATGGTATACCCGTACAAGGTTCAGGTGTTGAAGGTTTAGGTATTAATATCGAATTAAGTAAAATTGACTTAACTTGTATATTTGCAGCTGATCCGAATACTGAAATAGGTAAATTATTTTATGATGGTGATAAAGATAATGATATAACTGCATTTTTATGGGAAGTAATACAATTAAATGGTAATCCATTAATATGGAAAGATCCCACTAATGGTAAAGAAATATTTGAGGCTAGATATTATGAAAATAGCCCTATCGCCTTTATTAGTAATGATGGTACTGTTAATTATCAAAATATCGATGCTAGACCTAGAGTATTTAATTTTAGGGTAGTAAACTCAACATACCAAAATTCCAGTATTATAACTTTTTTAGTTGATTATTTTAATAGTCAACAACCTTTATTTGATGTAGATAAAGTAATACCTAACGTCATCGACATTTTATTTGGTACACTTACCAATAAAATTGATTTACCTGATGAATGTTTAAATAAGGTGGTACAAACAGAAATGGCAATAGATGATTACATTGAAAATGGTGTAGATAATTTTGAAATTACTTTTGATGATAGTTTTTATTCTTTTGATAGTAAACAATTGTCAGATATAAAAGAAATTGTAAAACAAAAAAAAATAGGTGTTAGAGAATATAAAAAATGTTGTGGTAAAGACACCAGTTCAATATCTTTTGAAACGTTAAATGAAATAAATACACAACTAAAAAATTCAACTACTTTACAATCTAAAATTAATACATATACCGAATCGGTAGATAGATTAGTTAATGAATCGATTGCTAATGTAAAATCTTCTTCTTTAGATTTAAAAGGTGCATCTGCAGAATTTTTAGCAAATTTTATTAGTACATTACAAATTGCGTTAAGTAAGTTAATTTTATCACCTAAAAATTTAATGATGTTAAATTTATTTTATTACTTAGTTAATGGAAAACCTGTTGAGGGTGATGGGGTTAAAGCACAACTAAAAGAATACGAATGTATTATTAGGTGTTTAATTGCTGAAATATTACGGAAGTTAATTTATGAGTATCTATTACCAATGGTTATTAAAACATTAAAAAATCTAATAATATGTTCAATCACTAAGAAAATAAAAGAAAAACATATAAATTATATTAAATCTAAATTAAGTTTATTACCTGGATTTGTAGATGAACAGTTAGAGAAGGTTAATGAACTTTTTGGTAAAGGGGAGAATTTGGTTGATAAAGCTAAAGGCTTTACTGATAAAATTAATTTAGATTCATTAAATAACATAAACCTACAATTTAATAAGAAAAATAGGTTCTGTGATTAATAACAATTAAAAAAATAAAAATTATGGCAGAAGGATGTGGAGGAAGTAATAACGAACTAGCAAAGGCATTAGGTGTTGCAGGTACTCTAGTTTTTATTTCACAGTTAATTAAAAGATTATTTAAAGTACCTTCAGGTGTAACCCCTATAGGTAAAAATGAAATATTAATAGGTGCACAATTTAGAGAAGGATTAAGTGCAATAGATATTGCGTCTAAAATAATTGAACGTAAAAAAGAAATTGGTGTTGGTATTGGTGCGTTACCCAGTGGTGCATCCAACATAGATTTAAAGATGGAGGCTATACGTGTTGAGGAAATAACTAATGCAATATTAACGAAAATGAGAATAGAAGGTGCAATTGCACCTGGTACCCCAATAACTGCGACAGGTGGTAATGCGGGTGGACCAATAGTAGTTCAAGGGTTAACAACAAATTCTACTAAAGTGGTTGGTATTGCAAGATAATTTTATTTAGATGAAAAAAGATAGGTTAAAATGGGAAGATATGAATAACACATCTATAAAGATGGAGTTAGAAAATTTAATACAAGAACAAAATTCAATAAAAAATAAAATTATCAAAATGTCAAATAAATTAGAACTAATAGAAAAAGAATATTTTTATGGTAATAAAATTTTAACTAAAAGATATAAAGGAGAAGACTAATGAGTGAATTTGATAAAAATAGTACTAACATAAATAAAATACCTATAATTAGAGAAGCTAAGGTAGATTCTATAATAGACAATACTAAATCGGGTACGATTTTAACTACTATAAAAGGTGAAAAAAGTTCAATACCTGCAACACCATTAGTTCCGATGTATTTAACCAGTTTACCTAAACCTGGTGAAACAGTATTACTTTTTCAATACGATTATAAAGATAGTTCGCCAGATTCTCAGTTTACTAGTAAAAGATTTTGGATAGGACCAGTAATTAGTCAACCTACAAAACTATCTAATGATCCATCAGAGTCTAGTGTCAATATATTCACAGATGGACCATCAAAACTAAAAGACCCAAAAATAGATATTGGTGTTATAGGTAATGATGATGATATAGTATTACAAGGTAGATATAATACAGATATCATACAAAAGAATAAAGAGATGTGGATTAGAGTTGGTAAAAGTTTAGATGGTAAACCAACAAAGTTCAACGGAGAAAATTTAGGATATATACAATTAAAATATGGTGGTGAGGAACTTAAAAGAGACTTAATACCTGTACCAGAAATTGTGGATAGAACTGAAAGTATTGATTTAAGTGTCGTTGCAACATTCGTAACTTACACTAACTTAGATGTTGCCCTTTCGAATGATTTATCTGACACTAATAGGTATACAGAAGATGATATAAATAGAACAGAAGTTTTTGTATATGTTTATAATGTTAAAAACAATAACTTACTAATTAGTAGTTTAGTCGATAAAACTTCATTCACTGGTAGTACTTCTAGAAATATAGCATTAGAAAGTGTGAAAAAATATATTAACACACAAACTTTAGGTAAAATATTTAGATTAAAATCTGAAGCAACCGATTTAATTAAATCTTATGGTGGTAAGGATAATATATTTACAAATGCTAAAACAATAAAAGTCACAAAGACTAATTTCAAATTAGTTATAGATAAAACAAAAACAGAAACAACTAGTGTTATTAATATGGTGGGTAGTAAAATTAACTTAATAAGTCATGAAGGTCCACACACATTTAATTTAACTGACCCTAAAAGTTTAATTAGTAATGAAGAGCAAGAAACAATTAACAATAATGCACACCCAATTGTTTATGGTGATATTTTAGTTGAGTTTTTAGAACTTATGAAAAAGTATGTTTCACTACATGTTCATCCATATCATGGTTTACCTGCAGATCCAAGCACTATTACGACAGATGTTTTAAGGTTTGATTTAAATAAAATATTAAATGAGAACATTAGAAGTAATTAAGATATTTATTTATAAAAAGATATGGTAACTAGAACTTACATAGATAAAAATAATACTATTATATTTGGTACTCAGATTAATACAGGTAGAAATCCTATTGCACAATTATATTATGGTGGTAAAGAAACACAAGAAGATTACACAAGGCATTTATTATATTTTGATGTAACAGATTTGCAAGAAAAATACAATTGTGGTGAATTAGGAGACTTATCAAATGTCACACACACTCTAAGGATGACGAATAGTTCATTTTTCGATCAAGACTTACAAGCACAAAAATTATTAGATGGTAAACAAAGAACATCTTCCTTTGATTTAAATTTATTTAGAGTTAATAAACTATGGGATGAAGGTTGCGGTTATGACTACCAACAATTCTTCAGTTTACAACCAACAGATAATATAACATTTGTAGAGTCTGCAAGTAATTGGATTAATGCGACAACAACAGACTCTTGGGACGAACCAGGTGTTTATTCGGGTACACCTTCAGGTATCACAGTTACCACACAACATTTTGATAAAGGTAATGAAAATATTGAAATGGATATAACTGATGAAGTTAATAGTTTAATTACTGGAGGAACAACAAATAATGGATATGGTATTTCTTTTGATAGGGACTTAGAAACTAAATTAGTTGTCCCATCACAATATGTAGGGTTTTTTACTAGACATACACAAACATATTATGAACCATTTGTAGAAACATCTTACAACAACCCAATTAGAGACGACAGGAAGAACTTTTATAGGGGAAAGGTTAATAGACTATACTTGTACACTAATCTAGGTGGAGAACCCACTAATTTAGATTCTAAACCTACTGTGATAGTTTCTGATGGAAATGGTGTTGCTTTTTCATCATTTACAAGTAATGATGTTGTACAACAAACTAAAGGTGTATATTATATTGAATTGTTTGTACCTATAACATCTTCAGATTGTACAATTTTTACCGATACTTGGTCTAATTTAACAATAAATGGTATTAATCGTCCAGATGTTACCCTTCAGTTTGAGATTAAAGATGATACTGAGTATTATAACTTTGGTGATAGTGAATCTTTACCCATAGAATATAAAGTTAATTTAAGTGGTATAAGAAGAGATGAAAAAATTAAGAGAGGTGATCAAAGAAAAGTATTTGTAAACGCTAGAATACCTTACACAATAAATGAAAGTTCAGTAATTGATGGTTTACAATATAGATTGTGGGTGGCAGAAGGTTCCACTGAAGTAAATGTAATTGATTGGACTGATGTGAATAGGGCGTTCCTTAAAAACTATTTCATATTAGACACTTCTTGGATGATTCCTAATGAATATTATATTGATATAAAACTTACGTCTAACCAATTAGTTAAAACTTACAGAAATACTATGAAATTTAGTATCGCTAATCAGGTTGATTATTTACATTAATCTGACCAACTTCAGGATGTAAATTAAAAGTAGTCTTACCTAATTTTTTTATCACATCACCAACAATAGATTCATTAGTCTTTTTAAAATTACTATAATTTAGTGGTTTTGGGTATGGAACAATAAATTCCATAAAGTCTTCAATTGTTTTAGAATAAGGTCCATCACTTCTACCAACCTCTACCGATACACTAACTAAAAACTCTTCTTGATCTATTTCTTCATCCCAGTCTTTATCACTAACATATCCATCTTTTTTATGTTTGTCTTTTGTGATAGGATAAAATTTTCCTCTAACCATAATTAGTCTAGGATCAGTTTGTCTACTATATATGTATGTATCACCAATTGGACCACTATCCATAGGTATATATAAAGTAAAACCCTTAAATCCCGACCAAAAATGAATCCCTCTATTACTCTCAAAACCAGAATCCCTATCAAAATCTATAACAACATTACCAATAGGTTCTTCATTATATGAGTCCTTAATTTTATCTTGTAAGTCTCTAAAGTGTTCAAAAAACAAGAAAGGTAAACTTACTTTTTTTCTCAATGTAGGTGCATCACTAAACAATTTATCATAACTCCAAAAATATGTTTTAGATAAACTATATGCGTCTTGAAATGATAAATCTAAAGTTTCTATCAACCAAGCACCTACCTCCCATTGAGTGTATTCTTTTTTACCTTCCCCACCTTTTATCGGATTCCCATAATGTTTATTTAACATTTTAAAAATCTTTTTTTCTACAGGTGTAAATTCAGTAGTAACATCGATTAATAATGATTCTAATAGTACGTGTTTCTTTTTAATTCTCATATGAAATACTAATATAATAATAAATATGTTATAAAACAAAAAAAGGGTAGAAAAAATCTACCCTTTTTGTAACATATATAAAATTGATTATCTCAACTCGTTAATGTCAAACGTTTGAACTCCATCGACAGTGATAACACCATAGAAACGGTTATTAACCATTTTCTTAGCGTATCTTGTCATAATCCCCTTCGTTGGTGCGAAGTTGAATGGATTTTGTAACGTAGGAGTCAATTGTAATGGTACGTAAGGTGCGTAAATGTACCCAGTGTCCAACAATGACTTACCTTTATGTCCAATGATAATTGAGTTAGCTGGTGCATATGGATCACGATATACAGTATATCTTCCTCCTAATGAACCGATTTTCTCAATTCCCATATTGTACTGATCCTGCTCTGGATTAGCGTTTGATACGTGGAAGTACTCCAAGTCATCAAAGATAGCTGAAACTTCAGACGAAACTACGACAAAGTTAGCACCACCTCTAAGTGTTGACTTATGAATCTGAGCAGAAATTTGGTTTACTTTAGTAATCAACGTCTGATTCCACTCTTTTTGAGTGTATGCGTTGAAACCACCACCGTTATTTGCTCTCTTCCATCCGTTGTAATCCCATCTCAATTGCCAAGCTGAACCAACTCTCAAGTCTCTTAGAATCTCTCTATCGATTTCCGCTGCAACTTGCTCAGACAATAATGCCGTAAGTTCTGCTTCTGCATCTATGTTATGGAATGCACTAACGTCTTGTGCCAATTCTGGCGACCAAGTTGCTCTTAGTTTTCTTTCCGTTACAGAAACCACAACCTCATCAAGTTCGAATGATACCTCACCCATTTCAGTTGCGAATTCTAAAGATTCGTATCTTTCCCAAGCTACAGTCAATCCTGTAAATGAAGTTCCTGTTGCAGCTCCAACATATCCGTCAAAGTTTGCAGAAGAACAATCGATACAAGCTGGGTGTGTAAGATCCAATTCGATTAGTAAACATCCATCAGGAGTACAGATATCACCGTAATCAACGATACCTCTTCCGTATTTCTGTGTTACAACTCTGAATGGTACTGTACCACCTGCTGCGATAATTTCATTACCGTCACCATCAACGATTGCTGGTGTAGAAACTACTGATAAAGAAGCTAAGAAAGTTTCAGTATCCATTTCATTTCCGTCTGGTCCTGTTAATCTACCTGCGTTAGTAGAAGAGAATCCAGTTACACACATTTTAACACTTCTGAATGAACCATCAGATGCTAAAGGTTGTGCAGTTAATGCAGTATCAACTTTTTCTCCGTTAGCGTTAAGTGTAACACCATAGAAACCTGCACCAGCAAAAATGATTTTCTTACCTTTAGATGCGTCAAATAAACCATCATTATAGAATAAGTCATATAGTGACTTCTCTAAGAATGGAGTGATAACAGTATCTTCGTTACATCCAGAAATTACACATTCTGGTAGCGAACCATTACCTTCACCATTACTACCGTTCAAAGGAACTTGTGTAGATGATGTTTTTGGTACAAAGTAGAATAATTTTCCAATTGGCATGTTCATCGCTTGTACCGATACGATATCATTCGCCAATAATTTTGAGAATACTCTTCGTACAATCGGGAAAACTACAGTTTCAAAAGAACCTGACGAACCAGCCGCATCGGTAGATTCGTTAAGTAATGAAGAAGCTTGGTTTTCGTACAATTGTGCGATGTTCTCTTTTACGTGACCTTTTAAACCTTCTAGGAAACCTAGTTTGTTCCACTTAGAAATAGTTTTTGATCTAATTTGTTTTAGGTGTTCTAGTCCGATATTTCCGACTTCACCTGAATTTAATAAATGTCCCATTTTTTGAGTTTTTTATTTTTTTAATTATTATTATTTATGAGATTCTTCTCATTAAATCTTTAATTGCCGTAATCTGTGGATCTACATAAGCAGTAGACTCATTTAGATTAGTAGCCTTTGAAGACTTTACTGTCTTATTAACTTTTCTTTCGACAGACTCGTTAATTGGTTGCTTATTATCCAACTCAGTCTTAACTGTTTTGTATATGTTTTTAGACTCTTTAATGGTCTCAGCATTGTCAAACCTTTTAAGGATATCCATTTTTTCCTTTTTGGTTGTTGAATGCTCAGTGAAAAGTCTATTCACATACGCTAAATTTGTGTTGAACAAAGCTACTTCATTAAGTTTGTCTTTGAATACATTGAGTGCTTTCTTATACTCATTGTTTTTAGACTTCAACTCTTTGTATTCTTTCATTATCTTAGTTTCAGAAACTGTAGATGATTTTGGTTTTCTATTGATTAAAGGTTTACGAGATTTTCTAGTTTCGTTTCTTCTACCCACTTTCGCCCCACTGTATCTTTGTTTACCAGCGAACTTTCTGTGTCTTTGTAGTTTATCTTCCTCTAAAGGTTCTTCGTCACCTTCTTCCATGTCCTTACCTTCCATATGATAACCTTCTTCATAATGTCCCTCTTCCATGTCCATTTCTTTCATCATTTCAGCGATGTCAGAATCTTCATCAAGATCGATTTCGTAAATGGTTTCACCCATTCCACCACAATCTCCTTCGGCACAATACTCTTTTTCGTTCATCATTTCTTCCATTTCATCCATAGATTCTTTAATGTAATACTCTGCTCCAGTTTCGTTATCTGTTAAATGAATACCGTCTTCATCTTTTACTACTTCTACTTCATCATCGTCAGAGAGTTTTTTGAATACTTTAACAACTTCGTCATCAGACGCACCTGTTAAGTCCACTACTTCTCCTCCCATGTCCATATCCATAGGTAATTCTAAATCCATCTCAACGTCATCCATTTCTTCTTCACCTTCTCCAGCATCTAAGTCTAGTTCAGTATCCAAATCAAGTTCAACGTCATCAACTTCATCTTCATCAGAATCGACATCTAAATCTAAATCCATATCTTCCATGTCTATCATGTCTTCCACTTCATCTTCATCTTCATCAACATCTAAGTCAACTACTTCCTCTTTTTCATCATCAGACCCTTCAATAGCATCGTCATCCATTTGTTCAGAAACTTCTTCAGCTTCTTCTTCTTTGACTTCTTCGTCTTTCTCTTTTAAAGACGACTCAACGATACTTTCAAATTCCTTGGACATATGTGCCGCAAGCATTTCTTTCGTGTTGGCTTTTAAGGCATCTTCTAAAGACTTTGCTTCTAGTAAAGCCTCTTCGATGATTGATTTCTTTTTTTCAGCCATTTTAATTTTATTTTTTTTAAAATATTATTATTATTAACGCATTACTATGCGTTTAATTAATAAATATGCAATAAATCTAAAAAGTGTGTTTTTTTATTAATCTAATAGAAAATTGTTTAAACCATCTTTCAAAATACTATCTTCTTTTTTAGTATTTGATTCTGACATTTGTTGTTCTCTAGAAGGTTCATCACTATATATCCAAGATCCTGGTGTTGATGGTGAAGTAACAATATCCCAACAAATTAATTCGAAGTCATCTTGTACTATATTTTTACCACCTTCTTTTTCTAAAGATCCTACACCTCTAGACGATACACCAATCTTTAAACCTTTTCTTAAATAATTCGCTACTCTATCACCTTCACAAGATATGATTCCTTGATTTACAAATCCTGGTGACATAATAATTTCTAATTTACCCATAAGTACATTACCTTCCCACCATAAGTCTACCACATTATGTGAAATTCTACTTACTGCAACAATAGACGATTCAGGATGATCCGCTTCACCTAACGCTCTCTTCTCTTTAATAAGTTTAAGGTAATTTTCCGCTTCTCTTCTAAGTAATGCTTCAGGATATACTCTTTCGTTTCTATTTTCCACCCCATATTTCTGCATAACCGCATAAACTATTAAAGGTTCCTCTATAATAGGTTCACCTTTTGATAGTTTTGTCATCTCACTAATAAAGTGTCGGTTATCTTTTGGAGAAATATATCCTGCATCATATTCGATAAGGATACCTTTCTTTTTAATTTCGTTCTTCTTTAATATTTCCATAATAATGATATACTTTAATTATAAATATATCACTATGTTAAAAAAATTACTTTTTAGTTCTATAGAAAGTAAAAATAGAATTGTTTTCCAAACAGTCGGTTACAACATCTTTAATAATCTGTTTAGTGTTATCTACAATTCTTGGTTTGTTTAAAGGAAGATACTTCTTTTGGTATAGTGTTATCTCACAACTCATAAAACTTCTTTTCTCAATAGATAAACCTGAAGTTCTCATATCTAGATCTACCATATACTTATGGTTGTGAAATAAATCTTTGTTTAAAGAGTTGTTTAGTTTTTGTTTTATTTTTTTTCTTACGTTACGTAAATAGTAATCGTAATTTAAGTTTTCATCTAATTCACTTAGTTGTCCCCACGCACATAAGTTGATGTATAGACTTTTAGATTCTTTGTTATTAACTGTCCCAATTTTAGTTTTGTAGTTGTCTAATAAATCTAATTTGATTTCTTTTCCTAATTTCATTAATCATTTCTTTCATTTTTTTGTTATTTTTAAAGTTTGTATATTACAATTATAATGATTGTGACGCGAAATGTCAAATTTTAGACATGAAAAAACCCACTATAGTAGCGAACTTTAGTGGGTAATATATTGTCCGTAGACAATAACGGTCCTAATCCGTTTTTTTAAGAGTATATTTATTTACAAAATGAGTCAACAAAATTTGACCACCCTGCAGGTAACTTATCTGAGAACAATTCTTTTAATTGACTCTTATCAATTTTACCATCTTTCATTGCATTATTTATGTCAGTAAAATTTCTAAATTTAATTTCATTACCTTTAGCGTCAGTGTAAGATACTGTCATATCAAAATCATCACCAGTACTTTCATTTAATGTTCTCTTAACAATTTTTCGTAAGTCTGATTCTGTAAGATTTACGATTTTTCCATTTTTTTTAATTTTCATTTTTCTTTTTTTTCCTATTATTATTATTATTATTATATAGATTCATTTAAATCATAAATCTTACCTATATCCGTTTTAAAATTTTCTAAACTAAAATTAGTATTCAATAACTTATCTTTAACTTTTAAAAGTTTACCTTTCAAATCCAAATCAGAAGACTCATTTAATTTATTATCGATAGCATCAATACACTCTCTTTTTAGTTTATTAAATATTTCTTCTTTATCTTCATTACTACCATTAAGAACTGTCTTAATAATTTCTTTTTCTGATTCTGAAATATTAGAATATCTAGAGTTAAATTTATTAACCGCCAATTTTGTTAATACGCTAGGTGGTAAATCAACACTTTCTGTAACAACCTCTTCAGTAGTAACTTCTTTTTCTAACATAGGATTAACAATAAAATTAATTGTTTCATTAATCTTCTTAATATTAGAAGGTGTTTTTTTTGTATTAACTAAATATGTTATCTTATTATAAAATTCTTGATTTTCTTTTACAATTTCATTACCTTTAAGAATTTTAAGAAAAAATTCATTTCCTTTATTAATGTGTTCTTCGTTTAAACCTTTTAACAAAGAAATATTTTCTTTAACAAAATCTATAGCCTCAGTTTTATCATCAAATTTAGTGTTTTGTAAATTACTATAAATTAGATACTGATTCTTTAGTGTTTCGTTTTCTTTGATTGTTTTTAAAAACTTAGAAAATAGTTTTTTACCCTTAATGTCTTTTTTAATTGTAGACTCAATAACTAAATTTTTAAAGGTATCTTTTATATTACCAAAATTACTCATGTTCTTTTTTATTAATAAATATTCTGAATTTATAAAAAAGATCTATTTTGTTAAATTATCAATTTCTTTTGTGATATCACTAATCTTAGAATTTAGTATTTCCGTATCTTTTTCTACGTCATCTAAGTTAAATACCTTTTCATCTTTATCTAAACTTTCCATTAGTCTATTTAAATACATACCTTGATATTTTTTAACCTTTTCTTCGTATTTTCTCTTTTCTTGTTCTAATAAAAGATTTTCTTTTTTATCTTTAGTAGATTCTACTGCCGTTTCTGTTTCTGCTGCAGATGCTTCACCACCAGCTAAACTATCTGCTGCAGATTCTAAACCACCTGACTCACCACCGAACCCTGCCATTTCACCGCCAGTATCTCCACCACCTTCTTCACCACCTTCTGCTGGTGCTGCACCTGTCAATGCGGAGAAATCACCGTAAAGTTTATCAACTCTATCAAAGATACCTGTTTTCTTAATTACGTTTGCAGTTTGTTCCATTTCTGCTGCTGCCGCTTTTTCTAATCTTTGTTGTTCTAAATCATTTCTAATATCTTCTTCTGACATACCTAAGATTTCTTTTCTAGCTCTCGTCATAGACATTGAACCAAAACCGTTACCAGCATCAGATACCGCATCTTTATATAGTGTAACTTTTAATTGAGTTTGTTCTATCTTTAACATTTCAGCTTGTGTTGAAGGGTTGTTAAGAGTTAAAGTAAAGTTTTCTAATTCATCTTCTAATCCTAAAATATATAAGTGAATTATCGCAATCTTATTTAACTCTTGTAACATTGCTTGTTGAATTCTATTAACAGTTCTAGCAAATCTAATATCTTGTAATGCCAAATTTTTACCTTCACCATTCACCTCTTCAAAACCTAAAAATGGTTTTGGTACTCTAAGTGCAGTAAATAACTTTTTCTGTAGATACTGTATATCCGCAATCTCCGATAGGTTAGTTGCACCTGGTAATGTTTCTATGGGTGATGGTGCACTCGCATCCCTAACTGGAATAAAATAGTCCTGATCTTGTGCCATTTGATTATACCTAGTATCTATCTGTCCTGTGTTTTGATCGATTACAGGACTCCTTTTAAAATTATCTGCAATTTTATTTACATAAGATGGTACATCTTGTTCGTCAATATTACCTACAAATATTTTAAATATTCTTCTCTCTGGTGCTCTTGTTACCCTATATATTAGCATTGCGTCTTCAGAAAGTAATAATTGTTTCCATATCCTTCTAGCTTTTTCTAACATAGATGTACCATATGGAAGTCTTCTATCATCACCTAATAATCTAAAATGTGCAACTTGCCAAGCATTAAATTCAATATCCCTTTGTCCCCATATAAACTTAACTGGATTAAATTTATCTGTATCAGCATTCATAGAGTTTTCACCAAAACCAGAGTTTTCTTTTCTACTAATTTCTATATTTGGTAATTGTTTTACACTTGTCACACCATCGTCACTATCAATACTTAGATATAAAAAGTCATCACCATATTTACAAACATTTCTAGTCCACATTGGTAATGATGTGTGAATATCTAATCTATTAAAAAATAAATCATCTAATATTCTTCTAACCCTTCTACTTTCAGAAAAAATATTAATCACTTTATTATCTGGATTTAGTGTAGTAGACTCTTCCATCATAATATCTAAAGCTGCCGCAATTTCTGGAAAAAATTCCATACCTTCAAAATCTGCATATGAAGCTAATCTAGTAGTTTCATAATATATGGAGTGTTGATATATTTCATTATCTACTTTCTGCCATTGATTTGCGAGGTACGCATCTTGTTGTCTTTTTAACTTTTCATAGTCGTACTCTTCTTTAGACTTAGTTTTTAAAAGTTCTTTATCGTTTATAGAATACCTAGATTTACTTTGTTGACGATTAACGTCAGGTCCAAATAAATCATTTAATTGTTGAAATACTGTTTTTCTTGCCATTTTCTTTTAATATACTTTGTTACTATTATAATAAATATATAGAAAAACTAAATACTATTTAATTCCAAACAACCAATTATAATCACCATTATCATTATTACTATTATTTGATTGTTTTGGATTATATGTTGGGGTATTAGTGTAGAAAGGATTTATGTGTTTTTCTTCACTAAACATAGTGTCTCTTTGTTTATTTGTTGTATTTACCCAACTATCTAACATAGCTTTAGTTTGTTTCTCAACATGTTCTAATTTCTTAAAGGAAGTTTGTATTATAAATATTGCCATCGCATATGCCATAATTATATCATCATGATAACCTTCCATATGATCAGCCCTACCACCTTTATAAACAAAAGTTCTAAGTTCAGATATCATCCTTTGTGAACGTATAATGGTTTTATTTTCTCTAATATGTTCTTCTAATTCAGATACCATCTGTAAACGAGTGTTCCCAACATTAAATCCTGGTACTTTATCACCTTGTTTATATGCAGTTTTTGCGTATTTCTCAGATAATTTTCTACTTTTAGGGTCATCATAATGTAGATGTTTATAGTCCATTTCCAAAAGTTTTAAGACTGTTGCAACACCCATACCACCTGTAATATCTACTATAGTATATGCATTATACATATTACCATACTTATATACCATCTCTGCTAACATATCAGGAGGTAATTTATATTTAAACTCCGCAACTTGTTCTAAATTCTCAAAATCTAATATCACAATAGTGGAACTATCTTTACCATCCCCTCTACTGACATCAACCCCCATTATGTATTTATGTCCCACTTCAGGTTTTTTCCAAATCCACATACTCTTTTCAATCTCAGAAGCAAATTCAGGATCTTTTACGAAATTTTCTTCGTGATATGTTACATACTCATCATCGACAACATTACCCCCTGAACCAATAAATGATACATCAAGCTCTTGTGCGATTTTTTTAGGGTCACCCATATCTGCAGCCATCTCTTCATACCAAGGGGATAAAGGTTTCCAACCATCCTTTATCATTACTTCATAATATTCGATTGTAGATTCATCAGTTTCATATATATTATCCATATATTCCCATCTTAACTTAGTCCTATCTACCGTATCACATATTATTTCTTCTTTTTCCTCATCTTCACCCCTAACCCAATAAAGTCCTCTATTATACCTAACATCGTGATACCATTTCATTTCTACTAAGTTGAAGTTATTATCACCTGTTTTAGACTTATCATAGGTTTTATAGTATAGAGGATCCATACCATTTGGTGTAGATATTAATGCAATCTTACCACCAGTACCTAACGATGCCAATGCTGCACCAAATACCTCAGAACCGTTGTCAATAAAGGCTGCTTCATCCATAACTAAAAATGTTGGCGTAAAACCCCTTAATGCGTCTTTAGATGTTGCAAGTGCTCTAATCTCACAACCATTAGATTTTAATTTAAGGTGTCCCTTTGAGTTTATCTCTAAATAATCACTACCTTCATTTAAACCCCAAACCCAATAAGGTATCTGATCTAAAAAGTCTTTAACTTTTTTTAAGAATTCTTGTGCTAGTGTCTGTTTGTTCGCCAGTATCAACACTTTACTAGGGTTATCGGGGTCACCAAATGCAGATTTGACTGCAATATAAGCGGCAGTAGTAGTAGACACACCTGCCTGTCGAGGTTTGGTAACTAAATTACGATTGAACTCTTCATAGGATTTAATTACTTCTTTTTGTTTATAAAACAATTTAAAAGGTACCATACCTTCTTGTGTTAAATCAAATGTCTTTAAAAACGTTTCAATACCATAAATAGGATCTCCCAAACAACGAGCAAATATTTTCAATTGTTCCGCTCTATCCATAACTCTTTTTTATATAAATATGATTAAATGGTTAAAATGCAACTAAATTACCTTCTTCGAAAGCATTATAGTTAGGACCTAATTTATATGTAACATTACTACCACCACCTATCTTTTGTATAATACCAGCAACGTTTGCGGCACTCCAAAACTGAGAAAATTGTCCTGGCGAATCCTGACTACCAATGTAATTTAAAAACCCTCTCTTTGTTTTTTTAGGGGTGTCATTCATATAGTTTACTAAATCTCTAATCATAGTATCATCCTTCCTTTTAAAAGTATAACCACCTCTCATTTTTTCAAATAAAACAATCCCATTTTTTTCTGCAAAATCTTTAACTGTACGAGTAAGATTTTCTACATCATTTGTATAATTCATACTTTTTTTAATATTAGATGCAATTCTAATTGCTTCTCTAGGTTCATAATTATCAAATAAGTAAGATACTACGTCATCAACCATACCACCCATAATTTCTTTTAAAATTTTAGATTCAACACCCCTAATCTCAAACCTATCTACTATTAACTTTTGTAACTTACTTAAAGAATTATATTTTTCTAATGGATTTTTATCACTACCAACTATCTCTTCTGTTTCTTCTTCTATAAAGATGTCTAATATTGGGATTAAACGGGTATCAATCCTTTGTATGTGATACCCTCTTAATCTAGGTAAAATAGTATTTTCAAACCAATCACGTATTTTCTTACTATGTTTAAACATACGTTCATCAAAACCAAATTCTTTAAAATATACATCTAACGCACTCATAGGGTTTAAAAGTTCAACCCTTTCGAAAAACTTATTAAGAAAACGTTCTTCTTTAGGGTGTAAATTATCCTCTACTATTCTACTTAATTGACTCTCTGTTAGTTTAATCTTCATATCATAAATTACCTAATACGTTATCATTAAAATATTCTTCTACTTTTATGTGGTTGGGATAAAAATAACCCATATCTGGAGTTCGTAACATTTCACCCTCACAATCTAATAATACTTCTATGACATTTAAAAAGTAATATTCATTATCTTGAGGAAATTCTCCTTGACACTCTAAATAGTTAATGTTGTATTCCATAAATTTATCCGTCACATCAAATTTAAGTATATGTTTATCAGAACCACCTTCTTTTTTTGATTTTACCATATCCCATTCAGGTTTAGAACCAATAACTGAAATTACTTCTTTCATCATATCCCCATGTAATTCGCTTTCTGCTGCAGATTCATACGCCCACCTATATAAGTTTTTCAATTCTAAGGCTAAATTACCAAACATACTTTCATTTTCAATTAACTCACCCAACAAATCATTATCTAATAACATATCTTCCCTTAACCCATCTCCATATGGGTCGTCTTCGTCATATCTTCCAGGAACACCATCAAACTGCCTACCAATAAAATTATTTTCTATAATATATTCTTTTATGTGTTGTAAAGATTTTTCGTCTAGATTATCCCACACATCACTATCAAAATCTACATCAAACCAACCATATATATCTGGATCTCCTGACAAAACTCTTTCTGCGGTATCCCTATCATCGTCATGAAATAATATAGATAATTCCTCATAATTATCACAGATTAAATATATTTTATTCCCTTCTATTTGAATATCCCCATAAACAGATTTAGGTACTTTACGTTTATTTTCTTTTGATGGTTGTATGATAAACGTATCTAATGTAAAATATTTATCTATCCACCCTGTACCATTTAAAATTTTATAAGGGTCACTAACATTATTTCTTAAAAGGTTATCTTCTTCGTAACCAGCGTAATCAAAAGGGTCTTCACCTAAAACATTGGTGAAAAAATTAAACACCCCAAACATAATCTCTTCATGTGAATAACTATCTGAACCTAATAACTCATCTACCTCAGATATATAATCGGGTATACTATATCCGTCATCATATTTTTTAAACAACTTACTTAATATCTTATTAAATAGTTTTAACTCTTGTGGTTCTAACATTATTTGTTTTATTAATAAATATTGATTTAAAATAAAAAATCCCACCTATTGATGGGATTGGTTATATATTAAAAATTAATCTTATATATACTTATGAAGTTTTTCTACAGTTTCAAAATCACCATTGTCTAACGCATCATCAATTAAATCTTGTATTTCTCTAGGTGACATCTCAGAATAGTCTACTTCTTTAGGTTCAGACACTATAGGTTCTTCTTTAGGTTCATCACCTAAATTGTCTAATATATCATCCATATCATCATATCCAGTATCACCTAAAATATCATCTAAACCTTCTGATGGTTCATCTTCATGAATATCTTTTAGGGTTTGGATAACTTCTTTACATTTTTGACTACCACTTAAAATTTCTTTCATAAATTCGTGAAATTGTTTCGCTGGTAACTTAGTTAATTCTTGAAATAACCATTGTTTCATATCGTAATTATCACTACCTACACAATCTAAGAATTTTTCCCACATGCCTGGACCTAATCTCATTCCCCAAATCTCACCTTCTACTGTGTCTGCCTTTTTAATTACTTCCGCCTGTTCTTCAAAGTCTAAGTGTCCATCTGCCCAATTGATTGCAGATAATTCTAATGTCCCTTTGATTAATTCGTGTACTAACAATGGAAATATCCACGCTTTTGCAACTACAACAGGAATTTCATCATCTTCTTCGATATCTACTTTTTCCATTTCTTCTTCTTCATCCTCATCTTCTGGCGCCTCAGCTTTTCTCCATTCTATCTTCTCTACACCACCAGTTTGTCCACCCATTGCACTATCAGGTATAATCCAATATTGGAAATCTGCAAGTGACATAAGTTTACCATATAATCCCATAAGTCTAGGGTCGATAGAATCTAATTCATCTGCAACCATATGGAAAATATAGTGTCCTTTTTTAGAAGCTCCTTGCATCAAAGCGTTTATAACTCTCCTTTTGTCAACTTCCATTTCTAACTCTTCCATTCTTTGTGCACTTTTTGGTGATTTAGGAACATTAAAGTCAGAATCATAATCATCATCTTCTTCTTCTTCTTCATCATCCCCAAAACCTAAATCAGTACCTGGAGGTGAAAGGGTTGCCTCTAACATTTGATCTGGAATATCAAACTCTTCTGATACAATATCTATCGCTAATTGTTCTAACGCATCTTTATGTCTTGTTTCTATTTGACTTACTTCACTCATTATCTGAAACATTTGTTGCATCATCATAGGGCTTATGTTTTGTATCCCATGATATCTTTTTACTTTATTAATGATTTCTTTAAATCTTTTACTAGCCATTTTTTCAGAATAATTTTGTAAATCAGAACCCACAGGCATAGACTTACTTTTACCAAAAATATGTTCACCACTTTTAAGTTTACCTTCTATATCTGGATTCATTCTTTCGGGATGTTCTGGATCATATTCAATTGCTTCTACAATCCTATTAATTCTTAATTTCTCACTAAGAACTCTTTTTGTAACTTCACTTATAATATTTTTTCTTTTCATTTTAATATTTTTTTTATATTACCAATCATAAACTACTGATGTCCACATACGGAAAGCTTCATTGGCTAATTTTTCAAACACTCTCTGTACGTTTCTAGTTTCGTGGTCACCATTAGTTCTATCAATTCTTTTTAATGCTGCTCTGATTAATACATCTCTAACTGCTTGTTTTTTCTCTAGTAAATAGTTAATGATTTCTATTTTTTCTTCTAATGAATCTAATTCACTTTGATATAAACCAATGTCTTCCCCTTCGTTTTCTATATCATACTCTAATTCTTCTTTTTGTTGTTCTAAAGACTCTAAATCCATGCTTTGTCCGTATAACCATCTATGTAGATCTTTTTTAGTCCAATTAAGTATTGGGGCTGCACCAAACATGTTAATGAGTCCACTTTCCCTAAGTTTTTCTAACCAACCTACAATTACACTAAATTCCCTTCTATCTAATTCTGGTACAATATATAATTTTTTACCTCTAGACTCATTCATTGTTTTCTTAGTATTTACGTATTCTATTAACTCACCTTTTTTCATTTTAGGATTAATAGATTCTTTTCTTCTATGTGGTTTCTTTATAGAACCTTCATAACCTATAGATGCGGTACAAACTGCATATGGGTTATAATCTTCTCCCCTTTCTTTATTTTGTTTTTTTACATCTTTAACGCAACGTTCCCACTTTTTTTTATGGATTGGGCTTTCTTTTTCCTTTTTGGACTCGTTTATATTAAAATAATATTTACTTTGTTTTTTATTTAAAAAATTCTCAGTCATTATTTTTTTTAATATGTCCTTTTTTTTCATTATCTTTTATTTAAGAATTTTTTAAATAAGTCTTTTGTTGATTCGTTTTTAGTTGTTACTGTCATCCCACCATCTTTATCTAGTGTGACAGACCCATCAACAGATATACCTACACCTTCTTGTTCTGCTCTTTTTACTTCATCTGGTGTATATTTGGTTTGTTTAACAGTTGTTTCTTCCGCCTCACCAATATAGGAACCATCTTCGTCATATTGGTTACTAACATCTATTGGTTCTGGATAGTCTCTGTAGTCAGGTTGTACTGGTGCATTTCTCATATAAATCTCAGGATATTGTTTCGCCATTCTTTTTAAGATTGCGTCTGGATTTTTTCTCATATATCTAATAACCGCAGGATCCATATCGTCACCATACTTACCAAATACCCCCTCAATACCTTTTTCTCTAGGTGTTGGTTTAAAATCTCTTTTACTATAAGTGTCTCTCATCTCATAGTCTTCATCTAAATAATTTTCCATCAACTTACGTCTAGTTGCTCTTTTAATTTCTGATTCGTAAATTTTTATTTTCTTTCCCATAACTTATGTGTTTATTGTTTCTTTTTCATACATTATTACCATATCTTTTTCATAAAGTTTATCTTCTACCGAAGAAATTTTTTCACCAAATGAAAAATATAATCTTTTATCTGGATACTCATCATATCCTTCCATATTTTCCCAAGCCATTGCAACGATACCATCAACTGCGTCCCACATTGCAAATGAGTCAGATTCTTGTACTAAATCTAATTTTAAATCAGTATTTAGTGTACCTGACTTTTTTATAAATTTTCCTTCTGGTGGTTCTGGGTTACCCGATGATGGATAAGAGTCCCACCCTTCTCCGTCTATGTCTTTTAATATATCCGAAAAGAGGAACTCATAAATGTAATTCCCCTTCCAGTTTTGTCCTATTTTATTTATATAGACTAAGTTCATTATCTAAACATACCTCTTCTTCTGTAAGATGGACGAGGTTTTTCACTTCTGTCCATTCTTGTGTCTGCCTTAGGTCTTGGATCAACTTTAGGTCTTTTAATAGTTCTCCACTTATCTCCTTTACCTGGCTTAGTTGTAGGTTCTTTAATTCCTGGTTCTTTAACTGGTGCTTCAGAGTTTCTTAAAAAATCAATATCTAATTCGATAAAATCTTCTCCTTTATCAGAATTCATTGAAAAGTCTAATTCACCATCATCGTTGTTATCCATATCTAAACGATTAGGAATACCATCGAAGTCTCTATCTAAATCACCTGTAGCGTCTAAGTATCCTTGTCCTGTCGCAATTGCGTCCATAACACCCATTTCTTCTTCATCTATATTACGTCTTCTATCTTTTCTACCTTTACGTAACATTTTGAAGTCTTCCGCATCTACCTTACCATTTTTGTTTCTATCTAATTTGTGTTGTTTACCGACAAGTTTTTCATTCATTATATCTTCTTCATCCATAATGTACGCCTCTTTATCATAATGTGGGTATTTTTTATGTGTCGCCTTAGATCCCATATGGTGTTCGTTTGGTCCACATTCCATACACATTCCTTCAGTTAATCTACTACCACATTGTTCACAAAGTTCTCTTCTTTCTTTTAAAACTCTTTTAAGTGATTTTTTTGTAGTATTTCTTAAAAAAGATTCCATTAATTGTTTTTTAGAAAAAACTCTACCTTCGTTTTTTTCTTCTTTATCTTTTTTACATTTGATTTTTACATCACCACACTTACATTCACCTTCAGATTTTAAATCTGACATATTATCGTCTGTCAATATAATACATTCTTTACCACTTTTGGCACCTTGTTTTAATAAGTCTTCTGCTTTAGCGTCTTCCGCACCTGGATAAATTAAACATTTATCACCACAGGTACAAATACCTTCTTCCTCTAACATTTTAAGTTGTTCTTTTTTAACTTTAACAACTTCTTTATCGTCATCTTCTTTGTCCTCACCTTCAGA
>Ga0213869_10000351_pt1 | contig 38014 bp, 36 predicted proteins | sample PICome_10_FD_160083 | JGI IMG/M metagenome (GOLD analysis project Ga0213869, IMG submission 160083) | Coastal seawater microbial communities near Pivers Island, North Carolina, United States - PICO132 | ecosystem: Environmental > Aquatic > Marine > Coastal | place: USA: North Carolina...
TAATAAAAAAAAAATTAAAAAAAAAAAAAAATTAAATTAGCTTTATATTACCCGTCCTCATTTGAAGTAAATGTAATTAAATTATTAGAACATAATTATATTTCTAATCAAAAATTACTGCTACCAGTTATTGAAGAAAATAATTTAATGAATTTTTTCTCATGGAAAAAAAACGAAGTTTTGCAAGTAAATAGATATGGGATGCTAGAGCCTATAAAATCCCAGCAACATATTCCAAATATTATGTTAGTTCCTTTATTAACATTCGATAAAGACAAATATAGATTGGGTTATGGCAAAGGATTTTACGATCGATATTTAAATAAATATTTAAAAAAATTTAAAAATATTTTAACTGTTGGTGTTGCTTTTTCATTTCAAAAATATCATAAATTACCAATAAATAATATGGATGTGAGGTTAGACTATATTCTTACTGAAAAAGGCATTAAATAATGAATTTATTAATCCTAGGTGATGTAATGGGGGTATCTGGTAGAGTGGCGTTAAAAAATAAGTTACCAAAAATAATTAAAGAAAATAAAATTGATTTTGTTGTTGCCAATGGTGAGAATGCTGCCGATGATGGAAGAGGTATAACTCAGCTAAACGCTGAAGAATTATTTGCAAAAGGTGTTGACGTAATTACCTCTGGAAACCATATTTGGGATAAAAAAGAAACAACAGATTATATAGAAAAAGAAAATAGACTTTTAAGACCAGCAAATCTTGCAGAGGGATCGCCTGGTAAAGGCTATGAAATTTATATTTCAAAAAATAACAAATATAAGATTGGCGTAATAAATTTAATGGGAAACGTATTTATGAGAAAAACAAATGACGTCTTTCAGGCCGCAAAAAATATTAGCAATAAATTAGTTTTAAAAAAAAATGTGGATTTTTTGATAGTTGATTTTCACGGTGAGATCACAAGTGAAAAAATGGCAATCGGACATTTTTTTGATGGCCTATCCACTTGTGTTGTTGGAACACATACTCATGTTCCTACTGCTGATACTCGTATCCTAGAAAAAGGTACGGCTTATCAAACCGATATAGGAATGTGTGGAGATTATAATTCTGTAATTGGAATGAATAAAAATAATTCTATTAAAAGATTTCTTAAAGATAAAAATGCACTCAATCATTTTCCAGCTGAAGGGGAGGGAACATTGTCAGGAATTATTGTTGAAACGAACACACAAACTGGACTAGCAAAAAAAGTTACTAGATTGATCGATGGAGGTAGCTTAGCTAAATAATTATGGCAGGACATTCACATTGGGCTGGAATAAAACATAAAAAAGGAAGAGCAGATAAAGAAAGATCAAAAATATTTTCAAAACTTTCAAGAGAAATTACTGTAGCGGCAAAATTAGGTGACAAAGACCCAGATATGAATCCAAGATTGAGAACAGCTATTCAAGCAGCTAAACAATCTAATATGCCTAAAGACAATATTTCTAGAGCTATTAGCAAATCAGAAATGAGTGGTGATAAAAATTATGAAAATTTAAGATATGAGGGATTTGGATCATCAAATGTGGCTTTTATAATTGAAACTTTAACAGATAATAAAAACAGATCAGCATCCAGTATTAGAACGGTGTTGCAAAAAAATGGAGGAAGATTGGGTGAAACAGGTTCAGCAGCTCACATGTTTAATAATTGTGGAATAATTCAATTTGAAAAAAATAAAATAAACGAGGAAGAAGCTTTTGAAATTGCAATTAATGCCGGGGCGGAAGATTGTAAAAATTTAGAAAATAACTTTGAAATCATAACTGAAAAAGAGGACTTTTATAAAGTTAAAACAGAGTTGGAAAAAAAAATAGATACATTTTCATATTTTGCCATAGAATGGAGACCTATTAATTATGTTGATTTAAACAAAGATCAAAGTGAAAAAATTTTGGAAACGTTGAATGCTCTTGAAGAATTAGATGATGTTCAAAATATCTTTACTAATGCAAATTTAGAAAAAATACAAATATGAAAATTATAGGAATAGACCCAGGTTTAAGTGGAGGGATTGCAATTATGGAAAATAACAAAGTTTTAAGTATTTTTGATATGCCTGTAATGCCTGAAGGAAAAAAAAATAAAAGACAACTAAATAGCGCTCAACTTGTTGTTTTAATAAAAGAAAATATTAATTTAAATGAAGAAGCAGCAGTCGTTGTTGAGCAAGTGAATGCAATGCCAGGTCAAGGTGTTACAAGTATGTTTAATTTTGGTCAAACTTTTGGAGCCATTAAAGGAGTTTGTGCTGCTTTAGAGTTACCTATTTTTTTTGTGAGACCATCTAAATGGAAAAAACATTTTGAATTAATAAACTCAGAAAAAGACTCTAGTCGAACAAAAGCAATAGAAATGTATCCGACATTGTCAAACCAGCTAGCAAAGAAAAAAGATGTCAATAAATCTGATGCCATTTTAATAGCAAGATTTTATAGCGAGACAAGATTAATAGACAATAAATAATACTTATTTGACTAAAAACGCCAAATTCATGACACATTCTAAAAGTATTCAACCTAAATGGAACAAGATATTGCAGCTCAAGTTGTTGGATTAGGAGGAGCCACAGATTTTTCATTATGGAAGCTTTTTTTAAGAGCTGATTTTGTTGTTAAATTTGTAATTATTTTGTTAATAGCCGCTTCAGTTTTTTCGTGGGCATTAATATTTGATAAATTTAAATTATTTAAACAAATTAATAAAGCTATAGTAGATTTCGAAAAAAAATTTTGGAAAGCAAAATCAGCTGAAAGTTTTAATAGTAGCCTTCCAGTTAACTCAAAAGATCCAGCAATATTAATTTTTAAGTCCGCAATGGCAGAGCTAATTAAGACAAAAAGACAATCTTCAGCTGTGCAATCTGCAAGAGTAGGCAGAGTTTTAGAAATCGCAACAGATAATGAAATGAAAAAAATAGAAAAAAATTTTACATTTCTTGCAACAGTAGGATCAACGGCACCATTTATTGGTTTATTCGGAACAGTTTGGGGAATTATGAATTCATTTCAATCAATAGCAATTTCAAGAAATACAAGTCTTGCAATAGTTGCACCTGGAATAGCCGAAGCATTATTTGCAACAGCTTTAGGATTATTGGCCGCTATACCAGCTGTGGTAGCGTATAATAAATTTAATAGTGACTCACAAAGATATTTTTCAAAAATAGAAAATTTCTCAAAAAGATTTTTATCTATCATTTAAATAATGGCTTTTAAATTTAATCGCTCAAAAAAAGAACCAATGAGTGAGATAAATGTAACACCATTTGTTGATGTCATGTTAGTTCTCCTCATTATCTTTATGGTAACTGCTCCATTACTAACAGTGGGTGTACAAGTAGACTTACCTGAATCTGCTGCAGACTCCCTACCAGACGATCAAGAGCCTTTGACTTTAAGTATTAACTCAAAAGGTGAGATATATATTCAAGAACATCAAGTTACTTATCAAAAAATGATACCTAAGCTTTTAGCCATTGCAAAAAATAGGACTGACACAAGAATTTATGTGAGAGGTGATAAAAACATTAATTATGGAAGAGTACTTGAGGTAATGGGCACATTATCTGGAGCTGGATTTTCAAAAGTTGCTTTAATTTCAGAACCTTACAAAAATTAGGATGGATTATGATCAGAAGTTTATTTTACTCTTTAAGTTTTCATTTATTGATGATTTTACTAACTATTTTGAGTTTGCCATTTATGCTTAGAGAACCAATCGATTTACCACCAATAGTTTCAGTAGAGTTAATTCAAATTTCAGATAAAACTAATATTCCTTATGCACTAAAAGCTAGAAAAATTATTGAAGAAACAAAAAAGATGGAAGAAGAGAGGTTAGTTTCGGAACAAGCACCACCGGCTGCTAAAGCTAAAGAAAAACCAGACAAGATTCCTTTACCAAATGAAAAAAAAGAGGAAAAACAAATTGTTAAAAAAAAGCAAAATCCAGAAGAAGTAAAACCAGAGATAAGGCAGTCCTCTGAATTTGAAAAAAAAGAAATAATAGATACAAATCAAATAGCTGCATTAATTGATAAAGCTAAGGAGGAAGAGGCAGTAAAGCAAAAAAAAACAGACAAAATAACACAAAGTAGTCAAAAAAATTCATTTGCAACCGGATTAACACTTTCAGAGGAAGATGCTTTAAGAGCTCAAATATTTGGTTGTTGGAGCGTTCCACTAGGGTTACCCTACGATGAAGATTTACTTGTGAGAATTAAGTTAAGTTTAAAAAAAGATGGAACTATAATGAAGTCTGAAATTTTAGATCATCAAAGAATGAATAGACCTGGCCAAAAATTTTATAAAGTACTAGCTGAAAGCGCTTTAAGAGCTGTAAGATTATGCCAGCCATTAAAAGTTCCTCCAACCGGCTACGATAAGTGGAAAGATATACAGTTAAACTTTAATCCTACAGAAATGTTAAAAGGCTAATATGAAAAAATTAATTTTAATAATTTTATTAAATTTTTTTTTAATAAACAAATCACAAGCTCTAATAGAAGTTGATATTACAAGGGGGAATCTTGATCCACTTCCAATAGCTGTCTCCCCTCTACATGTTGATATCAAATCAGAAACTTATAAAGAAATGAAAATTAAAGATTTAGGAGATAAAATTTCTACAATAATTGAAAATAATTTTAGATCAACCGGGTTGTTCAATCCTTTAAAAAAAGAAGCATTTGTTCAAAAACCAGATATTGCACATTTAAAACCAAGATTTGAAGACTGGAGATTAATTAAAGCTCAAGCTTTAGTAACAGGAAAAATTTTAATTAAAGATGGTAAATTAAAAGTTGAATTTAGATTGTGGGACTTAGCTGCAGCAAAAGAAATGACTGCCTTAGCCTTCACAACCACCCCTTCTAACTGGAGAAGAGTTGCTCACATTATTTCTGATAAAATTTATGAGAGACTTACAGGTGAAGAAGGGTATTTTGATACAAGAATTATTTATGTAGCTGAAAGTGGACCCAAAAGCCAAAGGGTTAAAAAATTAGCTATTATGGATCAAGATGGTGCTAAGACTAAATATTTAACTCTAGGAAACGAACTAGTATTAACACCAAGATTTAATCCAACAAACCAAATGGTTACTTACATGTCATATTTTAGAAATATGCCAAGAGTGTATTTGCTTGATATAGAAACAGGAACCCAAGAAGTTGTTGGAAATTTTCCAGGCATGACTTTTGCTCCAAGATTTTCACCAGATGGAAAAAAAATTGTAATGAGTTTTGCTAAAGATGGAAACTCTGATATTTTTACAATGAACCTAGAAACAAGAGTGGTTGAGAAAATTACCGATCATTCTTCAATTGATACATCTCCTTCATTTTCGCCAGATGGTAAATTTATTGCATTTAATTCGGATAGAAGTGGCTTACAACAAATTTATGTTATGAGAAGTGATGGTAGCGGAGTCAAAAGAATAACATTTGGCAGTGGAATTTATGGCACGCCAGTTTGGTCTCCTAGAGGAGATTTAATAGCTTTTACAAAAATGAGAAAAGGTAAATTTTATATTGGTGTTATGAGAACAGATGGCACTGGGGAAAGATTATTAACAGAAAATTTTTATCAAGAAGCTCCATCTTGGTCACCAAATGGTAGAGTTATAGTTTTTTATAGAGAGACAAAATCTGGATTAAAAGGAGAAGGTTTTACAGCAAAACTATGGTCGATTGATATAACAGGTTACAATGAAAGACAGCTTAAAACAGAAACTGACGCTTCAGACCCATCTTGGTCTTCTTTACTGTCAAAATGAGGTTATATTTTATGTAAAATATGCTTGAATAACAATGAATAATTTGAAATAAATCACAATATTAAACCCAGGGGAAAAAAATGATATTTAACAAGAATTTAAAAAACATAATACTAGTAATTTTTACAACTTTATTACTTAGTGCTTGTTCTACAGCTAAAAAAACTGGAAGCGCAGGCGATGACGCTTACACAGGAAAAGAAACAGTTAAGTACTTAGCTTCAGGAGTTCCTGACAGAGTATTTTTTGCAACGAACAAATCTTCATTAACTACTGCTTCAAGAGCAACATTAAGAAAGCAAGCTACTTTCTTGAGAAAAAATAAGAAGCTTAATGTTACTATTGAAGGTCACGCTGATGAAAGAGGCACAAGAGAATATAACTTAGCATTAGGAGAAAGAAGAGCTAATGCTGCTAAAGATTACTTGATGACATACGGAATTTCAGGGAAAAGAATTTCAGTGATTAGTTACGGTAAAGAGAAGCCGGTTAACGCATCATCAACACCTTTAGCTTGGTCTCAGAACAGAAGATCTGTTACAGTTAAAGTTAATTAAAAAATTAAATTAAGTTTAAAAGACCTCTTAATAGCAAATATTAAGAGGTCTTTTTTTTGCCATTTTATCTGCTTAAAAGATGAATCATGGCTAATAAATTTAAATTTTTAAAATTTTTTTTTGTATTAATCCCTTCAATTCTGCTCACCTTAGAAACAGCAGCAGAGAATGAAGAAATTTATTTACAAGCTATTTCTGATCAAATTCAAGTCATCACCAAAGATCTAAAGACTCTGGAAAAGGCCGTATATCAAAAGTCTGATATTGCTTCATCGACCACTATAAGTTCAATTAAGTCAGATGGTTTAAATGAAGAAGTAATGACCAAACATCTTTTAAAATTAAATGAGATTGAAAATCAGTTTAGAGAATTGACGAATAAATTTGAAGAAGTGAATTTTAAATTAGATAAATTATCAACGCGAGTAACTAAAATTCAATCTGATACTCAATTAAGATTTTCAGATTTAGAAAATGGAACCAATATTTTAACAAAAGAAAAAAAAATTGTCTTACCAGGTTCAACAAAGCCGCAAGATTTTGGTGCTGCTCCTGGCTATGAAACTACTAGCTTACCAAATGAACAATCAATAAATTCAATCGATAGTGCTCAAACAGTTATTACTGAAGAACCAGAAAATAAAAAATCTTTGTTACCAAATAAGCCAACGGAAGAGCAATACGAGTTTGCTGTTAGTTTTATGAAAATTGGAGACTATGAAACTGCCGAATTTGCTTTAAAAGAATTTATAGAAAAAAATAAAGATCATGATTTAGCCGGTAGTGCTCAATATTGGTATGGCGAAACTTTTAGAATTCGTCAGTTATATTCTGATGCAGCTTCAGCATATCTTGATGGATACCAAAATTATCCAAAAAGCAAAAAGGCACCAGATAATCTTCTAAAGTTAGGCATCACGATGGTTCAACTTGGAGAAAAAGACCAGGGTTGCAAAATGATATCAGGACTAAAAAAAGAATATCCAAAAGCTAGCAAGTCTGTGTTACAAAAAGCTCTATATGAGCAAAAAAAATTCAAGTGTAAATCTTAAAAATGAATTTAAAGATTTTCCAGATTTATCAAATTTATTTTTAAATTTTAAAAATAAACTAGACAGTTTAAATAAAAAAAATTATGCGGTCGCTGTTTCAGGTGGTCCAGATAGCTTAGCATTGGTTGCGCTAACTAAGGCTTATTTTTATAATAAAAAAACAAAGTTTTACTATGTACTAGTTGATCACAATATAAGAAAAAATTCTGCTAAAGAAGCTAAGCAAGTTCAAAATTTATTGAAGAAACATCAAATAAATTTAAAAATTATTTTAAATAAAAAAAAAATAACAAAAAATATTCAAGGTCTCGCTAGAAATACAAGGTATGAACTTTTATCAAGTTATTGCAAAAGAAATAATATTAAAACTTTATTAACTGCGCATAATTTAGAGGATCAAGTTGAGACCTTTTTAATAAGACTTTCAAGAGGTAGCGGATTAAAGGGCTTATCTTCTATGAGCCCCTTAACTAAGATAGATAATAAAATTAATCTATATAGACCTTTATTGGATATAAAAAAAAATTCCTTAATTAAGCTTTCAAAAAATGTCTTTGGAAAATATTTCAAGGATCCATCTAATAAAAATTTAAAATATTTAAGAACTAAAGTAAGAAATTTAAAAGGACCTTTAGAAAAAAGTGGCATCGAATATGATCAAATTATTAAATCTATCAACAATCTAGCTCTGAGTAAGGCAACATTAGACGAGTACCTAAAAAAAATTTTTGAAGACACAATTAGAAAAACAAAAAAAGAAATCTTATTGAATTTTAAAAAGTTTAATCGACTCAATAAAGAGATCAAAATTGCTTTAATTAATGAGTCTATAAAAAGGTTAAAAAATAATTATTACAGCCTTAGGTTTAAAAAGGTAGAAAATTTAATAGTAAATTTAGGACAAAAAAATTTTAAACAAGCTACTCTTGGTGGATGTATTTTTGTCCTTAAAAAAGACAATTTATGTTTAAAAATCGAAAAAACTTAATTTTTCATCATTTTGGATGATTTTTTGTCATATTTACAAATTAGTCTACAATGCAATATACTTGTTTTAATTAATTTAATTACTACATAAGCAATATGAATATAAAAAATCTTATAATGTGGGCCATAATAATCTTACTATCAGTAGGGCTTTTTAATATGTTTCAAGACCCTAATAAGATTAATTCAGAAAGAAATTCACTTCCATTTTCTAATTTTCTAACTGAAGTGGAAGCAGGGCGAGTTGTAGAAGTTCAAATACAAGGAAATAATATTTCTGGTGTGCTTGCTGACGGTAAAACATTCAAAACTTATTCTCCTAATTATCCAGAACTGGTTGATAAACTCTCATCTAAAGGTGTCAGTATCGTAGCCGCGCCTAAAGAGGAAAAGATGCCTTCACTTTTAGGCATACTTCTTTCATGGTTCCCAATGCTTTTGCTTATCGGCGTTTGGGTATTTTTTATGCGTCAAATGCAAGGAGGAAAAGGTGGTGCAATGGGATTTGGTAGATCTAAAGCTAAATTACTTAATGAAGCTCAAGGAAAAGTAACTTTTAATGACGTCGCTGGGGTTGAAGAAGCAAAAGAGGAAGTAGAAGAAATAGTTGAGTTTTTAAAAGATCCAAAAAAATTTAGTAGATTAGGTGGAAAAATTCCAAAAGGAGCTCTTTTAATAGGCCCACCTGGAACAGGAAAAACTTTGTTAGCTAAAGCTATAGCAGGGGAAGCCAATGTTCCATTTTTTTCAATTTCAGGTTCAGATTTTGTTGAAATGTTTGTGGGCGTTGGCGCCTCAAGAGTAAGAGATATGTTTGAACAAGGAAAAAAACATTCACCTTGTATAATATTTATAGACGAAATAGATGCTGTTGGTAGAAGTAGAGGAGCTGGCTTAGGTGGAGGAAATGATGAGAGAGAACAAACACTTAATCAGTTGCTTGTTGAAATGGATGGTTTTGATACAAACGAGGGAATTATTTTAATAGCCGCAACTAATCGACCAGATGTATTAGATCCAGCATTATTGAGACCAGGAAGATTTGACCGTCAGGTAGTAGTCGGCAATCCTGATATAATAGGAAGAGAGGCAATTTTAAAAGTTCATATTAAAAAAATTAGCACAGGTCCTGATGTTAAGCTAAGAACTATAGCTAGAGGAACGCCCGGATTCTCAGGAGCTGATTTAGCCAATCTTATAAATGAGTCTGCCTTACTTGCTGCAAGAAAAAATAAAAGAGTAGTAACTATGTCGGATATTGAGGAAGCCAAAGATAAAGTAATGATGGGTGCAGAGAGAAGATCAATGGTTATGTCAGAAGACGAGAAAAAATTAACAGCCTATCATGAAGGTGGCCATGCGATAGTTGCCTTAAATGAAAAAGCATCTGATCCAATTCACAAAGCAACTATTATTCCTAGAGGAAGGGCTTTGGGAATGGTTATGAGACTGCCTGAAAGAGACCAACTTTCAGTTACAAGAGAAAAAATGTACTCAGATATCGCTGTTGCAATGGGAGGAAGAATAGCAGAAGAGATAATTTTCGGCCATGATAAAGTTACTTCTGGTGCTTCTTCAGACATTGATATGGCGACTAAAATGGCTAAGAACATGGTAACAAAATATGGAATGAGTAAAGAGCTTGGGCCTTTAGCTTATGGCGAAAACGAAGAAGAAGTTTTTTTGGGTAGATCAGTTACAAAACAACAAAACATGTCAGAAGATACTGCAAAAAAAATTGACACAGAAGTAAAAAAAATTGTCGAAACTGGTTACGAAAGAGCTAAAAAGGTATTAAATGACAAAATTGAAGACTTACATAAATTAGCAAAAGCACTTTTAATTTACGAAACTTTATCCGGAGATGAAATTAGAGACTTAATATTAAAAAATATTAAACCTACAAGATCATTCAAAGAAGAAGATGAAGATGGCGGCAAAAACTCTTCAGCGTTAGACTCATTAGGACTTAAACCAAAACCTGCTATTTAATAATCATGAAAAAATATTACACTCGTGCGTGTAATTTTTATTATGGTCAATTATCAAGAAAATTAATTAAAAATAAGCTGACACTCCCGTTGAACGGAAATAAACATATTTCGTTTGATAAAATAGAAATTTTTATAAAAAATAAAAAAAAAATATCTTCTAAAACAATTAATATTAATCAAATTAATTCTTTACCTATATTAGCTAGGGCGAAAGTTACTTATGATATAAAAAGTATTACATCGAAAAAGAAATTTTTAGTTAAAACAAATCATGTTTTAATGGGAATTTTAAATGTAACACCTGATAGTTTTTCAGACGGTGGGAAGTTTTACACTAATAAAAAAGCAATAAAAAGAATAAAGGAAATGATTAATTCAGGAGCTGATATTATAGATGTTGGTGGAGAGTCTACTAGGCCAGAGTCTAAAATCATACCCACTAAAAAGGAATGGGAGAGAATTGGTGGTATAATAAAAAATTTCAAAAAAAAATTTCCCAAAACAATACTTTCTGTAGATACTAGAAAATCTTCAATAATGGAAAGAGCTATTAAGAATAAAGCAGATATTATTAATGATGTTTCTTGTTTTAAATTCGATACTGAGTCTTTCAATAAAATCAAAAATAAAAATTTATGGAAAGTCATACACCATATGCAGGGCACCCCACAAACAATGCAAAATAATCCAACATATCACCACGTTTTATTAGATATTTATGATTTTTTCGAAAAAGAAATAGCTAAGATAAAAAAGTATAAATACTCTAATAAAATTATTTTAGATCCAGGTATAGGTTTTGGAAAAAATCTGAAACATAATTTGATGATACTAAATAAGATTTCCATATTCCATTCTTTGGGATTTCCTATACTAATTGGAACGTCTAGAAAAAGATTTATAAACCAAATTGCTAAAAATTATGACTCGTCAGAAAGGCTCGGAGGCACCTTATCATCAGTTTTATTTTCACTTTCACAGGGTGTTGAAATATTTAGGGTACATAATGTTGAAGAAATTAAACAAGGAATTTTGGTATTCGAAACATTAATGAATAAATGAAAAAGAAATACTTTGGAACTGATGGAATCAGAGGGACAGTTAATTCAGTTAACATTAATGGTGAAAAATTTTTTAAATTTGGTTTAGCGGCAGGAACATATTTCAAGAATTTAAAAAAGAAAAAACAGGTTGCTATTATTGCTAAAGACACAAGATTATCAGGTTACGCCTTAGAACCAGCTTTAGTTTCTGGTTTAACTTCTGCAGGTATGCATATTTTTACTTTAGGGCCGTTGCCTACTAATGGCCTGGCTATGCTTACAAAAAAAATGAAAGCCAATATGGGAATAATGATTACGGCTTCTCATAACCCCTATTATGACAATGGATTAAAATTATTTGGACCAGATGGTTTAAAGTTATCTGATAAAATTGAAAAAAAAATTGAAAATTTGATCGACTCGAAGATACTACAACATTTATCCAATCCAAAAACTCTAGGTAGAGTAAAAAGATTGGAAGATGGAAATGAAACATATCTAAAAATCTTAAGAAAAAATTTTCCAAAGGATTTTAACTTAAAAGGCATGAAAATCGTGATAGATTGCGCCAATGGAGCTGGCTACAAATCTGCTCCAAAAATACTTACAGAACTTGGAGCTAAAGTTTATTCAGTTGGAATAAACCCCGATGGACTTAATATTAATTATAAATGTGGATCAACTCACCCTGAAATAATTAAAAAATTTGTAAAGAAATATAAAGCAGACATTGGAATTTCATTAGACGGAGACGCAGATAGAGTGATTATGTGCGACGAAAAATCACAAATTATTGATGGTGATCAAATTATTGCAATGATTGCAAAAAGATGGAAAAGAAAAAAAATTCTTAAGGGAGGTGTGGTCGGCACATTAATGTCTAATTATGGTTTAGAAAAATTTTTTTCATCTGAAAAAATAAAATTTGTTAGGGCAAAAGTTGGAGATCGATATGTAAAAGAAGTTATGAAAAAATATAATTTCAATTTAGGGGGAGAACAATCTGGTCATATTATATTAGGTAATTTTGCTACAACAGGTGATGGTTTACTAGTCGCTTTAGAAGTATTATTCTCTCTAAGAAAAGGAAAATCTGCTAAAAAAATTTTTAATGTTTATAAGTCAGTTCCGCAAAAACTATTGAATATTAAAGTAAAAGATAAAAAAATTGTTAACTCTTTAAAGTGCAAAAATGCAATAAAACTTGCTAATACTTTAATTAAAAACAAAGGTAGATTGTTGGTAAGGCCATCAGGAACTGAACCTAAAATCAGAATTATGTGTGAGTCTTTCAATAACTCTCTAGTTAATAAATGTATAAAAATTGTTAAAAAAACAATTAATTGATGCTACCTAAATCAAAAGTTTTAATTATAGCTGGTTCCGACTCGTCGGGGGGAGCCGGTATACAAGCTGACATAAAAACAGTTACTTCGTTAGGTTGTTATGCGATGACGGCTATAACAGCTGTTACTGTGCAAAATACTACTGGGGTAAAATCTATCACACCGATAAATCCTAAAGAAATATCAAGTCAAATAGAATTTACCTCAAAAGATATCAAACCAAATGCAATTAAAATTGGTATGCTGCATTCAAAACAAGTGATTTCTGCAGTTATGAAATCTTTAAATAAAATTAATGTAAAAAAAATAGTTCTAGATCCTGTAATGGTGGCTAAAGGAGGAACAAAATTAATTAATGACAAAGCAATAACTGATATTAAAAAAAAATTAATGAAAAAAGTTTTATTAATTACTCCAAATATTCCAGAGGCTGAATTGTTAACTGGTAAAAAAATCAAATCAATTAAAGATATGGTTGAGGCAGGAAAATTATTAATCAATTTTGGTGCGAAAAATGTTCTTATTAAAGGGGGGCACTTAAAATCTAAAAAAATAAACGATGTTTTATTAAATAGGAAGATAACAAAAATTTTTAAGAGTAAAAAATATAAATCTAAAAATACTCATGGTACAGGGTGCACCCTTTCATCTGCAATAACTGTTAATTTATCATGTGGAAAAGATTTGATTAAGTCCTGTGAGCTTGGAATTAAATATGTTAATGATGCAATAAAGTCGAATTTAAAATTTGGAAAAGGAAATGGTCCAATTAATCATTTAAATTCAATAGTTTTAAATAAGAAATTTAAGTAATGAAAAATGTTGTAGTAGTAGGATCGCAATGGGGAGACGAAGGAAAAGGTAAGATTGTAGACTGGCTTTCCAGTGAAGCTGATGTGGTAGTTCGTTTTCAGGGCGGCCATAATGCGGGACATACTTTAGTTATAGATAAAAAAGTATTTAAACTTAGGTTGTTACCTTCAGGAATCGTAAGAAAAGGCAAAGTTTCTGTACTTGGAAATGGAGTAGTGATTGATCCTTGGGCTCTTCTAAGTGAAATTGAAGAAATAAAAAAACAAGGTGTTGATGTGACGCCTGAAAACTTTATGATTTCAGAGACCGCTTCATTAATATTACCATTTCATCAAGAAATGGATGAAATAAGAGAAGATGCTGCTGGAGAAGGTAAAATTGGAACTACTAGAAGAGGTATTGGACCTTGTTATGAGGATAAAGTGGGAAGAAGATCTATTAGAGTTATGGATTTAAGGTCAGAGAGTAACTTAGATAATAGGCTAGAAAATGTATTATTGCACCACAATGCAATCAGAAAAGGCTTAAACAAGAAAATCTATGAAAAAAATGATCTTAAAAAAGAATTATTAAAAATAGCTCCGGAAATTCTAAAGTTTGTAAAACCTGTTTGGCTAAAATTAGACAAATTCAATAATGAAAGAAAAAAAATATTATTTGAGGGCGCACAAGGCATTCTTTTAGATGTTGATCATGGCACTTATCCGTTTGTAACCTCATCAAATACTGTCCCAGCTATGGCTGCTACAGGAGCTGGTTTAGGTCCTAATAAGATTAATTATATTTTAGGAATAACAAAAGCTTACACTACAAGAGTAGGCAGTGGGCCTTTTCCTACAGAGTTAAAAGATGAAATTGGAGAAAATTTAGGAAGGAGAGGAAAAGAGTTCGGAACAGTGACTGCTAGAAAAAGAAGATGTGGTTGGTTCGATGGAGTTCTTGTACGCCAAACAATTAAAATTTCTGGCATTAATGGAATAGCATTAACTAAATTAGATGTGTTAGATGAATTTGATGAAATAAAAATGTGCGTGGAATATGAATTAAATGGAAAAAAAATAAATTACCTACCTGCAGCGTCAGAGGACCAATTTAACATAAAACCTATTTATAAAATATTTCCAGGATGGAAAACTAAAACAGAGGGTATTAGGAACTTAAAAGATCTGCCTGATAATGCAAAAAGATACATTCATGCTCTTGAAGATTTTATTGAAGCAAGAATATCAAGTATTTCTACAAGTCCTGAGAGAGAAGACACAATTTTAGTAGAAGATCCTTTTAATTCTTAATTTTTAAATTTTTCATCTGATAATGATCTAGATTTTAAGGGAAGTAAATTTTTGGATTTACTAGCGTTGATCATTGACTTTTGTAGTTTTTCAAATGCTTTAGTTTCTATTTGTCTAATTCTTTCTCTGCTAATTTTATATTTTTTGCTTAATTCTTCTAGTGTTTTTGGTTCTTCCGATAGTCTTCTAGAGTTAATTATTTCTTTTTCTCGTTCATTTAAAATTTTCATAGCACTATCCAACAATTCTTTTTTGTCATCATATTCTTGTTTTTGTGAAACGATCAACTCTTGGTCAAGACTTTCATCAACTAGCCAATCTTGCCATTCATCTGTTTCTCCATTTTTAATTGGAGCATTAAGAGATTTTTCCTGACCCATCATACGTCTATTCATATTTACTACTTCGTGAGATTCTACAGCTAATCTTTTTGAAATTTCTTTCACTTGATCATCTCTTAAATCACCTTCTTGTTCTGCGGCTATTTGATTCTTAATTTTTTTTAAATTAAAAAATAATTTCTTCTGTGCGGTTGTTGTTCCCATCTTCACAAGGCTCCATGATCTTAAAACGTATTCTTGTATTGCAGCTTTAATCCACCACATCGCATAGGTTGCAAGTCTAAACCCTTTTTCGGGATCAAATTTTTTTACAGCTTGCATTAAACCTAAATTTCCTTCAGATATTAATTCATTAACAGGCAAACCATATCCTCGATACCCCATAGCAATTTTAGCAACCAGCCTTAAATGGCTTGTAACTAGTTTATGTGCAGATTGTAAATTCCCGTTCTCTCTCCAATTTTTGGCGAGCATATATTCTTCCTCCGCATCAAGCATAGGAAATTTCTTGATTTGAGAAAGGTATACTGACAAACCACCTACCGATGGAGTTGGTAGATTGCTCATATTATTTTTACTACTCATGAAAATAAATTATATATTAATTATTCATTTTAAACCACTTAGATTATTCAGTAAATCAAGGGTTTTCTTAAAATCTAACGGTAAACTAGATTCAAAGCTTACCCTTTTTCTTTTTGTAGGGTGAGCGAACTCTAGCGTTTGAGCATGCAGCGCTTGGCCATCTAGGTTAGAAAGTTTATTAAAAAATTCTTTGTTTATTTTTTTAAACTTAATGTTCTTTTTACCGTATTGTTTATCCCCAAGAAGTGAGGTTCCTTTATATTTTAAATGAACTCTAATTTGATGAGTTCTGCCAGTTTCTAATTCACACTCTATAAAACTAATTTTTGGAATATCTTTTATGTTAAAAACTTTTATTGTTTTATAATTTGTAATAGCTTTCTTTCCATTAATATCAGTTACAGTCATTAACTGTCTGTTTTTTTTACTTCTGGCTATCAAGGTTTCAATACGACCATTTAGTGGACGAATAACCCCCCAAGCCAAACATTTATATTTTCTTTTTATAGTATGATCACTAAATTGTTTTCCTAAATTGGAGTGAGCTAAATTGTTTTTTGCAACTACTAACAGCCCGCTAGTTTCTTTATCTATTCTATGAACAATACCAGGTCTTGTGTTTCCATTGATATTAGAAAGAGAATTTTTATATTTATATATGAGAGCATTAACCAGTGTATTTTTATAATTTCCAGCTCCGGGGTGTACTACCATACCTTTAGGTTTATTTATAATCAAAAGATCTTTATCTTCATATTGGATATTTAATTTGATTTTATACGGAGCAAGATTAAGTTTTTTTTCTTCAGAAATATTTATTATTATTTTATCATTTATTTTTATTTTGGTAGAAGGAGAGTTGTTTATAGTTTGATTTAACTTTACTTTATTTTTTTCAATAAGTTTTTTTATAAAAGAACGGGTCAGATTTGATATTTCTTTAGACAAAAAAACATCCAATCTTTCTCCATTATTTTTTCTATTTACTGAGAATTCTATTGTTTTATTCATAAATTAATTTAAATTATCCATTATTGCGCCGGTAGCTTCAACTGGATAGAGCGCCGGATTTCGGCTCCGGAGGTTATGGGTTCGACTCCTATCCGGCGCACCATAACCATTAAAGAGTCCATTTTGAAAACTTTTCTTTATTATCTAAAATATATTTTGGATAACTCTCATCTAATTCAATTTTTTTAAGTGTTGTCTTACGACCAAAAATATCTTGATTTTTTAATATTTTTTCTTCAATATTTTTTTCATTTATTTTTTCGTTGTTAAATTCTCCATGTGAAAAAGATTTAATTTTTGTTAAAATTTGTTGAGGAGTTTGTAAAAAAGAAAAATGCCAACCCCCATTTATAATCTGAAGATTAAATTTATCTATTCTCCAAAAAGGATAATTTTTAAATTTTAAATCTCTTAAAGATTGCATTGATGAAATATATTTTTTTTTGGTTATTTTAGATCCAATCCAGTTACTTTCATCTAAATTTTGTAGATTTAGTTTGTACATGAACATTTTCTGAGCAAACGCAATAAATTTTCTATTTTTTTTAATTTTGTGCATTTTTGATAAATCTGGAATTTCATCTGAGTCTGATAGGATAATCAAATCTTCAGAAGCAGCATCCTTGATACCTTCACTTAAAAAATTTCTTTGATGTTGTTCAATTATTGACTCTCCTCCCGTATGATTTTGAAAATCTATCTTTTTGTCGTAATCAGCTACTACGAATTTAATTTTATTCTTAAATTTAGCAAAATTATTAATATCAAAATTTATTTTTTTTGATTTCCCTTGATGTGTCTTAGTAGATTCTGAAATTACAAAATAATCGACATACTTATCTAATATATTTAGACGTAAATCTACTATGTGGTCTTCATTAAAATATTGGAAGCAGTCGTAAATTGCCATTAAATTATTTTTTTGTAAAAGTTGTCAAACCAAGTTTTTTTCCATCAATAACAGAAGATGAACAGTGAAGGTTAGATCTATCAAATATTAGCATTGAACCAACTTCCCACTCATAAATTAATTCTACCTCAAGTCCAATCAAATTTTCAATTTTTTCGTGGTTAAGGAACTTTTTATGTAATTTTTTATCAAAAGATTGACTCCCAAAAAATCCAATATGTTCAGATGATCTTATGTTTTGACCATATTTTAAATTTTTTATTTCTAGCTCATTTTCATCGATAGTAAAATTAGTAGATTTATCATAAAATCTATTTTTAAATATTACTGTACTTCCTTTAGGAGTGAGCGGAATTAAGGTTTGTTTATATATTAAATCTTTATAATCGAACCCACCATCAATATGAAGGCCAATAGGATTATAACTTTCTTGAAAAAGACCTAGTATTTCATTTCCATTATCATCCTTTAAGTTATCATACTTAAAGTCCCCAATTTCATTTTTTAATTTATTATGAAATAATTTTTCTAAATCAGCCCCGTACTCAATCAACCATCTTTTTTTTATAACATTTTGTTTTTTGTTATGAACTGTTATTGGAAGATCATTATATAAATTTATAAATTTTCTAATTTCTTCATTACTAAAAATATTTTTTAAGACCTTGGGCCTGCCTTCATTTTGTTTAATTTTTTCAATTTGTTTGTGCATAATTTACTCACCCATATTTATTAAAGTTCCGCGATTTCTTGCTCCATCATAAGATCTATAAAATATAATAATTCCTAAAATGAAATATGCAAAAGATATTAAAGCTGCCTTAGATATTTGATACACATCAATGATATCATAAATTAAAATACTTCTCATCTCTTCAAAAATGTGAACAAGTGGTAGTAATTTAGCTATTATCTGCAACCATGTCGGTAAAATTTCTATAGGATAATAAATACAACCTAAGGGAGCTAAAAAAAATAGGCTTGCCCAAGCTATATTCTCGAAAGACGGACCATATCTAACTAAACCAGCGGTAACTAAAAGGCCAAGAGTTACTCCAAAAACATATAGTATAATTAAGAGAAATATTAAAGGAATTCCAATTTTAAAAATAGAAACACCAAATAATGGAATAGCTATTATCGAGGCAGGTATTAAGCCGATTAAGGTTCTAAAAATAGCGGTGAATGTTAAAGCTGTAATTATTTCACTCAACTTAATAGGTGCAATAAATAGATTGGTAAAATTTCTACTCCAAATTTCTTCTAAAAACATCATGTTATAACTAATACTTGATCGAAATAGAAAGTCATAAAGTATTGCAGCACTCAAAATTATACCTACAGTGTTTTCATAAAAAGAGGAACTCAGAGTAAAAAATTTTGAAATAAAACCCCAAAGAAAAATTTGTATTGTTGGCCAATAAATCAAATCTAAAATTCTAGGAAAAGACCCTTTGATTAAATAGATGTGTCTTAGACTTAATGCAAAAATTTTACCCCAATTCATTTTTGCTCCTGGCTATTTTTAAAAATGTATCTTCTAAATTCTCTCTACCGTGTTTTTTAATTAAATCATCACAGGTTCCTTGATCGACTATTCTACCATGTTTCATCATAACAATATTATCACAAAGTCTTTCCACCTCTTTCATATTATGTGAGGCCAATAAAATTGTTAGTTCATTATTATTTTTGTATTTCTCTAAATATTCTCTAATAAAATCTCCAACATCTGGATCTAGACTGGCAGTTGGTTCGTCAAGAAACAGCAGCTTTGGTTTGTTAATCAAAGATTTGGCTAATGATACTCGGTTTTTTTGTCCTGATGAAAGTTCTCCAGTTTTTTTATTTAAAAAACTTTTTAAATTTAAATCTTCTACCATTTCTGAAATTCTGTCTGAAGTTTTTTTAACTCCATACAATCTGGCATAAATTTCAAGATTCTGTTTCACAGTAAGTTTTTTTGGTAATTCAATATACGGTGAAGCAAAATTCATTAAACTTAATAATTCAATTCTGTTTTTTGCATCAAGAGTGATTTGATTGATAAAAATCTGTCCGCTGGTAGGTGTAATTAACCCTAACATCATTCCTATAGATGTAGTCTTTCCACATCCGTTGGGGCCTAAAAGTCCTAATGTTTTATTTTTTTCAATCTTTAAACTAATATTGTTTACAGCTATGGTCGAATTAAATTTTTTTGTTAAATTTTTTATTTCTAATTTCATCTTTTTTCTGCAGCTCTATTTATTCTATCATTAATTGCAATTCCGGCATCTTTTAAAGGTATTTTTGCTATTTGAATTTTTTTAAAACCTTGTTTTTTAATTAATCGAAAAGTTTTATATAAATTGGAAGCTGCTTCATTTAAATTTGAATTTTTACTTAAGGTAAAAAAATTTTTTTTATTTGCAAATTTTTTACCGAGAAATATAATTGCATTTTTGCTATTAAATTTTACTTGATTAATTAACACAGGTATTCCGGGTGAATAATGTTTTTTTAACAAACCTGGAGACTTAATTTCTGATTTATTGTTACTTATTTTTACTTTTATCTTTAAAATTTTTTCAATTTTAGAGTGGGTAATTATTCCTGGCCTTAATATTTTTGGAGTATTTGTTAAATCAATAACCGTTGACTCAATGCCAATTTTTGATTGACCTCCGTCTATAATAAATTTAATTTTTTTTTTAAACTCATCAACGACATCTTGTGAACATATTGGGCTTACACTAGATGATATGTTTGCACTAGGCATAGCTAAAGGAAAATTGATAGTTTTTAAAATTTTTCTAATAATATTGTGTTTTGGAAATCTAACCGCAACCGTATTTAACTTTGCATTAGCTAATTGTTGGATTTTAGAATTCTTCTTTTTTTTTAAAATAAAAGTAATCGGGCCAGGACATAATTTTTTATACAATTTTTTAAAATTACTATTTATAGCGATGTCATTATTTGCTTTTTTAATGTTATAGTAATGAATTATTAGAGGATTTATTTTAGGTCTCTTTTTTAGTTTATAGATTTTTTTAACTGCTAAATCAGAGTAAGCGTTTCCGGCAAGACCATACACGGTCTCAGTTGGTAGGGCGACCAAGTTCCCTTTTGCTAAAAGTTTAATGGTTTTGTTGAGTATTTTTTTACTGAAAGTGAATATATTTGAATAACTATTTTTCATAATGTAATTATTTATTAGATGAAAAATGAAAATATTCCAGCTGATATAAAAAGTAAATCACTAAAAGAGGCCAGAGATGAAATTGATAAGATTCTTGCCAAATTAGAAAGACAAGACAGCAATCTTGAGGATTCTCTTGATGATTATCAGAGATTAATCCAATTAAACAAGCATATTGATAGTTTGTTTAAAATTAAATTAAAACAAATTTCTTCTAATAAGATAACACAAAAATGATAAAAAAAAGATTATTAGCGAATGCAAAAAAAATTGATAAGTTTTTAATTAAATATTTAAAAAATCAAAATCAATCATCTTTAAGTCAACCAATGAAGTACGGAGTAATTTCAGGAGGAAAAAAAATTAGATCTACAATTATTTTTGATACCGGAAGAATTTTTAATATTGATGAAAAAAAATTAATTAATATATGTGCAGCTGTAGAATGTATTCATTCATACTCATTAATTCATGATGATTTACCTTGCATGGACAATGATACAATTAGAAGAGGCAAACCATCAACTCATATTAAATATGGAGAAGCATCAGCTGTTCTAGCTGGAAGTTCATTATTGACTTTGGCTTTTGAAATAATAGCTGATAAAAATTACAAACTTAATCCTAAATCTAAAAATCAGATTATAAAATTTTTAGCTAATTGTTCAGGACATACAGGCATTGCTGGAGGGCAAGAACTAGATTTAAAATTTGAAAATAAAAAGAAGAAAATAAATAAAATTATAGATATGCAAAAGAAAAAAACTGGGAAATTATTTAATTTTTGTTTATATGCAGTTGGAGTTGTTGCAAATAAAACGTATAAAGAAAAATTTATTTTAAGTAATATTGGTGAAGAAATTGGATTGCTATTTCAATTAGCTGATGATTTTTTGGATATTAAAAGTTCTAAAAAAGCAGCAGGAAAACAAGTTAAAAAAGATAACAAAAAAGGTAAATCAACTCTGCTTAATTTATTAGGTGAAAAAAAAGCATATTTATATGCACTTAATTTAAAAAAAAAAATATTGCTTAAATTAAAAAAACATGGAAAAAAAGCAAGTAATTTAACTAATACAATTGAATTTATTTTAGGTAGAAATTTTTAATGGGAAGACTAATTAAACAAATAAATTTTCCTTCAGATCTAAGAAAATTTAAAAAAAAAGATTTAAAAAAAATATCTGATGAACTCAGAGATGAGTTAATAGATATTGTTTCTGAAACAGGTGGACATTTAGGAGCTGGATTGGGTGTTGTAGAGTTGACAGTAGCTTTACACTATGTTTTCGATACTCCAAAAGATAAATTAGTTTGGGACGTAAGCCACCAATGTTATCCACATAAGATAATTACTGGTCGAAGAGATAGAATTAAAACATTACGTAAAGGTGGAGGACTGTCTGGATTTACTAAACGAACTGAAAGTGAATATGATCCTTTCGGTGCGGCGCATAGCTCAACTTCTATCTCATCAACTTTAGGTATGGCTGTAGCAAAAAAATTATCTAATAATAACAACAATGTAGTAGCTGTTATTGGGGATGGTGCTATGAGTGCAGGGATGGCTTATGAAGCTATGAATAATGCAGGGGCTTTAAAATCTAAGTTAATTGTAATTTTAAATGACAACGATATGTCAATCGCAAGACCTGTAGGTGCAATGAGTAACTACTTAGCAAAATTATTATCTGGAAAATTATATTTTAATTTAAGAGAAACTATAAAAATGGTAATATCGTCTTTTTCTAAAAGATTTAGCCAGAAAGCTGGAAAAGCTGAAGATTTACTTAGAAATATTGTTACGGGTGGAACATTGTTTAGCGAATTAGGTTTTTATTATGTTGGTCCAGTTGACGGTCATGATGTTGATAATCTAGTTCAAATTCTTGAAAACGTTAAAAATTCAAATCATCAAGGTCCAGTTTTAATCCATGTAAGAACTAAAAAAGGTAAAGGATACAAGCCAGCAGAAGAATCAGGTGACAAATACCACGGTGTATCTAAATTCAATGTATCGACTGGAAAACAAATAAAATCAAAATCTAATATTCCTTCTTACACTAAAGTTTTTGCAGATACATTAATTAAACATGCTGAACAAGATACAAAAATTATTGGAATCACTGGAGCAATGCCTTCTGGAACTGGTTTAAATTTATTTGAAAAAAAATTCCCTGAACGAACTTTTGATGTAGGAATTGCCGAACAACACGCAGTAACTTTTGCTGCAGGATTGGCAACAGAAGGTTATAAACCATATGCAGCAATTTATTCTACATTCTTACAAAGAGCTTATGATCAAGTAGTTCATGATGTCGCTTTACAATCTTTACCTGTTAGATTTGCTATAGATAGAGCTGGTTTAGTTGGGGCTGATGGGCCAACACATGCTGGGTCTTTTGATATTACTTATTTATCAACTTTACCCAACTTTGTAGTTATGGCTGCGAGTGATGAGGCGGAGCTTGTAAAAATGATCAATACATCAGTCAACATTAATGATTGTCCCTCCGCTTTTAGATATCCAAGAGGCAATGGAATTGGCTTAGAATTACCATCAATTAAAGAAACCTTAGAAATAGGAAAAGGAAGAATAATTAAAGAAGGTAAAAAAACTGCTATTTTAAATTTTGGAACAAGGTTAGATGAGTGCAAAAAAGCATCTGAAAAACTTTTCAGAAAAGGAATTGATTGTACAATTATCGATGCTAGATTTGCTAAACCTTTAGACGAAAAATTAATAATGGAAATTGCTACTAACCATGAAGTTTTAATAACTATTGAAGAGGGTTCCATCGGTGGCTTTGGCTCTCATGTTATGCAACTATTGTCTGATAGAGGTGTATTTGATAGAGGTTTAAAATTTAGATCTATGATATTGCCTGATATATTTATAGATCAAGACACTCCTGAAAAAATGTACGAGACAGCTGGCTTAGATAGCGAGTCCATTGCAAATAAAGTAGAAGAGACTTTAAACTCTAATATAATTTTAGCTAAAAATAAAAGTAAGATTTCTAATTAACCACACTGAGCTCTGTGCATTAACAAATGATCTAGCAATACACAACTTATCATTGCTTCACCAATGGGTACTGCTCTAATTCCTACACAAGGGTCATGGCGACCTTTTACAGAAATTTTTGTATTTTTCCCTTTTTTATCTATGGTATTTCGACTTGATAAAATAGAAGAAGTAGGTTTAACCGCAAAAGAAGCTACGATATCTTGACCGGAAGAAATACCACCTAAAATTCCACCAGCGTGATTTGTTTTAAATTTAATTTTACCTGAGCTCTTACTCATCTCATCAGAATTTTCTTCACCGCTTAGAAAAGCAGCATTCATTCCTGATCCAATATTTACACCCTTGACAGCATTGATACTCATCAAAGCTGCCGAAATATCAGTATCTAATTTTGAATAAATTGGCGCTCCTAAACCAACAGGAACTCCAGTAGCCCTTAATTCAATTATTGCTCCACAAGAAGACCCGGCTTTTCTAACAGCTAATAAATATTCTTCCCAAAGTTTTACAGACTTTTTATCAGGGCAGAAAAATGGATTTTTTCTTATTTCAGCATCTTTCCAGTTCGATTTATCGCAAGACATTAAACCTAATTGAGTTACAGCTCCTATTACATTAAATTTTGAACCAATTATTTTTTTTAAAACTACCCTGGCAACCGCACCTGCGGCTACTCTACAAGCAGTTTCTCTAGCTGATTGTCTTCCGCCACCTCTAAAATCTCTGATTCCATATTTTTTGAAATAAGTAAAATCGGCATGACCAGGTCGAAATTTATTTTTTATAGATTCATAATCTCTAGATTTTTTATCTTCGTTATGAATAATAATTGAAATAGGTGTTCCAGTTGTTTTTCCGTCAAAAACCCCAGATAGTATAATCGCCTTATCAGGCTCTTTTCTTTGGGTTGTAAATTTTGATTGTCCAGGCCGCCTTCTATCCATATCAATTTGAATATCTTTTTCTGATAGAGAAATATTTGGAGGGCAACCATCAATTACACAGCCTATAGCGGGGCCATGAGACTCTCCCCAAGTGGTAAATCTAAATATTTTTCCAAAAGTATTAAAAGACATAGTTAATTAATGTATAGTTTATTTTACATAATTTATGAATCAAAAAAATGGCAAAAATTCACTTGGTCTAGACAGTTGTTTTGAAGACTTGGATAATCCCGTAGAATTGTTCAAGAAATGGTTTTCTAAGGCTGAAGAAAAGGAAATTAATGATCCAAATGCTGTAGCTGTTGCTACTTCCGATAAAAATAATCAACCCAATGTAAGGATGGTCCTTCTAAAAGGTTTGAGTAATAAAGGATTTGTTTTTTACACTAATTTTAACAGTAAAAAAGGTGAAGAATTAAAATCTAACCAAAAAGCTTCAATGTGCTTTCATTGGAAAAGCCTAAGGCGGCAAGTTAGAGTATTAGGAAAAGTTGAAGAAGTTACTACAAACGAAGCAGATGATTATTATAATTCAAGACCTTATAAAAATAGAATTAGCGCATGGGCTTCTTCTCAATCGCAAATATTAGATAGAAGGGAAACATTTTTAGAGAAGATTAAAGAATTTGAAAAAAAATACCCTGAAGAAAAGAATGTTCCAAGACCACCATATTGGTCAGGTTGGAGATTAATACCTAAGGAGATAGAATTTTGGGTAGATGGAGAAGGAAGAATTCACGAACGATTAATTTATAAAAATATTATAGGTAAATGGACTAAGGAAATTCTATATCCTTAAAAAGACCTTCTCAAACTAAAACTAGTTAAATTTTGTAAAATTTTTTTATCTTCACTGTCAGGAAAAATAGCTAAAGAGTCGTAAGATACATTTACAAAATATTCTGCTTTTTTTAAACTTGCTTCTACAGCTTTATACTTGTTGATTAATGCAAGCACTTCACTAAAATCTTCCTCAGTTCTTTTTTCTTTCTTCATTATTTCTGTTAAAAATTCTTTTTCTTCTTCATTACCTTTTTGAAAAATAGTGATTAAGGGAAGAGTAACCTTTCCTTCGAAAAAATCTTTTCCAATTGCTTTACCAAATAGCTTTTCTTTAGCATAATAATCAAGCGCATCATCTGCAATTTGGAAAGCTAAACCCAAGTTCCTCCCATAAGATTCTAAGGCTTTTTTTTCTTTCTCATTGCTGCCAGAAATGCAAGCACCAGTCTTTGTTGCAGCTGAAAAAAGTGATGCAGTTTTTAGATTAATTATATCAATATAAGTTTCCTCTAGAAGATCAGCTTCACCTTTATGTTGCAATTGTAAAACTTCACCTTGTGCAATTTTTGCAGAAGTTGATGACAATAATTGTAATACTTCTAAGTCACCATCCTGTACCATAATTTCAAAACATCTACTTAAAAGATAATCTCCAACTAAAATGGATGATTGGTTGCCCCAAACCGAATTTGTTGTTTTAACGCCTCTTCTTAATGAACTCTCATCAATAACATCATCGTGTAATAAAGTAGCTGAGTGAATTAATTCAACACAGGCTGCCAGATTGATATCTCTATTATCTTCTTTGCAACTAGTTAACTTTGCAGACTCCAAGGTCAGCAAGGCCCTTAGTCTTTTTCCTCCAGACTTTAAGTGATGTTCACTCATCTGTTCAATTAACTTTACGTCACTCTTAAGTTTTTGTTCAATTAGTTCTTCAACTTTTTGAAGTTTTTCACTTAGGAGGTTTTTAAGCTCTAGGTAGGCAGAATTTGCATATTTTTTTAATGGTATAACTGATCCCATAAGCGTTATTTATAATTGATTTTTTAAAGAATAAATTGTTATTTAGACGCGCGTTGACGCACTTTATAATCTCCAAATTATTGAATTAATACATGAAGTTTACTTTTATTTATTTAATGACCATTTTTTGTTGTGGTATCTTAAATATTCCATTCTTTCTGGATTTATGAAATCTTTATGCAACCTTTGATTTTTTAAATTTTTTATTTCTTCAGCGTTAAAATTGTTAATTTTATTTATGACTATTATTAAACCGTTTTGATCAAATGAAATTAATCCTTTGTCAAATAAATCATCCAATTTTTTGTTTAAATATATGCCATTATTTATATCCCAAGCCTCTGTTTCTATTGTTCCTTGATCACGACAGTCTTTCCAAGGTTTAATGTGACTTCCCGTACCTCTACTCGAAAATCTGTCCACCATACATTTGTAATTGGCTACTTCTTTTAAATCTCTTACCCATAATCTGTGCTGGTAGTTGTCACGAACTTCATTTAAATCAATATTTTTGAATATATCATTTGCATCTTCTATAAAATAGACTTCATTATTTATTTCTTTTAAATCAATCATTTTTTTTAAAAAATTTTTAAGAAAAGCATGTTGATTATATTTTCTATCTAACAAATCTATATTTCTAGATTTTGCAATATAAGAATTAAGTTCATCTCTTGTTAAAAATCCTTTTTTAATGTTTGAAATATCGCACATCATTAAACCCTGAACATCATCTTTGAGGTTAATTTTTCCAACTTCCTCTAAGGTTCTTAGAAAGAACTGCATATGATTTCTTGTATCTTCACTATTGGTCACAGAGCATTTAAATTTTGCCCTATCTTTTAAAATTTGTGAAAAAATTCTTTGCTTTTTCTTTATTGTGCTGGCGTCTAAAAATTTTTGAGTTAAAAAATGACTATCAACTAACCCTGGCTCAAGAAAACCAATTTTTATAAATTGATTTATTTCCTTTCTTATTGATTGCTCTTTTGAAGCTTGAGTGCCAGCATTCTTTGGGCTTACTAATAGAACTTTTTTTTGAAGCTCATTGTATCTTGAGTCACCTCTTTTTAAAGCCTTGTCATTGTCGTTTACGAACTTATTAAGTAGTTTTAAGACTTTAAAACTCGTTGTGTCTCGTGTGAAATAATCTGTGTGGCCTACTGTCAAAGACCAATAATCTTCATAAATTTCAATTGAACGTCTTTTTTTAGTATCTATCATTTATTTTTAATAATAAATAAATATTCTGTATTAGTTTGTTTTTTATTTTTTCCTGTAATTTTATAGACATGTTTTTTTTTAATTAACTTAACATTATTTGAGTATGTTTTTAATAATTTTAATAACTGATTGCTATTGGGATATGATTGATTGTTGTAACTTAAGTACCAATATTTAAATTTTTTTAATGATGAAAATAATTTATTAAAATTTTTAAGCGCATCTTTTTTATCAATAAAATCATTTTTAAATCTTTTTATTTTTTTTGACGACACATAATTGTCAATTAAACCATAGAAGCTATAATAATCATTCATTGTTCCAGTGTAAGGTGGGTCAAGATAAATCACATCAGCTTTTACTTTTTTAATTGCTTTGAAAATATCAAAATTAAGTGCTTGATTATTTTTTTTATTATCAAATATAGATTTGTTGTAGCTTTCTAAGTTTTCTAAAAAATGATGTTTGAAGGTTTGATTATGGTATGCTCTTTTTCTTTTATAATGCTTATAGCTATAAGCTTCATTTCTCAATTGAACAATTTTTTTCCATAAAATACTAAATCTTGAATAAGGCATTTTCCTAATCATTGACCTTCTCATTAAAGATATAGCTAGAGCTTTTTTATATTTTGTAGATAATTTATTTATATTCTTTCTATATAGATCCAACTCCATACATTCACTTGGAAAAAAATGAACTTTTGAATAATTTTTAAACATATAACCTTTGATTGGTTTACCTCTAAAAACTACTTCTATATCTTTTTTTGAAAGCGTTGTTTTACTATTTTCAATTAGTGCTTGAGCTAGAATGTAATTAATTTGTAAAATATCATTTGAAATTACCTGATAACCCATTTTTTTTGCCTCATAACTTACCGAGGCGCCACCTGAAAAAGCATCAAATACTCTTAATCTTTTTTTTGGAAAGTGGCCACATATCCATTTTGAAATCTTTTCTTTGTTACCAATAAAATTAATTTTAGGAAGCTTTTTTGATAACATTGTTTTTCATTAATTTTATTGTTTGTGCGATAGACCTAGCCATCTTTGGTGGAACGGCATTTCCAATTTGTTGTTGCTGAGATATTGAGCTACCTTTAAATATAAAATTATCTGGAAAAGTTTGAACTCGCGCTAATTCTCTGACTGTTAAGGCTCTATTTTGATTGTAATGAAATACTTTTCTCATATCTCCAGTAATGCAAATTGAAGGTTTTTGACTATTATACCTTATGTACTTTCTTACATCCCCTGATTTTGGTCTAATATTTTTTGGGATATCTTCTCTTCCTGAACCATCTTTTACATATTTCATTTTTTTTAGCATTTGTTCAGAGTGATTCATTGCAATATGATTTTGTATTTTAGAAGTTTCTCCAGATTTTAGTTTAGGCAAATCATCTATAGCCTCCTTTATTGATAAATATTTTTTAGAAATTTTTTCTGGAAACAGTATGTTTTTTGTAATTTTACTACCAATAAATATTACTCTTCTCCTAAATTGGGGAACTGAGTAATCACATGAATTCAAAACTTTACATTCAACATAATATCCAATTTCATTAAACCTATTTAAGATTTCTTTTCTTGTTTTATTATTATTATGGTTAAATAGTCTTTGAACATTTTCCATTACTATAAAATTAGGATTAATTATTTTTACTACTCTTATAAACTCTTTAAAAAGATGGTTTCTTGGATCATTAATAAATTTACGACCTATATTTCCTGCAATACTAAATCCTTGGCAAGGTGGTCCACCTATAACTACATCAACTTTTGTGTTTTTTATAAATCCTAAAATTTCTTTAGCTTTTAAATCTTCAATTTTTTTTTTTAAAAGTTTATGATTTGGAAAGTTTGCTGAGTAAGTTTTGCAAAAATTATCTTCATAATCATTCGAAAATATATTGTCAAAACCTTCATTGTCAAAACCATAAGTAAAACCTCCTGCGCCACAAAATAGGTCTATATAAGTTAGGCTTTTTTTTATCATTTTAATTTTTTTGTGATTCTAATATGGAATATACAAGATTGAACTCAACAAACAATTAAGTGTTAATTTAATTAGAAAGTAACAGTCGGTATAACTTTTAAGTAAGGTGCGCCAGTATGAAACGTTAAACCTCATGTAATTCAACTATAAGTAGCGTAATAAAACAATTAAAATTTAAATATTTACTGCTATAAGGTTAAGAAAGTCATCATTAAATTATGTTTTCATTCTTTAAAAAAAAAATTGTAGTTCCTCATGTTAGATTGACAGGTGTTATAGGTACAGCTGGTAGATTTAAACAAGGCATGGATTTAGCTGGTCAAAGAACTATTTTAAAAAAAGCATTTTCTTTTAAAAAAATTAAACATGTGGCTATTTCAATTAATTCACCTGGAGGATCTCCAGTTCAGTCTCATTTAATTTACAGTTATATAAAACAACTAGCAAAAGAGAAAAAAGTTAAAGTTATAATTTTTGCAGAAGATGTTGCTGCATCAGGAGGGTATTTGATATCTTGTGCAGGAGATGAAATATACGCTAACTCTAGCTCAATTATTGGCTCGATAGGAGTAATTTCGGCATCATTTGGTTTTAAAGATTTAATTAAAAAAATTGGAATAGAGAGAAGAGTTTATACGGCAGGAAAAAATAAAAGTACTTTAGATCCTTTTGTGGATGAAAAAGAGGAAGATGTTAAAAGATTAAAGAGCATTCAATTAGAATTACATGCAGACTTTATAAAAGTCGTTGAAACAAGCAGAGGATCAAAACTTAAAGATCCAGAAAAAAATAATATATTTACTGGAGAATTTTGGACAGGAAGTGCTGCTTTAAAACTTGGATTAGTTGATGGAATTGGTAATGCAGACCAGGTTTTAAAAGAAAAATTTGGTAATAGAGTAATAATTAAAAATATGGAAAAACCAAAAGGATTTATAGCAAGAAAACTATCTTCTTCTATTCAAAATCCTATCAACAGTTTAACAAATACTTTAGAAGAAAAATCGATGTGGCAAAAATTTGGTTTGTAAATGCCAGTTAAAAAAAAAGAAAAGAAAAAATTAAACTTCTTATCGTTTCAAGATATTATTATGAAGCTCCAAAATTTTTGGGGTAAAAATGGTTGTGTTCTATTACAACCTTATGATTTAGAAGTAGGAGCTGGAACATTTCACCCAGCTACTACTTTAAGATCGCTAGGACCTAAACCTTGGAAAGCTGCTTATGTACAACCGTCAAGAAGACCAACTGATGGAAGATACGGAGAAAATCCAAACCGTTTACAACATTACTATCAATTTCAAGTAATTATAAAACCGTCACCAAAAAATATCAAACAAACTTATTTAAAAAGCTTAGCTGCAATTGGTATAGATGTTAAAAATCATGATATCCGATTTGTGGAGGACGATTGGGAAAGTCCAACATTAGGAGCGGCAGGATTAGGCTGGGAAGTTTGGTGTGATGGAATGGAAGTTACACAATTTACATATTTTCAACAAATGACAGGAATAGAATGCAAACCAGTTCCTGTAGAAATAACTTATGGTCTTGAAAGATTGTGTATGTTTGTTCAAGGAAAAAATAATGTTTTTGACCTTGACTGGAACAATGAGGGTGTAAAATATAAAGAAGTTTTCTTTCAAGCCGAAAAAGAATTTTCTGCATATAATTTTGAATTTGCTAATACAGAAGTTTTATTAAAAAATTTTGAAACAACAGAACAGGAATGTCAATCATTACTTAATAAAAAACTTTCTCTACCCGCATATGATCAATGTTTGAAAGCAAGTCACATATTTAATTTATTAGATGCAAGAGGCGTCATTGGTGTTGCGGAAAGAACAGGTTATATCACAAGAATAAGAGAGCTTGCTAAAGGTTGTGGAGCACTTTGGTTAAGCTCACAAAACTAATATCTTATGGCTGAACTATTACTGGAGCTTTATAGTGAGGAAATTCCTCCTCAATTACAAATTGGAGCTAGAGATCAACTTAAACAATTTATTGAAAAATCTTTTGAAGAAGAAAGTATTAAATATAAAGAAATATTGAGTTATTCATCTCCCACAAGACTTACCTTAGTAACTGAAGGTATTAATGAAAAAATTAAGATAGAGTCTAAAGAAATTAAAGGTCCTAAAATAGGATCACCTGATCAAATTTTACAAGGATTTATAAATGCTAAAAATATTTCTCAGAGTGATCTAATTGAAAAAGAGACTGAAAAAGGAAAATTTTATTTTATTAAAACTGCCCCTAAAAGTATTTTAGTTGAAGAATTGTTAATATCAATGTTGCCAAAAGCTTTAACCTCAATTAGTTGGAAAAAATCAATGAAATGGTCAGACCATAGCTTGATGTGGGGAAGACCATTGAGGTCAATATTTGCATTATTTAATGGTAAAAAAATTGCATTTCAATTTGATCACTTAGAGTCCTCAGATGAGATTATAATTGAGCAAGATTTAGATTTAATAAGCAAAAAGGTTAAAAACTTTAACGATTACAATAATTTTCTTAAGAGCAACAATATTGTACTAGATCATAGTGAAAGAGAAAAAATTATATTGAAAAAGATTAATTCAACGTCAAAATCAAAAGATTATAAAGAGATATTGAATTCAAAACTTTTAGAGGAAGTTGTAAATATTGTTGAAGACCCAAATGTTTTATTAGTTAATTTTAACAAAGAATATTTAAAAATACCTCAGGAAATTATTATTTCTACACTTGAGAAGCATCAGAGATATTTTCCAGTCTTTGATAGTAGAGGAAGATTAACTAATAATTTTTTTGTTGTTGCTAATAAGAAAGATGAAAAAAAATTCATTACTATAGGAAACAAAAGAGTGGTTGAAGCAAGATTAGCAGATGCTAAATTTTTTTGGGATAAAGATAGATCAAAAAATTTAATTAAACAAATAGCTAATTTGAAAACTGTAACATTTTATGAAAAGCTGGGAACAATCTATGATAAGACGCAGAGAATTAGAAAAATTGCTGCGATGCTTTCAGATGATTTAAATTTAAATAAAGAAAAAATTCAAATAGCTGCTTCCATTTCAAAATCTGATTTATGTTCAGACTTAGTAGGTGAGTATCCAGAACTTCAAGGAGTGATGGGTAAATATTTTGCCCTATCACAGGGTTTTGAAGAAGATGTTGCAAATTCAATTAGTGATCATTATCTTCCAACTGGCCTAACATCAGAGTTGCCAAAAAAACCATTTAGTTATTCAATTTCAATTGTAGATAAAATTGATACCTTAGTTGGATTTTTTATTATCGATGAAAAACCGACAAGCTCTAAAGATCCTTTTGCCTTAAGACGTGCAGCAATTGGATTACTTCGAATTATAATTGAAAATAAATTAGTATTTAAGCTTAGAGAATTAATTAGCTATTCCATAAGACTTTACGGAGAACAAAGTGTGGAAATTAAAAATGAAAAAACTGAACAAGAGGTTCTTGATTTTATTAAAGAAAGAATGAGAAATATTTTAAAATTAAAAAATATTAAACCTGATATTATAGAAGCCTCAATAAGCTCACATGCTGGTGACAATTTTTTAGATCTTTACAAAAAAACATTACTAATTAATAAGTATAAAAATAAAGGTATTGGGCTTAATGCTATTAGTTCGTATAAAAGGGCATCTAATATTTTAGATAAATCTGGAAAAGGAATCACAGGAAGACCAGATGCTGTTTTATTTAGAAAAGATGAGGAAAAAATCCTCCATGAAAAAATAAATGAAATTAGAAAAGCCTTTACTGTAAAAGATGACAATAAAGACTATGAAAGCTTGTTGATAAAGCTATCAGACACTAAAGAATCTACGGATAATTTTTTTGACAATGTCGTGGTAAATGATGAAAATCAGGATATTAAAAATAATCGATTAGAGCTGTTAAAAATGTTTTGCAACACTTTTGATAACTTTATTGATTTTTCAAAATTAGAGGGTCTGTAATGGCAAAAGTGGTATTTAGTTTTGATGATAAATCTGCAAAAAAATTAAAAAATAAGAAAAATATTTTAGGTGGAAAAGGAGCCAATCTTGGTGAGATGGGTAGGCTCGGTTTGCCAGTGCCACCAGGATTTACTATTACAACAGATGTTTGTGATATTTTTTACAAAAATAAAAAAAAATTACCTCAAAAATTAATTAAAGATATTGAAACAGAATTAAAAAATATTGAGAAGAAAACTAAAAAGAAATTTGGGGATCTTAAAAACCCACTACTAGTGTCAGTCAGATCAGGGGCAAGAATTTCAATGCCTGGAATGATGGATACTATTTTAAATTTGGGTTTAAATGATAAAACTGTAGAAGCACTTAAGAAAAAAACTTCAAATGGTAGATTTGCCAAGGACAGCTATAGAAGATTTATTCAGATGTATAGTAACGTAGTTCTTAACGTTGAGGGCCACTTATTTGAGGAATTAATTGATAATTATAAATTAACTAAAGGCGTTCTATTAGATACAGATCTAGACGAAAGTGATTGGGATGGATTAATTACAAATTTTAAAGAACTAGTTAAAAAAGAAAAAAAAATTAATTTTCCACAAGACGTAAAACAACAACTATTAGGAGCGATTAATGCAGTTTTTTTATCTTGGGACAGTCAGAGAGCAAAAACTTATAGAAAGTTAAATCAAATTCCTGACCACTGGGGTACAGCAGTCAACGTTCAAGCCATGGTATTTGGAAATATGGGTAGTGATTGTTCAACAGGAGTTGCTTTCACTAGAAATCCATCAACTGGAGAAAATTCTTTTTTTGGAGAATTTTTAATTAATGCTCAAGGTGAAGATGTTGTAGCAGGTACAAGAACACCTCAATACATAACCAAAAAAGCAAAACAAGATGCTGGTTCAAAAGATCAATCAATGGAAGAAGCTATGCCAAAAGTTTACAAAGAATTGGCTAAAGTATTTATTAAATTAGAAAAACATTACAAAGACATGCAAGATATTGAATTCACAGTTGAGAGCAATAAACTTTGGATGCTGCAAACAAGATCAGGTAAACGAACTGCGAAAGCTGCAATTAAAATTGCAGTTGATATGGTTAAAGAAAAATTAATATCAAAAAAAGAGGCTATACTACGAATTGATCCAAATACTTTAGATACATTATTACATCCAACTTTAGATGATAAAGTTAAAAAAGAAATAATTGCATCCGGATTACCCGCATCACCAGGAGCAGCTAGTGGAAAAGTTGTTTTCTCAGCAGATGAAGCAGAAAGATTAAATGGGATGATGCAAGATACCATTCTTGTTAGATTAGAAACTTCACCCGAAGATATTCATGGTATGCATGCTGCAAAAGGAATTTTAACGGCAAGAGGCGGAATGACAAGTCACGCTGCTGTTGTAGCAAGGGGCATGGGAAGACCTTGTGTGTCTGGATCAAGTGAAATTACAATTGATTATGAAACTAAACAATTTAAAGCAGGTGAAGAAACTATAAAAGAAGGGGACGTCATAACTATTGATGGAGGTAGTGGAAAAGTTATGAAGGGATTAGTTCCAACAGTTCAGCCAGAAATCTCAGGGTATTTTTCTACAATTATGAAATGGGCTGATGAATTTAGAAAATTAAAAGTAAGAACTAATGCTGAGACAGAAACTGATAGTAAAACAGCAAGAGAATTTGGCGCAGAGGGAATAGGTTTATGTAGAACAGAGCATATGTTTTTTGATGAAGAAAGAATTTTATCTGTAAGGCAGATGATTTTATCAAGATCTAAAGAAGATAGAGATAGTGCTTTAGAAAAATTATTACCTCATCAAAAAGATGATTTTAAAAAGATATTTAGTGTTATGTCAGGTTTACCGGTAACTGTTAGATTATTAGATCCACCTCTACATGAGTTTTTACCAAAAACAGATAAAGATATAGATGAAGTTGCAAGATCACTGAATTTAGCCGCTAAAGAAGTGAGAGATAGAATTGCTGAGCTACATGAAGAAAATCCTATGCTGGGTCATAGAGGATGTAGACTAGGTATCTCTTTTCCTGAAATTTATGAAATGCAATGTGAAGCAATTTTTAAAGCTTTAATCGAACTTAAAAAATCAAAAATCAAATCAGCTTTTGTTGAGATCATGATACCTCTTGTTTCAACAGATACTGAGTTAAAAATATTAAGAGAATTAGTAAATAGAACCGCTAAAAAAATTGAGGCAGAAAATAAGATTAAGTTAGATTATATGGTCGGAACTATGATTGAATTACCAAGAGCTGCTTTACAAGCTAAATCGATTTCAAAGCACGCAGATTTCTTCAGCTTTGGAACAAACGATTTAACACAAACAACCTTAGGAATAAGCCGGGACGACTCTGGTAAGTTTTTAAATGATTATATTGATAATAAAATCTTTGATGTCGATCCATTTGTTAGTATTGACCAAAGTGGAGTAGGTGAACTGGTAGAACTAGCCTCTACAAGGGGAAGAAAAGTTAATAAAAAACTTAAATTAGGAATCTGCGGCGAGCATGGTGGAGATCCTAAAAGTATAGAATTCTGCTCTAAAACAGGTCTAGATTATGTTTCTTGTTCTCCATTTAGAGTACCAGTTGCAAGACTTTCTGCTGCCCAAGCAGAACTAAGAAAATAATTTACAATGTATTTTATTTGACCTAAAATGAACTTAAGTCTTAAGAAATAAAAAAATAGAATAAATATAAATAATTTTAAAACTATATTGTGAAAAACTAGGTGTATCTGCGCAATAAGAACATTATTTTAGGACATAAAAATATGCTTAATAAATTATTAATCATTTACTTCTTTTTTTTAGGAAATTTTTTATTCACAATATTAAAAGCTGAAGATAAAACATTTAGTTACACCGGCTCATTACAAACTTGGACTGTTCCAGATGGAGTTAGCTCGATAGAAGTTGATGGCTATGGAGGAATGGGAGGTCACGGATCTAGTTCGTGGAACGGGCGTGGTGGATTTGGTGGAAGATTACAAGCAACAATAAGTGTAACTGCAGGTAACACAATTAATATTTATGTTGGTGAAAAGGGAGGAAACACTAAGGTTGCAGGAGGAACGACTTACGAACCAGTACATAATCCATGGACAGTAGGAGATGCTGAAGGTGGATGGAACGGAGGAGGTGACCCCGGAAATACCAACAATGGCGGTGGTGGCGGTGGTGCAACCGACATAAGAATTGGTGGTACTGCTCTTTCAGATAGAGTTTATGTAGCTGGCGGTGGTGGTGGTGGAGGTGTTCAAAGAAGATCAACACAACCTGGTGGTGACGGTGGCCATGGAGGCGGAACTACTGGAGCAAATGGATCAACAGGTGGAGCTGGTGGAACTAATCAAAGTGATAGCAGTTTAACAAGAGGACCTAATGGTCATGGAAATTCTGGAGCAACCGGAGGAAGTGGTGGAGGTTCTTCTGCGGGAGGCTCAGGAGGAAGTATTCGAGGCACTGATGGCGCTTTGGGATTAGGAGGAACAGGCGGAACATCAGGAAGAGCCGGAGGAGGCGGCGGCGGCGGTTATTATGGCGGCGGCGGAGGAGGAGACTCAAATGGTAGTGATGCTGGCGGCGGCGGCGGTGGTGGCTCATCTTATTGTAGTGGTAGTTTGTGTTCAAGCATAACTCATACTCAGGGTTATACAACAGCTAACGGCAATGGATCCATAACTTTTACTTGGACTGCTGTAACTAGAACAGGGTATAAAGTCAGAATTACAGCTTCTTCATTAAATGGAATTTTAGAAGTTTTAGAACAAATAAATACTAATGGCACCAACTCAACTCTTACATCTGCTCTAGATGATTTGACTGATGCACAATTAAAAGTAGCTGCTAAACAAATAAAAGGAATGACGATTCAAAAATCAATTGGCCAAAGTATAAAAAGTAATAATAGCTTTAAAAGAGCTATGACTGCAGCGATTAAAGGACCAAGCTTTGATCAACTAGTTCAAAATAATTTTGCTAGTTTAAGTTTTGACGATGTTCAAAATTACTATAATCCTGGAGTAGAAAGAATAAATTTAACAAACGATTTTACTTTAAGTGATATTGCCAATATTTATTCAAAA
>Ga0213869_10000354_pt1 | contig 37847 bp, 52 predicted proteins | sample PICome_10_FD_160083 | JGI IMG/M metagenome (GOLD analysis project Ga0213869, IMG submission 160083) | Coastal seawater microbial communities near Pivers Island, North Carolina, United States - PICO132 | ecosystem: Environmental > Aquatic > Marine > Coastal | place: USA: North Carolina...
ATCAGCTGCGGTTTCTCCACCAGTTTGTTGAACGAGGGGTGATCTTGTTTGTGACATAAATTGCATGAGGCGTCTGCCCCATGTTTTCCAATCATCTCCATATGGTTCTGGTGGCCTTTGCTGTTGCGTCATCTTCTACCACCTGCAACAACATCAAGTCTATTTACACCAACACGCCAATCGCCTAATTCAACTGCGCTTACACGCATTCTCATTTGACGTCCGGTAAATCTCAATGATGTAGGCGTGGACATTGTATATGGGCCGTAATCACGCTCAACACCGTTGGGATAGAATCGTGTTTTAAACGTCACGTTCACATCACCTTGCGTTTTCTCATCAGGTATCATTTCGGTTACAGACGCAACTGTATCGCCAGACCCAAGCATAATAGGGCCTGTTTCTGCAAATGGCACAAGTGAACCGTAATCGTATCCAATCTCATGCTCGTATATTTTATAATTATCTGCATCTACCCAAAGAGGTTTTCTGAATGCGCCTGCGTCTACGCCAGCAGTTCTTGCCAATTCGCCAATATACCATGTGTTTTCAATATAGTTAAACACAACATATCGGTCATTCTCAGTAGATTGAGCTGATGGGTAAAACCAGAATATCTCACCAAAGTTGCTGTTAGTTACGCAGAATGCCTTACTTATTTGGCCTCGGTTCATATCGTTAAACACGTAATCCGCAACTTCACTTTGTATTTCTTGCACTCTACCGCCAGTGTAAGCATAAAATGCGTGTGCGCCCATCCAGAATGCACCTGAGTCAACAACTGATACTGCTTTATTTGCAGCTAAACCACATGATGAGCCAACACGCTCAATACCATAAACATATGGTGGGCCTACATAATTTGCTACGTGTGCGTCTGTGCTGGTTAGGATAAGCGTTTGGCCTCGCACTTTAATGCCTGCCATAATTTGACCGCTTGTGTTTAACTCTAAATCACCAGCTTCATTTGTGGCGGCTGGCGTCCATAGCGTGTTATCTTCTCGATCAGACCATTGCACTTTGCGCGGGTTTCCACCCGCTCCAAGAGCAAATAAGAAACGCTCTTCTGTTACCACCAATGATCTGTTATTTATTGGAGCGTTTGCTATAACTGCGGCTGGTGTGCCTGTCGCCAATGCCCACTCGTATATTTTACCATCATCTTCCGTACATCCCACAAGGTATTCGCCCCATGTATCTAATGCCCATGATGTTGCTGGCTGTATTCTAACTGTGTCTGGACGCTCTACACCAAATGCGTAGCTGCCGTATAAACTACCACCATATCCTGTAAATGATATTGCGTCATCTCTGCCCGCAGTAAATGAAGTCGGGGTTATATCGTATCTTATGCCAGTTTCATTCCAGACGTATAATTTATTATATGATCCGCCAGCTATCCACCGGGCATTGCTATTATCTATCCAAGATAACATGCCACGCACTGGAGCTGCGGCTGCGTTATCCGAACGTGTACGCCAGCCACCCATTGGGCGCATAGTATTATCTATCCATCGAATTAAATTTGCATCACGCCAGCGGCCATTGGATTGCAGGTCAGTTCCGTTACGGTAAACTCCAGAAGGAATATCTAGTGGAATAAGTGGCATATAGACCTCATGGCGTTGAACTTGTTGGACTATAACACATTTTGCAGTAAAATAACAACAGGAGTAATACTAGTTACCCCTGTTGCATATATTTGTTTATTCTTCAGCTTCTTCAGCTTCAATTATTACCTCATCTAAGGATACACGTAGCATCTTTGTGAAAGCATCTCTGCCTACTTTGAGTTGGTCTAAGTTAAACTCTGCCGAACCAATCTTCTGCTGCAAAGAATTAATATGGTTAATCATAACCTTTTGTGCGTCAGTGAGTTGGTCTTCAGTGTAGTCTTTGTCATCAATCGTAATAACCTTTTTATCTTCAGCCATTTTGATCTCCTTTAGTTTAAGTGTTTAAAATTACCAAGGCATCCCAGTTGTGGATGTTGGTGTTGCAAGTTCAGCTATCTTAGCATCGTTAGCCGCTTCAGTATCAGCTTTGACTACTTGTTCGTGTACCCAAGCTAATACGTTTGCCTCTGTTAGATCAGCGTAAGGAATGTAGTCATCGTCTGATGGTACGCCTGTATGGGATGTTGTTCCGTATGCTGATGCAGTGTTCGTTCCATCTGTGCTTTCGCAACGCCAGTGTGCTATTGTTACTGAGTCATCAGATGTGTTTCGCTCTAGGTTAGCGATAGACCATGTGTGTGTGTTTGGCATTTTGTTATCCTTCCAATGCTGTTAGTCTTGCCTCGATAGAAGCAAATCGTTGTTCGTTGTATGCGGCTACAAAAGAGAGTAACTCAGGGTAACGAATACCCATTCTAGTTTTACTTGTTGCGCCTTCTGTGCCTTCTTCGACTTCATTACCTTCAGCATCTACAAACCATGTGCTTGAGATAAACAATGCGTAGTCACCAGCATCTAAACCTTCTGCTGTGAAAGCCGCTTGTACGTCTTGAGCTATGACACCTGTATGAGTACGGGCATTATCACCCTTTTCAGCTACACTGTCTTTCCATCTAAATGTCTTGAACAATACTGAGATACGTTTACCTACTAGCATTTCTGTTGCTGTAAGTGATGCTATGTCTTGCTTTTCAGTAGCATCAGATGTTTGGATTGTGCCGTTGGTTGCGTAGATGTCGTCAAATCGGACACCAGAAACGCCTAAATCTATAGCGTTGTCTCTATTTGCGCCACCAGCATTAACAGGCACAACTGCGTCAACTCCATCGGCAAACTTTAATCCAGTATCACCAGTTACAGCGTAAAGTTGATTCGCTTCAACCCCAATACTCCCTGCTCTACTAGAGTCTTTGTATATTTCTATTGCGTTTCCATTATTGTTAAGAATGTTTGCAAGAAAAACAGGGTCAGTGCCGTTAGAACCCATTGCTCTTGTACCATAAAAATACCCATCGCCACTAATACGATGACCTACAGTCCCAATGGAAGTAGTACTCTTACCCACCAACAAGGTGCCTGACGAGTCGATGCGCATACGTTCTGAGCCAAATGTAGAAAAAGCAAGTGTGTTAGATATTGGCTTAAAGAAACCAGTGTCAGAATCACCTCCAAAATGTAAAGAGGGGGCTGACGCTGAACCAACAGTTTTAATATCAACGTTACCTGACGAGTCGATGCGCATACGTTCTGAAGGAGTAGCCGCCGCACCAGCGGAAGCCGATGCGCTGGTGTAGAATCTGTGGCCATTTGAATCAGAGACGTATTTCGCACCGCCGCCTGTTGCCATAGCTTTCCAGCCGCTTGCATAGTAAAGATTTGAGGCTAAGTACAAAGCGTCGCCGTAGCCGAAAAGTGACCCGCCGCTAACCATTTCTAGAGATGGTGACAGGGTGTTAACTGGCGTTCGCCCAATACCAACGTTGCCTGACGAGTCGATGCGCATACGTTCTGTGTTGTTATAACCTCTAAACTGCAACGAGTTATCAGTGCTATAATAAGTAATGCCACCACGCACAGTATCTACAGAGTCCCCAAAGGAAATAGCTGAATATCCTCCTGCCGCTGACTCAACCCTAATGCCCATGTCAGCATCGCCCTTAATATGAAGCTGACCAGTAGGATTATCTGTCCCAATACCAACGTTGCCTGACGAGTCGATGCGCATACGTTCTGTGCCGTTAGGTCTAAACACAATAGGATTGTTGTCTGTGTGTAACAACAAGTCATTAGCTGAATAACTACCAGATATAGAAGCCCCATCACCAACGTAAACTTCTGTGTTATAACGAGTAAAACCACTGAGGTAGAGGTCTTTCCAACGTACATTTGATGCACCTAAATTTACATCTGCATCGTTAAAAGCACCAGCGTTTGTAGCTGGGAGTAGAGCATCGGTAATTTTTAAACCTTTGCCTGAAGTACCATGAGAACCAATATATGGATATGACCCATTAGCACCAATACTACCTACAGTTGTGCCGTCTTTGTAGAATAATATATGGTCACCATCTGCCCCCGTTAAGTTAAGGTTTATAAGAGGTTGACTAAAGCCAGTGTTTTCTCTGGCTATATCTAAGGCAACACCATTCCTGTAACTTAATCCTGTACCAGAAGTAGCATTGTATAAGGTTGATGTAGTAGTACCCACCAACAAGTTACCTGACGAGTCTATGCGCATACGTTCTGTACCAGTGGTAGAAAAACCTACAGTGTTAGTCGTTGCTCTAAACATACCGTTATCTGGGTCACTTAAAAACGAATGGGTTGGAGCCGCCGCCGTTCCACTCGCCGCTTTAACATTACCGTTACTATCTATTCGGGCAGTGCTGTTAACGTCTACTTGACCAGTTACTGAAATACCTGTTGCTGTTGTTTCAAACTTTTTAGTTCCATCGTGGTAAAGTTTTACTGCATCACCATTTAAGTATTCACCATATCGTTTAGAACCATCTGCATTGCTTAGTTCTATGCTTGTTCCTCTAATTCTAAGATTTCCAGTACCAGCATCCGTTACATAACTATGTGACCCATCATGGTAAATCTGTAGGTCAGACCCAGCACCGAAGATGGCTTTGTCGTTGTCACCGAATGTTACATTGCCAGTTACGTCTAAAGATGTAAGGCTTCCAAGTGACGTTATGTTAGCTTGTGCGGCAGTCGTTAGCGTACCCGCAATATTTGTAAATGTACCAGCCGCAGCTGATGCTCCGCCAATGACTGTGCCATCAATCGTACCAGAGTTAATATCAATGCCCGTGACAGGTGTTGTCCCGTCTAGCAGATTATCAAGATTATCTAAATTGGTGTTTATCTTTGTACCCCAAGTATCCTCGGACGCGCCAACTTCTGGCTTCACTAAGCTATATGTCGTTGTTGTAGTATCAGCCATGTTAATCTCCTATGCGGCGTTAGCCTTATGCGGCGTTAGACCAAATTTCACTGGTTGCCGATGCAGTTGTCCATTCCTTCGATGTCGGGGGAGTGGCAGACCAATCATCGGCTGCGTTAGACACATCTTGCCACGTTTCGGGTGTCTTTTCAAGGGGTGTCCATATTTCAGGCGTATTTTGTTCAACTTCCCACTTCTCAATTGCTCGGCATGTCGTAGATAATGCTGTTGCAATTGCTGACGCGGAGAACTGCACCCGGTTAACTGTAGCGGTTGTGCTTAGTGCTGTGTTGATTTGCGATGCACTGCTAAATACAACAACTGCGTTTGATGATGTGCTAGATGATGGCGTTATATTTGATATTGCATGTCTCACACGCACCATATCTGAGCTAGTTGTAGATGTTGTTGCTATTACACTGCTTGAGTTACGTGTTCTTGCGCCTACAGCAAATGTGGATGAGCTGGCAGATATTGCTGATGCAACTTCACGAACACGCTCGGCAGAACCAGACATTGTTGATGATGTTGTGCTACTTGCGGATGCTTCACGTACTCTTTGCGCTTGCGTTGCAGTCGTAGATACTGTGATTATGTCAGATGCACTTAATCTAACACGTACTGAAGCTGACGCTGTAGACGCAACTGTGATAATTGTGCCAGCGCCATCCGTGACAAAGCCATCTAGCCCAAAATTATATGAGCCATATGCACTGCGTCCATATCCACTACGATATTCAGCCATTAGTCTAGGGTAATATCAAGATCGCCTGATGGTAAGCGGAAAACATCACCTGTATCAATTGTTTTGCTTGTCGTTAATGCAGCGTAAGCAATTAAATTGCCGCCAGATGCAGCATCAAACACGCCTACGTGTGTTACTGTGCCATATCCTGCTGTAGCTGTGTCCCACTCGATGGCTGCGTTATTTGACGCTGTATTTCCTGATATTGTGAATGTTACAGCTTTACGGCCATATCCACCGCCAGACACTTCTGTGCCACCGCCTGTATCATCTGGTGCGCCAGTATATAATGCTATGTGCCACGCTGTGGGGCGTGTTGCACTACCTGTCGTAAACACCCACGTTAGAACTGTTGTCTCGAATGTATTAGAAAAACTCATTTTAATATGCCCTTATTTTCATACGACGACCAGAACCGCCAAATTTAGCTTTTTCGCTTGCTCGATTTATAGCATCAATTGCATTTTGGTACAAAGCTGCCCATACTTGTATTCTTGCATCATCTTTTAGGTATGGCGCAGAATGTATCAGTGAACCATACAAATATGCGTCAGGATAATGCTCTAATATCCAATTTGACGTGTTGCTATCAGATAATGCGTCTGTTTTACCAAAATAATACAATTCTGACGTGTATGTGCCATCTGGAACTGGATAAACCTCTAATTCACCTGCTGTAACTGCATAATATGCTGGTTGCCCGCTTGTGTTTAGGTTTCTAAACTTGCGATCAAGCATTTCTGCTTGCGAAATTAACTCAAGTGGGCGTGTATCTCCGCTTGTAATATAAAACCGTATAACTTCGAGCATATCTGCGGGTATTGCGCTGTATTGCGTGTCAATCTCGGCTGTGCTGCGCTTTTCTTGCCGCCAATGACGGATTTGCCTGTTTAAATCTGCTTCTGCGAGTGAGACAAACGTGGATGACACAGATGTTAGGTCATCTCGGTTAAGAAAATCTGCAATATTTGTCTTTAATTCTGCATATGTTGTAATTGGCATTATTCAACTCTCAGTTTATTTCTGTATAACATATTTATTAATAAGATAGTAGCCCACGTTCTAACTCTTGTTGTTTTTTGTATTCTTGCAATGCAAGTATTGCGCTTGGCGTTAATAATCCAGCCGCAGTTAAATTTTTTAAATGTTTAAATTCTGGATCAAATCTTGCAAATTTTGACCTTAATGTTGTTGGGTCAAATGTAACTGCTGTTGTCGCCATCTCTGGGCTTAGTCCAATATGATCTGGGTGAGGAAACTGACTTCCAATATCAACGACATCTTTAATAAGTAATCCGCTACTATCTGTAGTTCTTGCCGCCCTAGCCGCCTCTGGAGATGATGCCCAAGATGCCCAATCTTGTGTCATATCTGATATTTTTTTACGAGTAGGTATTCCATCTTGTTTGAAATTCATTCTAGCGTACTTTGGGGCGTCACCCCAATTTGCACCTTCAAAATTTGTTTTTGCGTAATTATCTGTTTTACCTAACAATGGGTAAACTGCACCTTTATCATCATATCGATCAAATGCATCTGTCAAAAGGCTTTGACCAGCAGTAGGATTTTCAGTTGGGCTTCCAGCATACCTATTCGCATTATACCTATCTGTTGTACTCCAAATGCCAGTGTCGTAATCTTGACCGCCAGCTATGTCAGCATCCATAGCTTTTATTCCACCTTGTCCGCCATGAAATAATTCTTTGTTATAGCCAAGCTGGTCAGCTCGTAACTTTCTAGCGCCCTCACTCATATTTAACGGCGTGTTATTAAACATATATTGTGGGTCTGCCATAGACATCATTTCGTCAGTAACATACTTTGCCTCACCCTTTGCGCGTAGCTCTAGAATTTCTTTTGCAGTTTTTTCTGCTTTATTTTTAGGCTTGGGTAGTGATGGGCTAGAAAGAGCATCAAGTATACCTTTAACCTCTGAATTAAAATTTGGATCGTAATCAAGCAGTGGCGTCGATGTGTCAGCGCCATCTAAATCAATAAAACGCACTTTTGCATTTTGCACGCCCTCTTCCGCCACTTTAGTCAACCTATGATGCCCATCTTGAACAAACATTTTTCCGTTTTTTCTAACGACAAAGGGCAACTCACCAGCGCTAGAAGATGTAGTAGAGAAATCTGGGTTTACTGTAGGTTGCGTAGCATAAATCTGATTAATCGGCACTTCCTCAACACGAGAAGTAAGTGCTGATACACGTCGATTTTCTTCTTTATTTAATGTGGGTTTTTCTACATCTCTAAACGTCCAGCCTGTTTGTGTTGGGTCAGCTTTAGGATTTAACTTTATATTACCAAAAGACATACCCAGCGCGTTTGGATCAACTTCAATACGTTTAGCAGTATCAAGTAATCCCCTTGCGCCTTTCTTAATGCCAGCAGCCATAGCGTCGCCAAGGCCGGGGACTAATCCAACGAGAGCTGCGCCGCCTAGAGCTGCCACCATTGCATAATTAGGGTCTGGCTTTTGTAATTCGTCGTAAACTTCTTTGGCTGCCATAGCGTCGCCAATGATAGGCGTGGCTTCAGCTACAAATCTTGCGGCGTCCATTGGGGTAAAGCTCATTGGCTCTACTGCAAGTCGCTGACCCTCTTGGGCGTAGCCTGCATAATTATTTTGATCTAGTAAGCCCATTATAAATCTAAATTTTGCTGCTTAGATAATTCAAAGACTTTACGCATCATTTCCATATCACCCATATATTTACCAAACAATGGATCATCTTTATATTTTTCTACAAAGTTAAAAAACTCTTGCTCATCGGATACATCAGGTAAGGTTGTTTGTATAATTGGCTGGTCTGGCTGTAGGCCATACAATAAACTGTAAATATCACTGCTTGGCACTTGCACGTCTTTATTTAATAATCCAAATTTTTTCGCTGCTTTATCAGGCGCGTCAGTCATCTTTGACAGCAAGCCATCTTTTACAGGATCATTGCCTGCAAAGTTAGCTTGGCCTAGCGTGCCGTAATACGTTCTGTCGCCAATGTTTTCTACAGGTCTGCCGCTAGTAGTCATAAGTTGACCATTAACATATTCCATCTCATCGCCCGGTGTTAAGACATTAGCTAAAAACTCAGTAATGCTGTTTCTATCGCTTGCACCTTTATCTAGCGAGTTAAGAAAACTTAAAAATTTATTTTGTGCCATAATCCTAGCCTATTTGGTATCTTGCCTAAACTTATCACAATTCATTCACATTAGCTAGTACAACACGCATTCTATCTGATAGCTTCCACGTTCCAGCTCTCCAGCGTGCAGCAAATTGAGCATCTTCCAACGTCAAACCAAGGCTCATGTAACGCTTAATCCATTTGGTCATTAATAAATTTTTCATCTTAGGTGACAAATTGTCGAATTTTTTTTTATTCATGCAATACCTTTAAGGTTTCGCTTTATAGACCTATTCCAACTCATACTTGCGCCAGACAGGGCTGTGGCTGCGTCTGATGCCATAGTTAAACATAATGCATCCGCCAAGTCAGGCGATTTTAGCCCACGCTTGCGCATCGCGTCCTTACTCTCAGCCTTCATCTTGCCTGCGCTGGTAAATGCATATCGTATGCCAGTTAGCTCGGCTAAGAGCTGGTCATTTTTTGGCAGCTTGCATGACCTGTCTTCCAGCCACGCTTTAGTCTTAAACCATAACTCGCTGCGCAGATTCATGTAAGTCTTGCCCATAGCAGGCGCTTCGCCAACATTAATCCCACGCACTGGAGCGCCTAACTCACGCAACCTATCAACTACACCGCCACCAACGCCAATACTATCCACAAGTATTTCGTTTGGGCGTAGGCTTGGCGATAAATTATCATATTCAGCCATTACCCTGCCCACAGTCTGCATTAAGTCTAAGCCTTGCCACGCTTCAATATCAGTCACAACATTGCCATACCTTTTGCATAATGCAGTCTTATCTGTGCCAAACCTAGCAACATCTAAGCCCCAGATAGGTCTGATGTCAGGTGTAATCTCAATATCACGATGTATCGCGCTCTCTGCGAGATGAAACGGTATAATCGTATCATCGTCAGCCATAGGGAACTCGCCTAGCACACGTATGCGGAATGCATTTGAATCCTCACCGTAACGCTCACGCATCTCATCAACAAACTCTGCTGATACAAGCGGACTATCAACGCACGACCATCTGCGCGTCCACCAACTCTTAGCTAATCTAGTTTGGCTCTCAAAGAACGTGCCTGACGAACGTGTGGGGTTAGACAAGAGTAACGTGGTAGCATTATGCCCTGACATTGACCCAGCAGCTGCTTCAAAGACTTTCTCAGGCACACCCGATGCCTCATCTACCACCAATAAAACATTTTCAGAGTGAACACCTGCTAACGCTTCTGGCGTTTCTGCGCGTGACGTTCTAGCTGATATAAAAGCCTCTGACGCTGCCGACGTTAGCTCGACGCGATCTGATTTGGTGGTTAGCAATTGCTGTAGATGGGGTGGCAACTCGTTAATCCATCGCTTTAGCTCGGCAAACAATGCGTCAAACAATTGGCTAGACGTGGGGGCTGTGACAACGACTTTATTGGGGAAACGTAGCAGAAGAAACCAGAGCATAGCCCAAGAGGCTGACGTGGACTTGCCTGTACCATGCCCAGACCTGACGGACATTTTACGCTCGCCATTTGCTATGGCCTCCAGAAACTCAGCTTGGTAATCATATGGCTCTGCGCCTAGCACCTCTTTTACAAATAGCACTGGGTCATCCCGGTAACGTAGGACAAATTCTTGTAATGGGTTATCACTCATCGGATACATCCTCATAATCTGCGTCAATCGTCTTTGCCTCACGCTCTTGGTCTTCTTTATGAATAGCTGCCAGATCTGAATTGACTTTGCGTAATGCGTCGAGGTGCATGTCACCCACAGATATAGTCACGTTTGTCTGGGGTCTGTTGCCGTATCGCTCTTGGTTATACGAGCCTGCCATAAATTTACGCCACTGCACCTTTTCACGGGTGGCGGCTATTTCGCTTGATGTGCTGCCGCCATCCAGATCATCTACCATTGTTAAGCCTTGCTCTACGAGTGCATCAGCTGCCTCTTGCCTAGCTTTGCGTAGGGCTTGCTCGTACTCAGGGATGGTCTTGAGAGATGTGCTGAGATACTGCCGGGAACAATCATATTCTTTTGCAAGGGCTGTGAGTGTCGTTCCAGAGGCTATCTGCTCAAACAAGTATTCAGCACCGCCTTTACTTAGTACATCGGCAAGTATTCTTCTGCGTAACGCTTTGCCAGCCATTGTTGTTCTCCTATCTACCGTGGTTGGGGTGAAAATTATATTTTTTTTCGGCGGTTTGACGTGCGTTTGCTGCGTCTGTAATATTGTCATAACTTCCAAGAAAAATTTTTTTATAATTAACGCATATTTGCGATACCCATTTTGACTGCCTCTTATTCCAAGATACACCAATAATTCCGCTAGTATTAGTGCTAGGGCGTTTTCTATTTTTACCATTCTCACGTGTACTAACAACTCTCATATTTTTTATGCGGTTGTCTAATGGGTTTCCATTGATATGATCAATTTGCTTATCAGGCCATTCGCCGTGGTATAACGCCCAAGCAACTCTGTGAGCGCCGTAATGTATTTGATTAATCTTGCATTTAAAATAACCTCTGCCATCTTGGCATATTGCAGTTTCTTTGCCAGCATAACGCTTATTCCAATATTTAACTGATCTTTCAATGTTTGCTGTTTTAGGCGGGTAATGCTCTTTGGTTCTCTTGAGCCAATACATTTTGCCCGTCTTTGGGTTATAACGTATTGTCTTGCGTAAATACTCTACAGTTGGTAATTCTTTTTTCATCGCGGCTGTCCTTTCGTAGCTATTGCCGTGTAGGTGCATTACTTTTTGCAGTTCAAGTAATGCACCATTATACTTTAAATTATTTTTTTTCGAGAAGCAACATAGGCAATTGTGTGCGTGAGATTATACACACACACTACCCCCGTAAAATCCGTTGACGGGGGGCTTCCTCGCTGCGCCAGATGTGCTAGTTTCGCCTAAATGGAACAACGCATAGCTCATATTGGCTGTATATTGGCCTATATTTGGCTAACCTATTGATATCATTGGATATACTGTAGATTTACCTGTATATGTCCGATAATGTATATTATGTTAACTTTCAGTTTATCCGAAAGTATTGACTATAGATTTGCTTTGCATTACGCGAGTGCGCCCGTGCAACGGCGTGCTAATGTGTTGTATCGCACGTTCTTGCAGTATGCTATGCCACCAGTAAATCAATGCATTGTCTGCCCGGCTTCCTCAACGACCTGCTCATGCAGCTCTATGAGAGCCTCTGCGAGCGACTGTAGCACAGTCTGAGCTGGCACAGCCGTAAGCCTATCAGTTATGTAATCGCACAGCTCGTTCAACTCATGGTCACTCTCGTCGCTATCAGAGCAATGTAAGTCCAATGTTAAGTTGATGATAAACTCTGACATATCCTTGCCTTGTAATGTGACCGCGTAGCTCGGAGGAGGAAAGTAAGCTACGCGGCCTAGTTCAGTGGGAAACATGTTGTAAATGCAAAAACAACACGCTTAGAGGGAGGAGAACCCACTGATCATAGTATGCCTCATGATAGGCTCTTGTTCAAGCCTATGTGACCTGATTAGACAACTCGTAAGCCAGCGCAAGATAACCGCAGCCATCAACCGAGCTATCCAGATGCACGCCATTGCGCATCCTCGCAATTTTCAGCAAAGCCATCATGTTAGCCACATCATATGCAGACACATGCCTGCCAAGATAAGCAGTCCACATCGTCGCAATGCAATTGAAGTTCTCGCCTGCACTTCCGTATTGTTTTGCGCGGTCTCCCGTGATCAGCAAGTTAGCCCTCGATAGCACATCAGACCTCACCATGCTCTCATCACCCATCGCTTGTTCCACCTCGCCCTCGCTCGTTTCACGATTGCCACCAGCCTCACTAACGTCATTCATTTTATTACTCCTTTGTTCCATATTATTTAACCCCGATTTTCCTTATCTCATACTATTCGCTTAACTACATACTAATATACTATACCTAAAGGTATATAGTATTAGTAGTAGATTGGTTACGATATACTAATTGCAATTAGTAGTTTGTCGTGTAAGTCATTGATATTGTTGCTACTAATGCTAATTAGTAGGTAATTAGTAGGTTGCATTTTAGCTCATTTTCCCGAAATCATCGCAAAACCAGATAAAGCCTTCATTTTGCACAATATGACCTGCACTCGTGAGGCCTGCAATTGACTGCTTGTAGGTTTGTGATGGGTTCGCTACGCCAGATACTTTACCCATGAAATGCTTCTTAATATCCTCCTCTTTAATAACCCAGAACGTGCTAGGTTCAGGCCAACCAACGCCAGCAGGATTAGACATGCCAATGCCCTCGCCTCGCAGCTGTTGGAAGCACGTCTTAAATAATATCTGATTCTTGCCCTTTATAGCTTTCTTATTGGCAGCTTCAACGTCATCACTGCTTGCCGGCACGATCACACATGTCGTCACAGCATCGCCGTCCATATCATGCCCAAGCTCAATTACATTCAACTTAAAGTGAAACTTACGCCCACCCTCCAAGTCTCTCTGCTTGGTGGCTAATGCAGTACGCAAGCCTGTCGCCTCGTCGTATGATAGCTCTATCTCAGTTTCCACAGCAGCTCTCAGTGAGCTATGCCCACGCGCCTTTGCGTCCAAGTTCTTGCCAGAGTGATGCACAAGCAATAGGTGGGCATCAGTTTCACCGCGTATCTTATCACATGCCGATATTACAGCCGTTGATGATGCAGGCGAGTTTTCATCGCCGCCGGGCATTGATCTCGATAGCGTATCAACGATAATCATAGCAATATCGCCATGCGCTCGTTTAACCTCGTCACACAAATCAATGATAAGCTGCACGTCAGCGTTTTCCTCTAGTAAATTCACTGGCAATGCACGCATAGCTAATTTAGCGTCATGCTCTGGATATTGCTGGCGTAAGGCTACGATCCTATTATGCGTCGTCATACCGCCCTCAAGAGCTAAAAACAGCACGACGCCGCCCTTAACCTTATTGCCATGCCAATCTTGCCCCGCAGATACATGCCACGCCACATCTTGCACAAAGAATGACTTACCCACGTTGCTTGGCCCATACACCATCGAGAGCTGCCCAGCGCCAAACCATCCTTTGACAAGATAACTCCTGTCTAGCTGTGGCATTGCATCGCCCGGGAAGAACACCTGATCGAGTAAGCTCTTCACCTCCAATGCCTTGGCAGTCGCTTCTTTGCCTCGATTAACCCACATATCACTGAAGTCCCATCCGCCGACATCAGGTACAATAGACTTCACACCATGATCTGCCACGCATTTCTCAATGGCTTTCATGCCTGCCTCGTCATTATCACCAGCCACCACTATGCGTAAATTAGGTCTAGCTTCAAGCAGCTCACCTATCACGGCAGTCATGTTACCCGCAGATAATGCAAATACAGCTGGCCTATCTGTCGCCATATGCACTGACATTGCAGTTGCCCAACCTTCGCAAACGTAAATCAAATCGTTTAATTTACCACCAATCACGCTAAAATTACCAACAACTGGCATACCTGACGAAAATTTCTTTGCACCTGTCGGATTAATGCTCTGCGTGCCTACACGCTTACCTTTGGCATTTATTACAGGTATATCTAATATGTCACCCTTTATAGACGCATTGCCCAATCCAATCTTTTTCTTGATCAGATATGGATGCGTTGCTTCTGGCTCTGCTTCAGGCCAACTTATTGTATATTCTCTCGTCATTGGCTTCTCATTCTCATCAGGCCATAGGCTCTGCCTTCGCAGCGCATCCTTTATGCCGGCAAAGTCTGAGCATTTTCTACAGCTAACCATCACTTCATTATCAGACGTTTCCTTGATCCAGAACCTATCTTCACCCTGACATACCGGGCAAGCACCATGATATTCGCCTATGGCAGTCTTTTTCAATGATAATGCACTAATAATTTTATCTGAGTATTGTTCCCAGCTTGCATTTGGAAATTTTGTGTTTTGCATTTTATCCCTTCCTCAATTTATCGGACATGTTGGACATGTCCCGCTTTTGTCTTGTCCTGTCTCGGACATAGTGGACATGTCTCGCAAATGTCCTGTCGTGTCCGTTAGACAAAACCTCGATCAGTTTTGTCTAACGCTGTGATTAATTTAAAATGGTATTTCGTCTTCCAAATCATTTGACTGAGCTGGTTGAGCTGGAGGCAGACCAAATGGGTCATGCTCAACTCCATTGACAGGTGAAGCGCCTCCAGAATAACCGCCAGCTACTTCAGTGAATGGGTCTTCACTCTCTTGCTTCTCAGCTAATTCCAACACCTGCACTGCACGTAATCTCAATGAAACTCCATTCAGTGTGCCAGTGTTGTACGGAACTACAGTAACCGCAACATTCACTGTTGAACCAGATGTAAGCTCGAATCCATCAGGCAGTTTCTTGCGTGATGCATCTACTTGGCGTGGTGGGTTTGTAACCTCACCTGAATATGCGCCTTTTAACTTAGCCTTGCCTATCCAATCGCCTTGCTTATCGTCATCACGCTTGTATGGCAGATTTAACGGCTGTTCAGGCCACTTACGCTTACTGTTGGCATCCATAGCCGCAGCGTTCTTGTAAGCCTGCATACAAACAGCGTTCAGCTCTTTGCATTGCTCACCTGTCAAATTAAATGACATCTCGTAAGCAGCGCCCTCTGCATCAGGCGCACATTTCTGGCTCTTGTATTCTTCCTGATCAAATCTGTAAGTAGCATTTAGCCTTGGGTATAGCGCCTTCACGCCAGATATAATGTGTTGCATTATTTTGCCTCCTGCATGTTATCAAACCAATTTTTCAAATCTTCTTCAAGCCATCCAACTGCACGATCCGCTAGTTTTACAGGTTTAGGAAATCTGCCTTCCGCCATCATGGCGTAAATTGTAGACCTAGATATACCAAATTGTTTCTCTATGTCTGTTCTTCTATAAATTTGTGGTAACATTTTGTTAACCCTCTCTTTTAATATGTGCAGCACCCCTGCACTGGGATTCTTATAAACCGTGATCTTCATCGAGATACACTGGAAGATTAATTGTATCCAAATCAGGCCAACCAGTGTCGTAAACATTTGTTTCTTGAGCAACTTTAATTTTACGCAATGTTTTAAACATCTCAGCCTCGGCATATTTGTTATACTTATCGGACAACTCGTAACAAGCTGTAGCGTAACTGTTTTTCTCAGTTGCGATAAATATAAAATTTGTAGTTTCAATTCCGCATAACTTTAATACGTACCTGTAAAAGCAATTCTGTACGTCATAGCGGAAATTTCTCACAGCCTTATCAAAACCGCGATAGGATGCATCCAAGCAAGACTTTAAGTCTATCACTATGCCTGCCTCTTTTAGCAATCCATCCGGGCGGCACTTCAGCTCAAGCCCTGTTTTTGGGCATTCAGCTATGAAACTGTATTCAGCAAGCATGTCCTTATTAGTCAGCAAGTTCCGTGCCATTTTATTTTGCAGGCAACCGTCAACCATTTTCTGACATTGTTCATACTCGCCTTCTGGTAGCAATATCTCGTCATCACCAAGAAAATTTTCCTGATCTTTCCAAGCCTTGCTGCCACGACGTGGTAATCCAGAGTTTGTTACTAAGTTTTTCTCTGGCTCTAACACCATTGCATGGAATGCAGAGCCTAATATCATAGCTGGAGTGGAGCTAAACTTAGCATTCTTCCAGTGGTATAACGATGACGTTGCGACTGTTTTAACAGCGCTTGACGATATTGCAGGCAGTTCGTGGTATGCCTTATTTGACAGCTCTTCGCTGGGTATTATTTCCTTATATAATAAGTGTTTACCTTTTTTATTCAGGTGTGTTTGTGATTTGTCTTGCATTTTATTCTCCTAATATAATTATTTATTTAAAACTTCCGCACCGTAAAGTGCAATTAAACTAGCCTCCGCCCGCCCATCATCTTTTTTACGTGCGAACCTCTCATAATGCTCTGGAAAGCGCTGAATGGCAAGCTGGCGGCTAGTGTCTTTATCAGATGATAAATTAAAGTGTTTCTTCCACTTGTTAGGCGTAACAAGATGCATAGGCGTCTTATTAGCTGCCACACACGCAATTAACGCGCCGTATCCCATACCAAACCTAAATGTAGCAACTGATGATTGACCGGGACGCGATGCGACTTGCTCAATCACAGCCATTCTATCTTTTGCTTCTGGTTCTAACAAATGTAATAACGAATGAATATCAATCTCAATTTTTCCACGATTGTTTAATATGGTAGGCATGTCCACCACATCTAAATCTTTAGTGCGCGTGCAGTAATGTGCAATTGCACCTGAAAAACCGGGGTCAACACCTACGACAATCATTCGTCGCTATCCATTGCAATTAATTCAGCTTCAATTTCCGCATCTGGCTTTGCAACTTCCACACCTAGCTTTGTTGCTTCCATATATGAAGCCCTACGAACAAAAGAACTGAATGGCAGCGCTGATTTATGTGCTGCCTCTGCTACAGCATCATACTGCTGTTCACTAAAATTTATTAATACTCTCTTATCAACCATTTTAAGTCTCCTTGGGTCTGATAAATCTAGCAATAAAGCAATACAAACAGATGCACAAGTACATTGTGATATATAAATGATATATAAAGTGTTTGACCGCTACGCAAAAATGCTTATAATGGCTGTATAAATGCAAAATATGAGGAAATATAAAATGTATAACAATGTTAAAAGAACCACATTAACAAAAGATGGTGTAATTGTCATAGCTGGACAGAAAAGCTGGATACCTGTTGGGCGTTATGAAGTTTGTAATAAAATTGCAAGTGGTTGGATTGCACCGATCAGCAATGGTTTTCCTGATACATCATCTACAGCTTGGAATGGAAGTTCTGATCGTTACTTTTTTAAAGACATTACTAAAAGCGAATTAAGAAAAATTGCATTACAGCGTTACAATGACAGTCATACGTTGGAGGCTTCATCTGCTGATCAAGTTGAAAACTTTTTATTTGGTGGGGTGCAGGCATGAACACTACAATGATAATTGACGGATTGGCTATGGCATTATTTGCTGTAGCCGCCGTACATCTTCCAGAGATTATAGTTTTTCTGGATCAATATATTAATGTTTGGGGAAGATAATGGCTAATTTAAAATATGGCTCAGTATGCTCTGGCGTAGAGGCTGCCACAGTAGCTTGGCATGACTTAGGCTTTGAGCCGCAATGGTTTAGCGAAGTTGATGCGTTTCCAAGCGCTGTGTTACAGCATCACTACCCAAATGTACCAAATCATGGAGACATGACAAAATTTAAGGAATGGAATAATGACAAAACAATTGACCTTCTCGTTGGTGGAACACCATGCCAATCTTTCAGCGTCGCCGGCCTTAGAAAAGGATTATCGGACCCAAGGGGCAACCTCATGCTCACCTATCTTGCAATGGCTGAACAACTTAAACCCAGATGGCTTGTCTGGGAAAATGTCCCCGGTGTCCTGTCATCTAACGGAGGGCGAGATTTTGCAACCTTCCTCACAGCGATGGGGAAAATCGGGTATGGGTTCGCATACAGAGTGTTGGACGCTCAATACTTCGGAGTTCCCCAAAGACGCAGACGTGTGTTCGTTGTCGGATATCTTGGAGATTGGAGACGTGCCGCAAGTGTTTTATTTGAGCCAGAAAGCTTGTCAGGGAATCCTGCGCCGAGCAGAGAAAAGAGGCAAAGAGTTGCCCCAACAGTTAGCACAGGCCCTCCTTTCAGTCGCACAGGAAACTCCAGAGTAGAGGCAGATGCTTTAATTACAACCGCCTTTGCTTCAAAGCAGGTATCAATGAATACCTCTGATGAAGTTGCACTCACACTTATGGCGAGTGATTATAAAGAGCCACAAGCAGTCACATATGCACTTCCCGGAAATTGGATTGGCAGAAAGCCAGAGAACGGCGGCAATCAGGTAGAACCCTTTGTAGAACTATCGCCATGCCAAACAGCCACAGATGTGCATGCGGTTGCTTACGAGCATCATGCGCAAGACAGTCGGGTAAAAGAGCTGCCAGAAGTATGTTCCACTGTTACAGCTAAGTATGGCACTGGTGGCGGTAATATGCCTATAGTAGCCACAAGCTATACCTCTAGTAGCTTTGGTGGATACCATGAAGGCGTTGGCACAGTTCGAGCGTCAGGCGGCGACTTAGGTGGCGGCAGTGAAACTTTAGCTGTGACACCTAAGTCTGGTTCTCATTGGGATGGTGATTTTCCACATCCAACACTCACGCAGTCAGCAAAAGGTTCTGGCGGCATAGGCGCAAGCAATCAAGAGGTGTTTGGCGGTAGGGGTGCAGGTTTAGTTGCTAAATGCCTGACGACTAGGACAGGTCAAGCATACGATGCAGGTACTGAAACACTTTTGCCAATTAAAGCAACAGGTGAAACGACTTTATCTGATGTTACTATGTCTCTTACTGCGTCTTACGGTGCAGCGGTGGCATTCCAGCCCACAGCGGATTGCCTGACAGCGGCCTATGCAACTAAATGGAATGGCAACGCGAGCGCCACTAACGGAAGTTTATTTGCGGCTCAATCGTCAGCCGTCCGACGAATGACTCCTAGAGAATGTGAGCGTTTGCAAGGCTTCCCTGACGATTACACACAGATATCTTGGCGTGGCAAAGAACCAGAAGTTTGCCCCAACGGACATCGATATAAAGCTATGGGCAACTCAATGGCTGTACCAGTGATGAAATGGATTGGTGAGCGAATTAAAATGGTAGAAGAGGAGAAATCGTAATGGCTACACTAAAAAAATTAAAAAAAGATTATGAGTTTTGGAGTGGCGCTTATGCTAGTGTTGCTTGTAATGCTGAATCAAAAAACAGCGATTGGGTTAGAGATATTGCTACAGCCTCACGTTCGCTTACTCTGGATAAATTTAATGCTTACTTGGATGAGCTTGTAAAACAAGAAAAAATTAAAAGAACTAGAGAAGCACTAGATCAAGTTATGGAAACAATTGCTCCAACAGAAACACCCTTTTTTGCAAAACCAAAACCATTGACCAAGGAGCAATTATGACATTCTACACAACACTCATTCTAACCTACGTCATTGGCGGCGTAGAGTTAAGCAATGACACAATGTATCGCAGCGCAATGGAGTGCGGTAATGCATTGCCGGCAGCGTATCAACCATACGCACATTTAGATAGCATGGCGCAGTGCATCGAGACAAACTATGTTAGCTCTGCAAAAATCACATCAAAGCCAATGCTTAGACCGAAAGGATTATCGTTATGAAAACATTAACCAAAGAAAAATTGGAATCCATCATGGACGATGTTTTTGCTAGGCATGTTAAATCAATACAAAAGCCAAAGCGTACAGTAATGCCACGTCTCGATAATAATGGTAAATTTATATATAATGAGGAACAAAATGATTGAGGAGAATATGAATGGCACTATCAGCGAAAGAAGTTCACAAGTCAGTGAGGCGCTTGCAAAAGATGAACCGGGAAATAATCAAAGACATGGAGACGCCAGACCCCACACGCAATCGTGGTTATTACCGGTGGTTCATGGAGGAACAAGGTGCGATATTGGACAATCTCGAGCAGCGTCTTACCCTTATGCGACGTTCGAAAAAACCAGAGAAGCCATGAAAGGCCAAACAAAGAGCGTGCGATACGAAATAATGTATGCACATTTACTTTACACGTTTGAGAAAGAGCAAATTAGGCGTGGCTTGAGAAATAAAATTAATAAGACTTTCGAGAGGCCACGACAGATCACAGTTAATAAAGCATCACATAAGAACTTTGTGACTGACAACGATCTGAGAAAGATTAAGCCCATACCTCAAAAGAAGTACGACGCTATACTAAAGCATATGAAAAGCAGCAAACGCTACACAACCACTATGATAGCTCTCAGCAGTGGCATTGGCGTATCTGATATAGCGTGGACGCTTAACGTCATGTATCGTCAAAAATTAGTTGATCGTGTTTACGAGAAAACCACACCCATCATAGGTAATGCCGGGGCAAAGTCTCTGCGTTACGTTTACTTTAAGTAAAGATAAATATATCGTGTGGGTAGCTTCATGCCCGTCGCCACCCACACGTCTAAATATGTTTTACACATAATTTATTCAAGCAGTTTATTTAATCTATAAAGCTATTTATAACTTGATTTAATAATAATTCTTCATCTACAAATTGATCTGGATATAATCGAGTTGACGTTTTCTTTATTATGGGATCATCACCTCTAGCCCAATATATTTTCTTTATATCATACGCCACCAAAGCATATACATCAGACTTCTTATCCCTGACAGGCTGCGTATTCCATCTATATTGTGTGAGATTGCCTGATTTTCTGCTGGCTGTTTTGACCTGTAGGGTCAGCAATTTACCGCTTGGCGTTTTCAAGTATGCATCATCAATTTCGTGTTGAACCAAGATGCATGAAATGCCAGCAAAAGATAATCTTGATAGAGCTAGAAATTCACCAGCTCTACCAACATTATTATTATGCGTTGAGCCATTCATAAATCTTGTTTGTCTCGCCTGTCCGGTCAACAATGCCATGTGTTCCGCCATTGACTCGGCGTGTAATTTTTAAGATTGTCTCGTCATTCACACCGTCATCTGCAATGTTAAACAACTTGTTTTTCTCAAAGAACCACAATGCTGTATCAAAAGCATAATCTGTGGATACCAAATCAGGGTCTGTCATTATCTCAGGTAATCCCATGTCAGAGCTGAATAACCTGTAATTATTCTTCCCGGTCAACTGCAAGAATCCGCGCCCAATGTAAGTTGAACCATCATTTTCAGTGTTGTTCCCCATGCGCCCGCCGTAAACCTTGTTAGCTAAAGCTGATGGATTGCGCGAGTAACCTTCGCAAGACGCTAAGTCAGGGAAGCGGCTAGGCCACACACGCATCATACTGTCTGCACTATAGTTTAAGTTTTCCCTTGTATGACGCCAGTGACCGCTTTCGTGGCTTGCTTGACCCATCAGGTGCGCAGCTCTCTCATTAGATAGCTCGTAGTGTTTTGCGATGGCCTTTGCGGTGTTTTTACCAAAATGCCCATCAGCGCCTACTCCAATTTTTTCTTGGAGCTTTTTCATTGCTTCACTCATATTATTTCTTCTTTTTCTTTGCAGTCTTAGCTGCTTTCTTAAATGCGCTTGCCGTTGGTGCGCCTTTTGTACCCTTTTTACGCATTGTCTCGCCGCTTCCAGCTTTAATGCGCTTACGTTTCTTATGAATGTTTTCATACAGTGACATTATTTTTTACCCCCAAAATATTTACTTACACCACGCATCCCAATTGATGCACTCACAATGCCACCAAGACTATACTGATACCAAGCTGGCATGTTTGTTAAAGCAGCAAACCCATCTTGCACGATCTGATTACCCCAATCGCCACAGAATGCCAGAATGAGGGGTATACTAAACAGCAATGTAATCCACTCGTCCTTCCAGCTATTCTCAGTAGCCTTCATGGCGGCAATATCCCAATCGATCTCGCCTGTCGCTATTTTCATTTTAGTTTGCGCCTCTGCTTTCTTCACAGCAGTTTTGCCTTCAATCATAGTGCCAGCAAGATCGGCAACTTGACCTATTAATCCTAATCCAATCATTTGTCTTTTCCTTTCGCCAATGCGTTAGCTCCAAAAAATACAGATACGATACCAGCCACAGACACAAAGTAAATGCTTGCCATCGATCCTAATATTTTTGCGGCTTCATCTAATCCAAAAATTACAGCGCCAATCACGGCAAATGGATAGAGCAACATTCCAAACAGCGCAAACCATGTCATTGACCTAATTGCATCACGTTGGGCGTCTTCATCCTGCATTCGTAAGCGTCTATCTTCAAGAGCCATGCGATCCCATTCGGCTTGATCTATTGACCCGTTGCCATCCACGTCAAACTTTTTAAACTCATCCATATTTTCACCTAATCTGCTAATGGGTTATCCAATGCTCTTTGTAATTTATCCATCAATCTTTCTTCTAGCTCTTTCATTGAGCCACTTTGGGAAACTCTAACACGTTCACGCTGATTTTCAAAGCGTACCTCCGCATCATCTATCATAGACCTTACTTTATCCTCATTATCACGCACCATATCTTCAATGCGGTCTGTCTGTTGCTCAATGCGTAATATATCGTCTTTCAAGCCATTCTTTATGTCTCTGGTGTATTCTACGCTTTCTTCTACCTTTTCAGATATACCTGTAATCTTTGCATCCATCACATTCATGTTTTGCTGATATGCTTCTATATCTAACCCTGCTACAGCTTCTATCTTTTGATACAAGACAAAGCCTCCATATAAGCCGCCAACGATAGTAGATAGGAAAGCGAATATGGCCATAATAGAACCAGCAGTTAATCGCATACCACCAGCTTTAATCTGGCGGTCTGCTAATCCATCTATATCACTTGCTATCTTAGTCGTATCCATCAGTTTTCAAAGTCCATCTCATTGCCTTTTTCTTGCAGGCTTTTCAATTGAGCTAATTCATCACGTAGCATTTGTATCTCAAGCCTACGCTGCGTAAGCTCTACTTGGTATAGGTCATCACAGTTTATGCGTGATCTAGGTTTATCTAATGGTATAACTATGCGGGCATATACACCAATATCTTTTGCCCTGTCTATTGTGTCAAAGCTAGATAAAACGCCAGTGACGCCATACTCAAGGTTTATTCCACCACCAACTGCGTTACTGCAATCAAGATTACCAGCGCGAAACCTGTCACTCTGGTAGTTCATTGGTGGATTTGGCAAAGATAAACTAAGATTACTACTTTCAGCTAACGCAGCGCCGCCAATTATGGATAAAATGACTGCATATTTCATTTAGTTTCCTCCATTAATTTTTGAGCATATTCTTGAAGAAATAAGCGTTCTTGTTCCGCGTGACTTAACAACCTTAGATATTGTGCAAACGTACAATGGGTTATTTAAATCTGATCTTCTAATATACACCTCAAAGTCTCTTCTCTCTTTATGGTCAACTTTCATAATTCTATATGTAGAAGAAAATGGCATACTGTTAAAGTCTAAATCAAACAGCTCGATCTGGTAGTATTTAACGTCTTCTCGCTGGTTAAATAAAGATAGCTGAACTTTCATCACGCCAGATACATGAGATGGTTTTAGCTCTGGATAGGCTGGCGTCATCTCATGTGCATGAACTATAGACGCCAAGCCTATGAATAATATGGATAATTTATTTAGCAATGCATTCTGCTTGAACTACAGCGGTATATGTACCACCAGTAAAAGGCTTGGAGGCTGCATAAGTTGCAGTTGAAGATGTAGAAAACCAAGTAGAGCCTGCAACAGTTAAGTCAAATACAGTTGTATTATCGTAAACTACCTTTGCGCTATCATATCCACTCATGCCTGCGTCTGATGTTTTTGACACGCTTGTTGAGCCTGTCCAAGTTACACTATCAGACAATGCTGGTGATGAGCTGAATGATGTAGGGTGTGTAATGTTTGCTGTGTAATAATCAGCAATAGCTACATCAAACCTAACCACTGGCAATACACCACCATCTGATGGGGCTGTACTTAGTGTACTTGCTGTAGGGTTTCCATATACCCCAGATTTATCTGTTTGTATCACGCACTTGGCGGCTACGTTACCAACTATATCCACACTGCCTGCAAAAGCAGGGAATGCACATACTGTAAGCATCATTGTAAAATATTTCATTTTAACCTCACTTGTTATATTGCATGTCTACCATTTTCTCATGCAGAACTTGTTGTGCTAAATTATTTCGTAAACCCTTCTTATTATCAGGCAGGTTTCCATCAACTAATTGAGCTGTATCATTATATATACCACCATTTATGGAGGAATTATAGTACATAGCTAAATCTGTGCTTTGGTTCATAGCAGCTATGATTTCAGACTGACCTTGGGTTCTTAACATAGTCAAAGCATTAGCTGATGCTGTTAAACCCATCTCAAGCCTTGTTTCTTTTTCTTCCTCTTCCTCATCAGGTATTATGTTGCCTTCCTCGTCATACTCATAATCTAATTCTGTATCTATCGCCTCCAAAACATTATCATCTTCTAGTGTAGCGTAGACTTCAACTTCAGGTATTTTTGGCACTGGCTTTATATAACCGGGACAGGCAGGGTTAGATTGTTCATCATAACATTCGTCTATTCTAAAGCTATATATAACAACAGGGTTCTCTACACTGCCCTCGCCTTCAACTTCAATAGACCCATCGCCCCATAACATTGATGGTACGTTTCTAAATGAAAAGGTTCTCACAATTGTATTACCGGGAACGCCAGACCAATCATCTGTTTTGCGAAACATATAACCTTCACCATTGGCATTCTTATTACCTATATGAACCTTCATATCTGCATCAGCTTCTTTATTGGTGGTGTATCGGTAAACCATACCATTTATATCAACGCCCGGTATGGATGGTAAAATAGAACTCATGCCCCAGCTCAGAGAGTTGGAGGCTGCGTTCTTAGTTACACCATACGAATATGGATCACATTGCGAGTAAGAAGGCCAGAGTGCTAATGATAACACCAAACCCCATTTTAGTTTCAACATTTTCATTGAATATCTTTCGCATTGGGTTATTTTGATCTCTTTGTATTTCTTCTTTTACAGCTTCCATTTCCCAAGCTAATCTAGCTTTATCTCCAACTAAACCATCTTTAGGGCATGGTGTGCCAGCATTTAACATTGCTTCAAATACACGCTCATCTTGGCACATGACAGATACGGCAGCTACTTTCATGCCCATATCATACATAGTTTTAGCGTTTTTGAGTTTCTCGCAGTTCATATCCCGCACAGTTCTGCCGGCAGATATACCAAGTATTTGTGTTTGCACTGCGCCTGCTACACCGACAGTACATAGGTCAGAGTTACTTGTGCTGATTTGTGGAGATATTGCGGATGGTGGTGGGCTATTAATTGTAGTATCCATAGTCCCGTCAGAAATTACTGTGCTTTCTGATTTAATCACATCATCGTCTTCTGCATAGGCATAGCCGCCAAGAATAAAGAAAAATATAATTATAAGTAAGCGTATCATTTTCGCTCCACTAGCCTGTCTAACTTTTCTTCAATGCGATCAAACTTACTCATTATCTGACCAAGCACTTGAGACGAGTCAGCTTTAGTAACATACTCTTCTCTAGTACGATTTAACAGGATTTGCAATCTTTGCACTTCAAGTACATAACCACGTAGGACAAAACCTATAAAACCAACGCCTAGCGTTAGTACGCTGTTCCATAAGTCTGTCATTTCCATTAGTATTTACCTTCCCAGACACGTAGCCCGCTAAATTCATTACTCATTAGCTTTCTCTTTAACACATCTTTAACTGCTTGTGTATCCGTCCATTCAACACCAGCCTCTTTTAACCATATACCAAGCATAGCCATATCTACATTGCCTACATGCTTATAGTCTGATCCAAATGAGTTATCAGTAACTTCACGCGCATATGATGCATCTCTTAACGCTTGCCCGCCATCATGTGTTTTCTTAACAACAATTTGATCGCCTTCAAAGTACATTTTCTCTGATATTTTGTTTGATAAATTTGCCATCTGTCATTCATTTCTTAGATTTAGTTCCACTGCATTTCCAGCGTTTACGTGATAAGTTTAATGGGCTGTTAGGGTTCTTGGCAGCTTTAGGTGAGCGTCTTTTTTGGCCAGCAGATCGAGCGCAATATGCATCTCCCTTTGATGTTCCGGGTCTAACTCTTGGCCCACCATCTTTAGCTCTGCCAGCTTGACCGTAGCTTACACGCTTACCAGAAGCTGTGACTTTAACTTTAGCTTTGCCTTTGCGTGGTGTAGCCATTTATTCTTTCCAAGCTTCATTTACGTTTGGTGTAGATGGGTCATCAGACTTTAATGTACCATTTGCGTTTCTAGCACGCTTACGCTTTAGCAGAGGCTTCTTTGCAGGCTTCTCTACAACGTCTTCCATTACTGTAATTATGTGGGGGCGTAATTTATTTATCTTAGCAATTTCTTCATCTGGCAGTATAACAGTTTCGCCTTTTTCTACTCGGCCTTTGCTGCAATGTAATTTAATTGCATTCACTAATACTTTTTTCATTTTAGTCTCCAATGATGTTAAAAGGGGCAACCGAAGCTGCCCCTAGTTTTACACTACTTATGAAGTTGTGTTGTCAGCAATGATACCATTTGCTTTTTCATTTTTAGCACAAAGTGTTAGCTCTGTTACAACTTGACGTGTTGTGTTGTCGCCAGTTTTCGCTAGTGCAACATTCTTTGTTCCACGTAAAACTGCAACTTCCCACATATTGTCTTGCATAATGAAGACGTCACGTGATCTGTTTTCACGAGAAGGCATAAACTCAACAGAACCCCAAGGTGTTACATATACAGCAAGTGATTTGATTACTTTCTCATCACCAGCTTGTACTGCACTACGCTGGTTGTTGTTACCAGTGAAGCCTAAAGCTACGTTCATTTGGAATGCAGACAAGTAAACTGTGTCTGGCTTTCCGCCCTCTTCCCAAATTGACTGCATTACACCGTCAAATTTAGTTTGTGAGAATGCTGTTGCTGTACCATCATCAGTACGTGCATCAGAACCATCACCAGTTGGGTTTGCACCAGAGTTACCAGATTGGAAGTCTACGTTTGTAATCATCCATGCTGGAGCGCCTGCAAGTTCGCGTGCTGTTGTTGCATTGCCTGCAACTCTTGCGTTATTTGCGAATAGAGCTTTTTCTATATCGAGCTTCTGCTCCTTCGCGATTTTTAAGGTTTGATAGGCAACTTCCTTCGCCCGGCCTGCTTTATTTAGACCTTCATCTGTATCAGGAACTACAACTGCGTTTTTAAAGATTTGTGTATAGTTGCCTAAACGAGATGTTGCTGTGCGTGCTTCAGCAGCAGTTGCGTCACCTTCGATGTGAGCGTTTGCACCAGATGCACGTAGTGAATCTGTTTGCCATTCTGTTAAAGTATTCTTAGCTGTAGTTTTGCCAGACTTAGAATAAAATGGAGTTTCCTCCGGGCTTACGTTGTAAATCACGTCAGATAAATCTTCACGTATCCCCACAGCATCATAGCTGTCAAATGTGTTGGATGGTTGTGCCATGTTTTTTCCCTTTCAAGGACTAAGAAGCAATACTTAATGTATTAACTTTCACCAATTATCAAGTTCAATGCATCATCGATTGAACCTGTCTTCTGCAAGCGCTGTTGCGCTTTTTTACGGTTTGCAGCATTTCCATCTTGTCTTTTCTTTGCACCAGCTTTCACTACAGGGCGAGCTTTATTGCTCTTAGTCTGTACTGATTTCTTTTTAGCCACCAACTCACGATATTTGCGCGCATCATTTAATGCTCGTACATATCTAGCATCTGTCACACCCTGCATTTCTTCTGCGGAAAATCCGTATGAAACGCCAGTTTCGACAAGTGCATCTTTAAGTCCTTGACCCTTCTTAGGATCAACTATTTCAGGGATGTACTCTTGCAGAACTTGTGCTTGCTCTTGAAGGTAGGCTTGGTGAGCCTCTTGTTGAGCTTGCATACGTTGCCTTTGTACGCCTTGGAGTTGGAACACATTTTGGTCATACTGTGTCTTCGCCTCATCGTATTTGAGTTTTTCTTCCATGTATCCTATCGGATCACTTTCGAATAACTCTCTTGATGGTGGGGTTGGAGCTTGTAAACCACCTTGTGTAGCTTGCTGATGCAGCTGGACAATTTGTGCCTGCTGCTGTTGCAATACGGCTTGTTGCTGTTCGAGATTCTTTCGTACCTCGGCAGCCTCTTGAAACCGCTTATTAATTGCCGCTTGTCCCGCAGCAGATTGCTTGAGCTGATCCAGTGTCCAATGCTCTTCTTTTCCATCAACTTTGATGGGGATAAGCTTGGTGTCTTCAGTAGCCTCTACAGGGTCTTCGTCGTCAACGTCCACATCTTCAAGATCATATTCTTCATCATCTTGTTCGCTGGATGCTTCTTCTTCAGCGTCATCATCGCTTTCGGCTACAGCCTCAATCTCCTCACCCTGATCGTCATCTTCAGGTTCAGTGATTTGATCTACAGCTTCGCTAAGATTATCGCCACCAGTATCTTCTGGGGCGGGTGATAATAAGCTTTCTACAGCTTGGTCTAGGGTAGTCGATTCCATCGGTGCTACTTCCTTTGTTTGCGATCTAAAATTATCTCTGCTTGTATTGAAGCGTCGAGTTTAATTTCAATCTGGTTCACTGCACGCAGTATTGCGTGAGCATCTTCACGTACATCAACGTCTGATGCACTACTGTCAGCGAATAACCTCATTTGGTCATCGCGTACCTGTTGCATAAAGTTCTTGAAAGCTGTGTCATTTTTCAGACGTTTAGCCTCATCTGCGTTTATGCGTATTTCTGTTGTCATTGCTGTGGAGTACCTTGTGCCATTTCACCAATCATTCTCACTTTATCTTGCTCCGCTTGTATGCGGGCAACATCAACTGATGTTCCATACTCACCATAGACTTTAGCTGCATCAACCAGTAAGTCTTGCGCCATCTGATCTCGTTTTAAATCATTGTCCGCGGCGGCTTTCTGTGCATCTAATTGCATCTTGGCGGCGTCTGATTGCATCTTAACTTGTGCTTTCATTTGTTCTGCCTGCAAGAATGCAGCATTCGGGTCTTGGCCTTCGCCTTGTTGTGCTTGTGCTGCTTGTTGTTGCTGTAGCATTTGAGCTTCAATTTCTTCAGTAATTGGTGCGAAATAACGATCAGCGTTTCGTATGCCAGATACAGCTAATTGATCCGCCAGAGTATTGCGGATATTAGTCATGCTAACCAAACCATTCATAGGTCCGTATGTCTGGTAAACCATAGTCTGCATTTGTAATGCTTGGCTAAGTGCCATAGCTTTCTCTTCTTCACGTCCAGTGCCTAATCCAACATTAATGCTAACGTCCATTGAGCTATCCCATACTCTAGGATCAACTGGCACAAATGTGCCATTCATGCGCATCATTTGCTCTTCATCTACATTCTTGTTTGATAGGCGTAGCATTATGCCAAACAAGTCTCTCATGCCATCTGCTAGGTTACGCACCATAACTTCAACTTGGCCTGCTGCGGCTTGCACAGTAGCTTGCACAGCTGCTTTAGTTGTTGATTGCATTGCATCTGGGTCTAACCCCATAGAAGCCCGTGAGACGCCTGTTTTAGTCTCTACAAGGCTATCTAGGTAAGTTAATGCACCTAACGTCTGCCCAGCAGTAAATGGAACTGACAAGTCTTGTACTGCACCAGCTTGGCGCATTCTTACAATTGCACCAATCTCGTTATTTAACACGTCATCAATGTTAGCTGCGCCTTCTATGACCGCCAAACGTGGATTGTTTGTCATTGCCACATTGTCTAGGATTGAGCGTAATATTGATGTAGCTGCGTCTTGGTCATCCATAACTATTTCAGCTAGTGATCGTCCGTAGAATGTGTGTGGCTCTGGGTCTATTTCAAACTTAGCAAAAGGTAACTCATCGCATGGCTCAAAGTCTAGCATCTCATATGATGTACCACCGCAGGTAATCTTATGTAATACAGGTATGCCAGTGCCATCAGCATCTATTCGCATATATGCTTCTGTCACAGTTACATTCTTCATTGACGGGTCTTGCTCATCTTCATCAGATGTATCCAAGTCATAGCCACGTCTTTCATGCACTTCAGCTTCAGTCATCTCTGACCCATTATCAAAGCTGTTTAAATCCAGTACAACTTCAGGGTCATACCCCATTGCTATTAAATCGCCTGCACGCATTTCAGTTCTGTGAGCCACCAAGTAAGCATCTTTAAGATTGCGTGCATCACGGTTAATGAAGAACTCTTCGGGTGGCACGCTTTCAATGCATAGTTCGCCTTTTTCTTGCTGGCGGCTAATCTTTATACTATGTGAGGGTGTTTCTATTTCCATGCCCATCTCATCCATTGAGATGCTCATTTCTGTAGTTTGCTCCAATATGCTTACTTCATCATCATCTGTAAGATATGCCAGTTCATCATCGTTAAGGTCTGTAAACGTGTATATCTCTGCTTCCGGATATGTCATCCAGTATGCCTTTACGATACCTTGCTTCTTCACAAGTGCATCTTGGAATGCATCATTAATTACCCGGTAGCCATTTAAACGTGTAAACTCATGGTGCATAAATTCAGTAGCTTGTTCTGCCATTGCTACATCTTCTGCACCATGTGGAACAAACTCCACTGGTTTCGCTGTACTTAAAAATATACGCATTAAGCTTGGTTTTACAGCACGTACGGTATCACGTACTTTTGTAGCTACAACTTTGCTTCTGCCATCTTCATAACCAAGGTCAACTTCACCATCATAGTATCGCTGTGCTTTAATTCTGTCTTGGCTTATTTCGCTTTCAACAAAATCCACTGCACTTGCAATAGCATCCTGTACTATGCCTTCGACTTCTCTACGTGACTTTGGTTTTAATTCCATTTTACTTACCTTCGTTCAGAAAATTTGCTGATGCGTCTGATGCAGCTGGCGTAACGCCGCCATACATTATCAATGATATTTGTTGTGCTAAAAACCTGTTTTGTGCGTCTGTTAAATTTTGTCCTCTCATAGCATTAGACATTAAATTTAAAGCTGCTTGTGCAGATTTGCCTTTTTTCTCTGTCAATGCTCTAGCTACCTCTTCAAACACTTTTTGCTTTTGGCCTTCAGTAAACTCATCAGTTTGCCCTGATATTGCTTGTATAACTTTTTGCGATACTTGCAATGGTTCGCCTCTCGCAGCAGTTCCAATTATTCCCGGCTTTATAATTTCTTCCACAGTTTCACGAATTGCTGTTCTTTGCGCTGTTTTAGAATTAACTGCCATAGACGCTTTTACCACAGCAGATTGCGCTGCCTCATCTATTTGGCCTAGCAATACGTCTGCTTCTTTTCCTAACAATGCTTTTATTTTGTTTCTGGAGTTATCAGAGCTTAAATCAGTCACAACCTTTATAACTTGTCTAGCATCAATAGCTTCTGCTGTAGGGTCAGATGCAATAGCCTTAACATTTCCAATTGCTGTTTCTATATAATTTCTTAATCCTGATTTAGCTGCATTAACTTGAGATGCAGAAACATTCTCCCCAAATTCACTTAATACATCTTCAAGCTGTGTGTTTGTTTTTAACAAGTCTGCGCCTAATTTAAACGCACGCTCTTCAGCTATTTTATCGCCACCAATTGTAACTGCATTGCCATATACAGGTACAGCTTCAGAAAGAGCATTACGCAAATCTGTAGCTAAATTATTATAATTAGAGCCTTTGCCTGTTAATCTTCCAAATTCGTCAACATTTTCATATGCTATAGATTGTAATGATTTTTTAAGTTCATCTAGCTGCATGACGTTTGGCAACTCGCTAAACATAATTTTACCATTATCACCAACAATAATTTTTATTTGTTTATTTGCTGGCATACCGCTTATTTGTATAGCTTCATTTGCGTCAGCTATTGCTTTTGACAAGATATTGTCTGGCGTTCTATCCAATACTTTAAAAATGTTATTACCCTGAACTGAACTGTAATCAATTGGTGAATTATATGCTTGACCATACAAATCAGCCCTTTGATCTTTGGTTCTCTCTGCAATATTTCTCACAGCAGTTTTAGGGCCAAGTGGCGCTTCGCCTAACACTTCATTAAATGTAGCATCTAAGTTTTTACCAGTTGTAGCCATGCGCTCATCAATTGCAGTTCTAGCAATACCTGAAGCCTTGCCACCGCTTGCAGCTGAAGCATCAAGTAAAGACTGCGCCGCTATACCAGCATCAGCAAGCATTCCCTCATCACCAGCTTTCTTGATAGATGCTAAAGCGCTATCTATATCGCCACCGGTTTGAAATGCAGTTTTAATAACTTTAGCTGCGTCTCTGGATATATTTAAACTTTTAGATATTACGTTTAGATCAGATTGCTTAACATAATCTGCTAGATTTTTAATTCCTTTTCCAACTATAGGAGCAGCAGCGCCAAAGATTGCTCCACCTCCAGCTCCAAATGCTGCGCCCTGTTTGGCGCTTTCAATTCTGTCTTGAGTTGTCTCGCCCTCACCAAACCCAGATACAGCACCTTCTACTGTACCTAATGCTGCGCCAGTTGCTACACCGCGCGTAATTGTAGGAATAGTTGTAGATGTTAAAGGGCCAGCTAACGCAGATGTAACATTTGCTGGTAAGGCCGCCAACATGGCAGCAGAATTAATAACACCGCTTCCTAAACCTATTGCTAAGTTTTCTTTTGGGCGCTCACTTGCCATAGCTGACTGAGCTGCTCTTGTTGCTATAGCAGCTTGCTCACCAAAAGTCTGACCCATAGCCTCATCAGTGTATTTTCCCGCAAACGGTATTTGACCAAGATAGGCCGCAGCTCTTGATGCTAATGGATACTTATCTAATATACTTTGGTAAAAACTAGACTTAGACGTTTGGCCTGCGTCTGCCTTACCTTCCAATATAGCGTTTATTCTTTCTTGATTAGATGTAGAATATGATGGGCTAACTAAATATCTTTTGCCATCATTCTGCTCAAATATACGCACATTACCATCCATCTTTTTAATAATGCGTGGTAATTTCTTATAGTTAGATTTTGCTTTTTCTAATGCCTCTTCTTGGCTAGACGCAGAAACTTCAACCTCATAACCATCGGGTGTCATTATTTGAAATTTATCCATATTATTCTTTTCCCGGTACTACACTTGTTACAGCAAATCCGTTGTTGTTAACTTTACCCGGTCTGTTAGCAAGTGGATCTTCAATACCCAAGTTTCTAATTTGTGGAGCAACCAATATTTTCATTTGATCTTGTAAATTCTCCATTGACGCCGTAAATCTATCTATGGCGCTTCCGCCGCCTAAAAGTTCTACAACATAATTTTTAGGGTCTGTAACATCAAATACTAAGTCATCTAATAACTTTTCGTCTGACTCTGAAAGAATACCAAGACCAAACAAATCTTTTAATTGCATTTTTATATTAACTCTAGCTGCTTTCAATAGATCTTGTTGCGTACCCGGCATAACACCTATGCCACCTCTTTTAGCTATATTCTTATAAGATCCTATAGAGTCCATAGCTGTTTCATAAAAAGTAACTGCTTTTTGGGCTGCACTTTTATTTGCACCTGTTAAAGTCTCTGATAACTCAACACTTTGTGTTGGATAAAATTTACCATTGCTATCAAATTGACCAGCAAGAGCGCCGTATGATTTTGCCTCTTCTGGCGTAGCTATTCTAAATGTATCTTTAGGCTTCATTCTGTTTGATAAAATAGCACTTACCACATTTGATGCGGCAGATGGGTTAGCTTCTATAACAGCAGCCGCGTCTGCGTAATCATTGTTTTTTAACCACTCTACAGTTTTATTTAAATTACCCGCAGCTACACGTTGCATACCACGTTCACGAATGCCTTCACCTGCACGCATCTCTGGCATGATTAATGGATCAAGTGCAGCTGCAAAGTTTTGCATCCTGTTTAACCCAGTAGTTTCGTTACGCTCTCTGGCATAGTCAAGTAAGCCACCAAACCCGCCGCGAGATTGCGATGGGTTCATTTGATCTTGAATGATTTGTTCAGGTTTTTTTATCATGCTTTATATCCTATGCTCTTTCTTTTAGCATCCATAAATGGGCGTAAGATAATTTTAATTGCTGGCACTTTACGAACAACTTTAGCAAATTTTTCGCCGTAGTTGCTATATGCTTTATAGAACCAATCAGGTGAATGACCGATAACCCATTCTCTAAACTGCATCCATTTAGGGTCTTGCTCGCCGTAAACTTCACGGGCAACCCAGCAAAGGGCAGCCGCAGTTTGTAAGTAACTAAATAAACCGGGGTTTTGTGATTGTACTACATCTTTAGCGCCACCTTGCTGTGCAACGCCAAGTGCTTGCAGTGGGGCATTCAATGCAGCTTGTGGCGCATTAGTGTAACCTGCATATTGTTGTTTAGCCGCATCAATGAGTGCTTGCTGTAAACCTTGCTGTAGCAGACCTTGTTGGGCTTGCTGTTGCTGTATCGCTTGGCCTGTACCAAATGCTTGCTGACCAAGTTGACCAAGTTGAGCCGCGCCAGCCATTTGTCTGCCCTGCTGTGCTTGAGCTGCTTGCAGTGCCGTGTTGAACCCTTGCTGTTGCAGATTGCCAAACGCTTGTGCGCCTTGCCTTGCAAATCCTTCATTAGTTAAGGCTTCTGCTACGCCATGCCTTGAGCCGCCAAATGCCCTAGCACCTGAAGCTTGCGCTCCTAACGTGTTCATCTGCATTTGCCGTTGTCTTTCAAGATCAGCTAACGTGTTTTGCGTAACTTGCTTTGTGTATGGGTTCATAAACTGACCAATGTTTGGCCCTTGCATTGCTTGCTGTGTACCTTGGAATGCTTGCTGCAATCCGCCAGCCGCAGCTTGGTTTACGTTAAACCCTTGTGGTTGTGCTGGAGCTGCCATTGGTGAGTATTGTGTAGATGGTGCTGGAGCTGGCATAGCTTTTGGCATTTCGCCATTACCGCCACCCTTACCACCAGGCATTGGTGCTGATGGCATTGGAGTAATATCACTTACGCCCGTTACGGGCATTCCATCTTTTCCCATTGTTCTCATTTGTCCACCGCCAGCCATGTTAAGCCTCTTTTCTTTTAAAATTAGTCATCTTATTCATTTAATAATAACTATCACGTTCTCTGTCTATTTGCGCTCTTGAATTTGCTTGAGCGGCTGAAGTTGTATCTCTATTTCTATCTCTATTTTGCTGAGCGGCGGCGGCTTGAGCATTTCTTATTGCCTGCTCTCTTGCGGCTTGAGATGCTTGAGCTTGAGCGGCTCTTGCCTGTTCAGCTTGTGCTAATGCCGTTTCTCTAGCTACTCTTTCAGAAGCCATACGCTGTGCTTCAGCCGCTTGGCGCTGAGCAACTACATCTGGTGTGTTATAACTAGTAAAGCCTGTCATATCACCAACTGCGCCAGCAAGATCGCCAACAACGCCAAAGTTACCTTGACCATCTGTGCCACGTCCACTGAATATTCCGTAGTCGCCTGCTTTTTTAGCAAGGCCATCTTCACGTAATTTTGTTTGATCTGTGTAACCAGCCGCTGCGGCTAGTCTTGGATCAACTTCGCCAGCATCATAACCCATTGAGACAATTGATGTTGTGTTAGGATTTTGAAAGCTTGCGTCAAGATCATCTTTTGGTCTTGGAGCTATTACGTTTTGAACCATTCCCAAAATGCCCGGTGCTGTAAATCCTTGTGATTCATCATACGTTGCATAATTAGTGCCGGCAGTTGTTGAACCAATTTCAAAAGGAGATGCAGAATATGTTGTACCTGAGAAGTTAGGGTCATAACTTGGGTCTAACGTACCTACAACTTGACCATTTGATGCGGTAAATCCATCTGTGTAATCAATATCAGGATTGACTGACTGCTTTGCCATTTGATCTAGTAGTCTTTGGTAATTATCGTCACTGCGTTGCTCACGGCGCATAGCTTCCATTCTTGCGGTTTCTTCAGCTGCGCGCTGTGTCTCTGCATATGTTGGATACATATTATAATCTATTGGCATTGGTGCGTTTGAGCCGGGAGTGCCAGAATATGGATTAATAAAGAAGCTATCCATATATGCTTTCTGTGCTGGCCTTTCCATTGCAAGCGCATTTAAAGATTGCTCATATATTGGAGCTGATGAATAACCACTTACGCCGCCAGCATATTGTGTAGGCGCTCCCATGCCACCCATTATATCTTGCTGGCTCATTGGCGTTCCCATACCGAATGCGCCTGCAACGTCAGCCGTATTCTGGAATGATGCTTGTTGCATTGGAGTGAATGCAGCTACGTCTGGGCCATAGTATGGAACATAACCAAGCTGTGAAATACGTTCAGCTTTATTTAAGTTACGCTGCGCCGCTTTCTCAATGTATTCTGGGATTTCAACACTTGATGATGTTGATCCGCCTTTGCCACCTGACATTATTCAAACTCCTTAACATAAGACGAATGTAACTGCTTCCAGCCATGTTTCGCCAATGGTTTTTTCCAGCCTACACGCCCCGTCATGGTTAGTGCTGTGCATCCTTGCGCTTTAGCCCACTGTATCACATCTTTGTGCATATCCAAAATCTGATCCAATTCGCCGCCCCCAAGGAACACGTTTAACATTCGCTTACGTGGATATACCACAATTTCTGTTACTATGCACCCCTTTGGCGTAGGCCACAACTGCATTGTACCCTTATATATTCCTTCAGCAACATCGATAAAGTCATGTGTACCACCAGAATACTCTAAAGCTGCTTCAATCCAAGGCTTACATCTCTCTAATTCTTCATTCATGCGTGCGTCCTCGTTATTGATAATGTTGAGGATGGTATAGCTGGCACTGGAGATGATGCAGCTGTGTAATTTAAAAATCCAGCTGTATTATCTATCATGTAATTTACCTCAAGATAATCATTAGCCGCCACAGTAAATATCTGCGTTCTGGATGTAACAACTGTAGCATTATTCTGATGTAGTGCAGTTGTCATAGCACCATTTGCTGACGCTGTACCATTTATGCTAGGCCAAAAGTAAAAATGCACTGTGCTTGCACTTGTTGATGATATTTGTGCTGAAAATGATAATACATATTCTCCAGCCTCTTCAAATACAATTCTACTTGCTGGCGTACCTTGTGTAATCTTTGAATTGCCAGATGGTGCATCATAGGTCAGCTTGTATGCCGTATTTGCTAGAGCTGGCGTAACGTCTGATGTTTTAATAAAGTTAGCGTGTCCGCCTTCCATTACAATTTGACGCCATTCCCCGCCTTCGCTCACGACAGGATATTTATATTCACGATCCCACATAAGCGTACCGTCATCAGCTGCGGTTTCGCCACCAGTTTGTTGAACGAGGGGTGATCTTGTTTGTGACATAAATTGCATGAGGCGTCTGCCCCATGTTTTCCAATCATCTCCATATGGTTCTGGTGGCCTTTGCTGTTGCGTCATCTTCTACCACTTGC
>Ga0213869_10000356_pt1 | contig 37611 bp, 32 predicted proteins | sample PICome_10_FD_160083 | JGI IMG/M metagenome (GOLD analysis project Ga0213869, IMG submission 160083) | Coastal seawater microbial communities near Pivers Island, North Carolina, United States - PICO132 | ecosystem: Environmental > Aquatic > Marine > Coastal | place: USA: North Carolina...
CTTCGATGCCGTTCTGCCAGAGCACCTCGATGGAGTCACCGACTCCCTTGTTGAGGTCACCCGCTGGGTCGGTGTGGATGAGAACCTCGTTCGGTCTGAGTCCGGCGATTTTGCCGGCCTGTAGATCGGGGTTGACCAGTACTTCGAAGGCTTTGGGGTCGATGGCCCCGAAGCCTTTAGTGTCTCCGTTGACTTGAGCCCCGATACCGCGCACCGGAGTGACCGCTTCGAGCTCAGGGAGTGCTGCGAGGCTCTCGGCAACCGACGGAGAAAGACCAAAAAAGTTTGGATCAGTGACTATGTAGTCAGCGGTGATGGCATTGTCGAGGATGTCAGTGAACGTCGCCCGCAGCGACGAGGCAAACACCGCTGCAGCGCTGACTAGCGCGACCCCGATCATTAATGCCGAGGCGCTCGAAGATGTGCGACGCGGTGCACGAGCGACGTTGTCGCGAGCAAGTACGCCGGGCACTTTAAATAGCTTGGCGATTGGCCAGCCAATCGCTCTCGTCACCGGAGCAGCAATGGTCGACGACACGCTGGCAACACCGAGGAAGAGAGCTAGCGCGCCGGCACCTGCAAGCGCTGCCCACGACAGAGCTGGGCCTGGCTGAACGAAGAGTCCAATAATGAGCATCACGACTCCGACGGCCGCAACGATGGCACCGATGATTAGTTGCTTCTTTTTGAGCGCTTCGAACCCGAGTTCTGGACGCATCGCTGCTACCGGTGGAATTGTGGACGCCCGGCGGGCCGGGACGAAGACCGAGAGCAGTGTGACGCCGAGGCCCACCACTGCGGCAGCGATGAATGTGCGCAGTTTGAGGATCGTCTCGGTATCTGGGAAGCCGGCGCCCGCCTGGTTGAACAGGAAGAGGATAAGCCGCGACACACCAATACCGCCGAAAACTCCAAGCACGGTCGCCACGAGACCGAGGACGAAGGCCTCGGAGACAATCATTCGGCGTACTTGCTTGCCCGAAGCGCCGACAGCGCGCAACAATGCGAGCTCGCGGAGGCGCTGACCAATGGTGATCTGGAAGATATTGTTGATAATGAAGGCACTGATAAAGGCGGTGATGAAGGCGAAGATCAGCAGTCCAGTACCGAACACGCTGATGAAGCCATCGACATCGCTTTGACTCTCGTCGGCGAGTTGTTCGCCGGTGATTACTTCGATTCGCGCAGGAAGAATGTCTTCGATCGCTGCCTGGACAGCGGTGGCGTCAGCGCCGTCGGTCAGCCCAATGTCGATAGCGTCGACCTTGCCGTCTGAACCGAACTTCTCGATTGCGGTCGGGATGTCAAGTGCCACAACGGAGGCACCGAGAAAGCCGTCGGAGTCAACCGCACCGATGGTCCCGACCAGCTCGCCCTCGTGGGTGCCGGCGTCGGTCAAGTAGGAGACAATGTCGCCGACTTCGTAGCCGACGCGATCCGCAGTTGCCTTGTCGACGACAAGTTCTTCTCCGCCTATCGGGGCTCGCCCGTCCTTGATCGTGATTCCCTGAAGACCAGCATCGCCAATGTAGGAGTACCCGAGTGCGGGACCTCCGGTTGTCGCAACGAGCTCGCCGTCCTCGTCGAGAATCTGGGCAAATCTAATCAACGAGGGCTCGACGATGTCAACGCCCTCAATTTCGGAAAGCTGCTCGGCGATCGACGCGTCGATTGGGTCGCGTTCACTGTTCCCTGCGAATGCTTCGGCGCTGCGCACCTCAAGGTCAACATCGCTGACGAGCTCATTGAAAAGTCCGCTGAACGTAGCCCGCATGCTGTCGGCAAGCACGAATGAGCCAACGACGAATGACACGCCCGCAGTGACAGTAAAGGCGATAGCCACGGTGCGGCCGATTCGAGCTCTGATGCTCTTGCGTGCAAGCAGCGCTGTGGATCGAAAGCTCATGTCAGCTGTCTGCTTGCTTCATGTGATCGATGACCTGATCCACAGTTGGGTCTGCGAGGTCGCCGACGATCTTGCCGTCACCGACGAATACCACCCGGTCGGCGTAGGACGCAGCGCCAGGGTCATGAGTGACCATGACGATGGTCTGGCCAAACTCCCGTACTGCGCGGCGCATGAAATTAAGAATCTCTGCGCCCGTCTCGGAGTCAAGGTTGCCGGTCGGTTCGTCTGCAAAAATGATCTTGGGGCGCGAGGCAAGAGCTCGAGCGACTGCGACGCGCTGCTGCTGGCCGCCGGACAGCTCGCTGGGGCGGTGCTTGAGTCGGCCATCAAGCTTCACTGCTGATACGACCTGATCGATCCAAGCCGCATCTCCCGTCTCGCCACCGAGCATCATTGGGAGCTTGATGTTCTCCTCCGCTGTGAGCGTCGGAATGAGATTGAATGCCTGAAAAATGAATCCGACGTCGGTGCGGCGAAGTTCGGTGAGTTCCTTGTCACTGAGAGACGCAAGATAGGTGCTGCCAATGAAAGTGGCACCGGTTGTCAGTGTGTCGAGACCTGCGAGGCAGTGGAGCAGGGTCGACTTGCCTGATCCAGAAGGCCCCATGATTGCGGTGAATTGACCCGCCTGGAACGACACGGTCACGTTGTCGAGAGCCTTCACTTGGGCATCGCCAATTCCGTAGATTTTACTGGCGTCTACGGTGCCGGATGCAGCGGTAGGGGAGTCCACGCCGGTAGGAGCAGAAGAGGGTAGGGGAGTATTCATGGGCGACAGTTTGCTAGCCCTGCCGAACGAATACTGCACATCGGCGTTGTTTTCTCCGAAGACCCCCATCAGATCGCCGTTAATCTTGTCGTAATGTTCATCGCATCTTGGCGTTGTCGGGCGAGAGAAGTGATCGTTGGCAGAGTGAATTCTGAGTTAAGGGCTGAGTCGTCGCTGGTCGCGCCGACCTAACTGCTCATCAGGTGAGTTGAATGAGGAGTGGGCAATGAGTCATCTGGAAGCAGCGTCGACCTCGAAAGCGGGGGGTTGGTCCACAGGCCTGATCGTTGGCAGGTTTGATCCTCCTCACCTCGGCCACTCGTTCATGATCGAGTGGGCAGCACAACGTTGCGCGCAGCTAGTGGTGTTTGTTAACAGCTCGACGTCGGCAGATACTGCCCCGGGTGACCTTCGTGCCGGCTGGCTTGCGGATTTGCATCCTGAGGTGCTTGTGCGTCAAGTCCGTCATCAGCTTTGGAATGACTGGGACGATGAGGAACTTTGGGCGCAATGGATGACCCTGTTCCGCTCGGAATGGCCACTGGCGGCTGGGCCCGATGTTGTTTTTTCTTCAGATGGGTACGTCAATGAGATTGCTCGTCGGTTCGACGCTCAGTCCATCGTCGTGGATGCTGACCGTGTCACGGTTCCGATCAGCGCAACACAGATCCGGGAGTCGCCAGCGGACCATCTCCACCAACTTGCTCCGCCGGTTCGTGCCTGGGTCGAGGCGAACTGGGTCTAATCCCGGGTGTGGTCGACAGCTTGTCGATTCCGGCGTTCACGTGGGTTGCCCGAGCAACGAACTTGCCGGTTTCAAGCTGCGACTATGTTGCGATCGATTGGTGCGAAGCGCTGTAAAACTTGCTACGCGAACTTTTTTCGAACGTGCTGCTAACGCTCGCGGCGTACGCGATGGTCGCGTCTGCATCTGTCTCTGTGGTCGAGGGTGCATTGTGGTTCATCGGTTTGCGTGTGCAGCTGCCTGCACCCAACCGAGGCAACGCGTTTGATCAGCCGCTGCGTGACAAAAATTAGCGAGGCACGTCACTGGCCATCGGCGGCCTTAACGCTCATCATCCGTGCGCTGAATTAAATCGGTTACTTCATTCCACAAACGCAGCGCTGTTTGCGCAGGTTCACTCTGACCGCTCTTTTGCAAGTGGCCCACACGGTGTAGGCACGAAGCTGGCTTTGACATCTAGTCTTTACAGATGAGCATTCCCGTTGAATTGGCTGAATTGCAGGTCAAGACAGGGGAGTACACGTGGGCCTACTTGCTTACGGTGCGCCCCGAGGCCACTCCGCACCTGGTGAGCCTTTCGACGTCATGGCACCACGACGGAGAAGCATCTGCGTTGCTCATGTCGGTGAGTGCTGGTACAGCTCGCAATGCAACAGCCGGGTCTGTCGTCACGCTGTGTTATCCGCCGCTCAACCATGACGGATACAGCCTGATTGTGGATGGCACCGCTTCGGTGCACGACGGTGTCGCGCCGGTGGGAATTGACACGATCCCGGAGGGCAAAGCGCTCCTACGCTTTACGCCGACCGGCGCAGTACTTCATCGCTCGGCAGCCCCCGGTTTCGCCAACTCGGCAACCGGTTGTGCCAACGACTGTTTGCCCGTCGACGCATCGACAACCTGAGCCGAGACATATGGCAATCGATGTACCGAGGTTTGGAGCGCTCAACGTTGAGCTTTGGTCGCCAGGCGTAATGCGTGTTCTGGAACCGAGGGCATGGGTCTGAAGCGGTTCGGACCTGTGGCTGAGCAGGCAGCGGTTGTAGTGCTCGCAGGGAACGAAGCGTTAGCTGAGACTTATGGTCACAACGTTGAGAGTTCCGCGCCTGACTTCGGCGGTGGCGGCCCGGCGTCTGCCGCAGAGGTGAACAACGACGTTCGGATCAACTTCGATGTTGCGTAGCCACTGTGAGTTGCTGCGAACCGTGCTGACCATCATCTTGTTGCCGAGCCGGGTGGCCAAAAGCGGCACGTGTCGTGGCTTGCGCGACACCCGCCCTGTTACCTCGAGCACGATGGCACCACCGCCCACGGGAAATGGGTTGCCAGCACCAGCGATCACGGCGGGCTTCACGACTGAATTGAGCGTGCGAAACGCTGTTCGTGTGAGCTCGGCCTGCGCGGTGCGGATCGACGTCATTGCGTCACGCTACCGAGCAGTTGCCCGCGACCATAGATGGCGCCGCCGGCTCCTACGATGCGGCTATGGATGCAACTGAAGTCGATGTTCGACGTATCGTCGCCGAGCTTGGTTCGAATAATTCTTCGCTCAATATCGAGGTCATCGACTGTGATCCTGGGCTCGCCGACACTGCAGAGTTTGTCGAGGCCTATGGCTACACGCTTGATCAATCAGCCAACACCCTGATCGTGATAGGTAAAAGCGACCCGCCGGTCTACGTTGCCTGTGTCGTATTGGCGAGCACCCGGCTGGATGTCAACAAGGTAGTACGCAGGAAGCTTGGCGTGAAGAAGTGCTCCTTCGCAGGGCCGGACGTCACCGGAGAACTCACCGGTATGAAGATCGGTGGCGTCACGCCGATCGGATTGAGTAAGCACATGCCGTTGTGGGTCGATCGTCGAGTGATGGATTGCGAACGCATCGTGCTTGGCGGCGGGAGTCGGAGCTGCAAGGTGGTTGCAGCTCCGGAGATCCTCACGGCGCTCCCTCATGTGGAAGTTGTCGAAGACCTTGCCACGGATCCGCCGAAAGCACCGCCGGCATGAACCTGACGGCGCAGGTGGCCACGTTCAGTGGACTCGAGCCCACTCTCGAACGTACATTGGATTTAGTTGGGGTTTTCACGTTTGCCATCTCGGGTGGCTTACTCGCAGTGCGTAAGGGTTTCGAGTTGGTGGGCGTGATTTCGTTAGCGCTCGTGACGGCGTTGGGAGGCGGTGTTTTGCGCGACCTGCTCCTTGGGGCGACGCCGCCGACGGCGTTCAGCGACGTGCTGTATCTGGTCGTCCCACTCAGCGCCGCGACGCTGGTTTTCGTCGGTCACTGGCTGATCAATCAGCGCGTCAACCGCGCAGTGCTGATTTTCGATGCGGCAGGACTGGGCTTGTTTTGTGTGACGGGTGCCGTAAAGGCGTTTTCGTTTGGAACAAGCGCCGTCGGTGCGGTGCTGATCGGCGTGATCTCAGCGGCCGGCGGCGGCATCATCCGCGACGTTTTGGCGAACGAACACCCAAGTATTTTCCACCGCGACAGCACGCTCTACGCGATCCCTGCAGCACTTGGTGCGACGGCGGTGGTCGTGTCGTTGCGCAATGATTTTTACAGCGGTGGCGTTGCGACCGGGGTAGCAATCACCGTCTTCTTATTCAGAGTTGCAGCGATGCATTTCCGCTGGCGTGCGCCTTCGCCATTTAAATTGGTTGCAGAATCTTAAGGTTAAGTTCCGAATGGCTGTCAGCGAACGTGGGGAACTGAGCCCAGCTGGCTCGCAAGTGGCGCTTGCATGACCGTGGAGACACAAGATGTTTCCTCGGCAACCCGGGGAACTTGGGAATGCCGCTCAGGATGAACGAGCGTGAGGTGTCTGCTTGGCGGTGTCGGATTCTGCGTGCGATGCCGCCGTTGCAAGAGAAGAGGGACCTTGCTGGTTCATCAGATTTTTTGCTGGACCGGCGCCGCCGTCGGTGCGATTGAACCACGCGAGGAATCCTTTAGTCGGCAGGTTCATCGCCTTCAGAAGACACCAACCGTGGGTGGGCGGAGTGAACGAAACTTTAGATGAGACACCAGGCGCCATAAATCTTTGCGGAAGGTTGCGCGAAACTCACAATGGCCGTAGTGTTGCTCTTCGCTCCACGGAGGCGCTTGCGTCTGGAAGAGCGTGGCACCAACGTTTTGGTTAGGTATTTACCCTGGTCAGAGTGTGTGCCGAGCTACGGCTCCTTGAAAACAGAAGAGAAGACAGAATGCCAGTGCGGGCAGTTCTGACGTCACCTTTGGTGGCTGAAGGTCTGCCCAGTCAATTTCGGTGTCGCCGTCCCTGGCGACACCAAACACGGATATTGGCCTGTTTTGATGATTTTGTCGCTTTTGCGATGATGTTGTTGCGGCAGGCTTTACAGCAAGGATGCAGCGTTTTCGAGAGCCTTTCCCGGCTCGTTTTGACGGTAAGTAATTATCGAATAACGAATTTGTTGCGCTTTTCTGGCAATCGTTCTGGTTCAGATAGGCACCTCGGTGTGAGTTTGGACTGGACACTTTTTTGTTGGAGAGTTTGATCCTGGCTCAGGATGAACGCTGGCGGCACGCTTAACACATGCAAGTCGAACGAGGTCCATGGAGCTTGCTCCGGAAGACCTAGTGGCGAACGGGTGCGTAACACGTGAGAAATCTGCCCCGGACTCTGGAATAACAGTTGGAAACGACTGCTAATACCGGATGCCTTCATTTGGCCGCATGGTCGTTTGAAGAAAGATTTATCGGTTTGGGAGGATCTCGCGGCCTATCAGCTTGTTGGAGAGGTAACGGCTCACCAAGGCATCGACGGGTAGCTGGTCTGAGAGGATGATCAGCCACACTGGAACTGAGACACGGTCCAGACTCCTACGGGAGGCAGCAGTGGGGAATCTTGCACAATGGGCGAAAGCCTGATGCAGCGATGCCGCGTGCGGGAAGAAGGCCCTAGGGTTGTAAACCGCTTTCAGGAGGGAAGAAAATGACGGTACCTCCAGAAGAAGGTGCGGCCAACTACGTGCCAGCAGCCGCGGTGACACGTAGGCACCAAGCGTTATCCGGATTTATTGGGCGTAAAGAGCTCGTAGGCGGTTTGGTAAGTCGGGTGTGAAAACTCTGGGCTCAACCCAGAGAGGCCACTCGATACTGCTATGACTAGAGTACGGTAGGGGAGCGGGGAATTCCTGGTGTAGCGGTGAAATGCGCAGATATCAGGAGGAACACCAGCGGCGAAGGCGCCGCTCTGGGCCGTAACTGACGCTGAGGAGCGAAAGCATGGGTAGCAAACAGGATTAGATACCCTGGTAGTCCATGCCGTAAACGTTGGGCACTAGGTGTGGGTCTCAACCAACGAGATCCGCGCCGTCGCTAACGCATTAAGTGCCCCGCCTGGGGAGTACGGTCGCAAGACTAAAACTCAAAGGAATTGACGGGGGCCCGCACAAGCAGCGGAGCGTGTTGCTTAATTCGATGCAACGCGAAGAACCTTACCTGGGTTTGACATGTAGGGAAAAGCTCTAGAGATAGGGTGTCCTTCGGGGCCTTACACAGGTGGTGCATGGCTGTCGTCAGCTCGTGTCGTGAGATGTTGGGTTAAGTCCCGCAACGAGCGCAACCCTTATCCTATGTTGCCAGCAAGTAATGTTGGGGACTCGTAGGAGACTGCCGGGGTCAACTCGGAGGAAGGTGGGGATGACGTCAAGTCATCATGCCCCTTATGCCCAGGGCTGCAAACACGCTACAATGGCCGGTACAGAGGGCTGCGAACCCGCGAGGGTAAGCGAATCCCACAAAGCCGGTCTCAGTTCGGATTGGAGTCTGCAACTCGACTCCATGAAGCCGGAGTTGCTAGTAATCCTGGATCAGCACGCCAGGGTGAATACGTTCCCGGGCCTTGTACACACCGCCCGTCACACCACGAAAGTCGGCAACACCCGAAGCCGGTGGCCCAACCCTTTTGGGAGGGAGCCGTCGAAGGTGGGGTCGGTGATTGGGGTGAAGTCGTAACAAGGTAGCCGTACCGGAAGGTGCGGCTGGATCACCTCCTTTCTAAGGAGTGCTTCATCAGCCGATCAGAGACATTTGTTCTCTGCGGTTGCATGACACACCTGTTGGTGCACTGGCATGTTTGTCTGAATAGCGCACATTGATTGCAGGGATTCGGTCCCTCTTGATGTAGCGGAGTCAGGTGCACATTGTCTTCTCTTCTGTTTTGAGGGAGTTTTACTCTTTCACGCCGCATTGTTGAGTCGGCCTTATCGTCATCCTTTCCGATGGCATTTGATGAGTGCTGGTTCCAGTGTTTGGTGGCTTCTTGAGAACTGCAGAGCAAGCACGAGCATCTTCGAGATGACCGTCTTTTGATGGTTATCTCGTTTATGAATAGATTATTTGTTTTTCCAAGCTAATAAGAGCCAACGGTGAATGCCTTGGCGCCAAGAACCGATGAAGGACGTGAGTGACTGCGAAAAGCTCCGGGGAGCCGTCTACTAGGCTTTGATCCGGAGATATCCGAATGGGGAAACCCACCACTCGTTATGGAGTGTGTACCGCCGCCTGAACACATAGGGCGGTTGGAGGGAACCGGGGGAATTGAAACATCTCAGTACCCCGAGGAAAGGAAAGCAACCGCGACACCCTGAGTAGCGGCGAGCGAAATGGGTTGAGTCTAAACCGTGCCAGTGTCAAGCCTGAAGGCGTTGCTGGTGCGGGGTCGTGGGACCACGAGACAGAGCTTCAGATCTGTCACAGGTTACAAGTGCTGCATAGGAGAACTGATCAGGAAAGTCAGGCCAGAGTGGGTAACAGCCCCGTATCCGAAATGTATGTACTACCTGCGTGTCATCCCAAGTAACGCCGGAACCGTGAAAGCCGGCGTGAATCTGTGGGGACCACCCCATAAGACTAAGTATTCCTTGGCGACCGATAGTGAACCAGTACCGTGAGGGAAAGGTGAAAAGTACCCCGGGAGGGGAGTGAAATAGTACCTGAAACCGTTGGTTTACAAACAGTCAAAGTGTCGTCACCTTCGGGTGGCCACGATGGCGTGCCTTTTGAAGAATGAGCCTGCGAGTTACGGTGTGTGGCAAGGTTAACCAGTGATGGGTAGCCGGAGCGAAAGCGAGTCTGAATAGGGCGTAGAGTCGCATGCTGTAGACCCGAAGCCAAGTGATCTATCCATGGCCAGGTTGAAGCGGAGGTAAGACTCCGTGGAGGACCGAACCCACGTAGGTTAAAAACTGCCGGGATGAGCTGTGGATAGGGGTGAAAGGCTAATCAAACTTGGCAATAGCTGGTTCTCCTCGAAATGCATTTAGGTGCAGCGTCGTGCGTTCAGTCTCGGAGGTAGAGCACTGATTAGGTTAGGGGGCCCACAAGCTTACCGACCCTAGTCAAACTCCGAATGCCGAGACTCCAGAGCACGGCAGTGAGACCACGAGGGATGAGCTTCGTTGGTCGAAAGGGAAACAGCCCAGATCATCAGCTAAGGCCCCTAATTCTGTACTAAGTGGTAAACGATGTGGGATTGCATAGACAGCCAGGAGGTTGGCTTAGAAGCAGCCACCCTTGAAAGAGTGCGTAATAGCTCACTGGTCGAGTGATCCTGCGCGGACAATGTAACGGGGCTCAAGTACAGAGCCGAAGCTATGGGCTTCTGATTTATCAGGAGCGGTAGAGGAGCGTCGATAGGGCTGTGAAGCGGATCCGTAAGGGTTTGTGGAGCGCTATCGAGTGAGAATGCAGGCATGAGTAACGAGAGAGGGGTGAGAAACCCCTCCGCCGAAAGCCCAAGGGTTCCTGGGGAAGGCTAATCCCCCCAGGGTAAGTCGGGAGCTAAGGCGAGGCCGAAAGGCGTAGTCGATGCACAACTGGTTGATATTCCAGTACCTCCGTGCCCGCGCCAAGTCCAATAGTTGCAACGTTGGGGCTGTTCATCTTTATGTTGAGCGAGCCGACCGAGCGGCTGGCGGATAGTTGACGGGGGACGCAGGAAGATAAGTGAACCCAGGCGATGGTAGACCTGGGGTAAGCGTGTAGGCGGTTCCCGATGAGAGTTGGGGGCGTAACGCTGAGACGTGATGCCGAACGACATACTGTGAAGTCACTGATTCTATGCTGCCAAGAAAAGCCCAGCAATGAGCTGGCACGGAGCCCGTACCCCATACCGACACAGGTGGGCGGGTAGAGAATACTAAGGCGAGCGGGAGAACTATGGTTAAGGAACTCGGCAAATTACCTCCGTAACTTCGGAAGAAGGAGGACCTGCTTTGGTGACGAGATTTACTCTCCGAGCTGAGGTGGGTGGCACAGACCAGGGGGTAGCGACTGTTTACCAAAAACACAGCAGGGTGCGAAGCCGTAAGGCGATGTATACCCTGTGACGCCTGCCCAATGCTTGAAGGTCACGGGGAACGGTTAGTTCTTTATTGAGCGAAGCTGTGAACCTAAGCCCAAGTGAATGGCGGCCGTAACTATAACGGTCCTAAGGTAGCGAAATTCCTTGTCGGGTAAGTTCCGACCTGCACGAATGGCGTAACGACTTCCCCACTGTCTCAACCATAGACCCGGTGAAATTGAAGTACGAGTAAAGATGCTCGTTAGCTGCGGAAGGACGGAAAGACCCCGTGGACCTTTACTATAACTTGGTGTTGAGTTTTGAATTGCGTTGTGTAGGATAGGTGGGAGACTGGGAAGCATTAGCGCTAGCTAGTGTGGAGTCATTGTTGAAATACCACCCTGCGTACTTTGGAGCTCTAACCTCGGCCCGTTATCCGGGTCAGGGACAGCGCCAGGCGGGTAGTTTGACTGGGGCGGTCGCCTCCTAAAGAGTAACGGAGGCGCCCAAAGGTTCCCTCAGGCTGGTTGGCAATCAGCCGTCGAGTGCAATGACACAAGGGAGCTTGACTGCGAGACTTACAAGTCAAGCAGGTACGAAAGTAGGGCATAGTGACCCGGCCATCACGTGTGGAAGTGTGGTCGCTCAACGGATAAAAGGTACCCCGGGGATAACAGGCTAATCTTCCCCAAGAGTCCATATCGACGGGAAGGTTTGGCACCTCGATGTCGGCTCATCGCATCCTGGGGCTGAAGCAGGTCCCAAGGGTTGGGCTGTTCGCCCATTAAAGCGGTACGCGAGCTGGGTTCAGAACGTCGTGAGACAGTTCGGTCCCTATCCTCCGCAGCCGAAGCTATTTTGACAACTGCTATCCTTAGTACGAGAGGACCGGGATGGACGTAGCTCTAGTGTGTCTGTTGTTTCGCCAGAAGCATCGCAGATTTGCCACCTACGGAAGGGATAACCGCTGAAAGCATCTAAGTGGGAAACCCGGTTGAAGATGAGAATAGCCATGCGGTTAACGCAGTAAGGCCCGTGACGAGACCATCACGTTGATAGGCCGGAAGTGTAAGCGTAGTAATACGCTCAGCTGACCGGTACTAATCGGCCGAGGGCTTGGTTAAACAGCTCGTGCTTGCTCTGGAGTCCTTAAGGATCGACCTTAAGTTGACAATTGATTTGGGTGACCATAGCGACAGGGTCACACCCGTTCCCATCCCGAACACGGAAGTTAAGCCTGTCAGCGCCGATGGTACTTGGAGAGAGATCTCCTGGGAGAGTAGGACGTCGCCCGATTACTAACGAAAAACGCACCATCCGGATATTGCCGGTGGTGCGTTTTTTCGTTTTCGCCAAAGACCAGTGGGGCGAGCCGACTGAACTTAGAAATGGGGTTCAAGACGACATGCAACGTTCAGTTGTGCAACCGACGCCGTGTTCGGCAGCGAAATAGTTGTTGAGATCAGTTCAGCAAGATCAGACGCATCGATCATCGTTGCTGGGTCCTCGCCGAAGTCACTGGTCATGTCGGTAGCGATGAATCCAGGGCAGACCGACGTGACGCGAACGCCGTCACCCCAGCCCGCCTGTTTCGTTGCCTCGGACAGCGCAAGAACTGCGTGCTTGGACATCGCGTATCCTGGAGCGAACTTCCCCATAACTCGTACGCCGGACAACGAGGCGATGCTGACAACGCGCCCGCTGCCGTCGGCACGCAGGAGCGGTAGCGCAAGCTGGATCATCCGAAATGGTGCTTTGACATTGACCGACCACAACGCGTCGAGCCCGTCTTCGGTGAGGGCTTCGAGGCCGGCGGTATCAATGATCCCCGCATTGTTGACGAGACCGGACAGGGATCCGAACCGCTCGACCGTGGCATTAAGCCACGCGGCATCGGTCCCTGGTTCGGCAGCATCGTAGCGATGGCAGAGCACCCTGCTGTCTTCGCAGCCCTCCATAGAACGGCGTAATGCCTCTACGTTGCGACCGCCGACGCTGACGTTGTACCCGTCGCTGTAAAGCCGACGAGCTATAGCGTTACCGAGGCCTCGATTCGCTCCGCTAATCATGATTGTTCTATCGGTCGGATTAAGCATGACGCGACCGTACCCGACCCGCTTGATCGTTAAACTGGCGGCGACCAGTTCTGTCAGGCGCAACAGGCAAAGCCCCTAGGTGACACGTCGTCGAAGCGCTCTGACGTGTGAAGCTCCTTTGTGAGCTGAGCCAGATACCAACTGGCACCCTGATTGACAGGAAGAACGCGTATAGCTGCCAACTGCGACACCGTTTTCGCTGCGGACCTGGATGGCAGTTACCGCGTCAAAGCTAATGTCAGGGTGATCAACAAGGGTTCTGCGGGCACTCGCGAACGGATTCCGCATCCAGGAGATTGCTCTTGTTGAGCAACTCGAACGAGATCTCACGGTGAGCTTCGCTTCCTAAGCCTGAGTACGCAAGCGCAAGAAACAGACGACATCGGTAAGACTCCCTGATGTGGTAAAGCGATCGCTCATCGAGACAGAACGTTTTGCGCAGCGCTACGCAATGTCCAGCGAAGCAAACCTCCGGGTGGTGGAGTTGGAAGCACTCGGCAGCGACTACCAAGCGACTGGGTATACGACACGCGAGCAGGCGGACGGCATCGGTCGGCTCCTTGCACTCGAGCCAGGCAAGGTGCTCGTTGACATCGGCGCAGGATCCGGGTGGCCAGGCCTATATCTAGCAACCACGTTCGGCTGTTCGGTGATCAGCGTCGATCCGATCATGGAGGGTTGCAGTGCTGCCTTTGACCGCATCGACAGCGATGGCCTCGTACCCAGAGCACTAGCACTGCTCGGAAGCGGTGAAAAGCTCCCGATCCGGTCGGGCTCGATCGACGCGATTGTGCACGCCGATGTGATGTGTTGACTACGCAGAAAGCTCTCCGTGCTGAGAGCCTCGCATCGCGTGCTTCGTTCATATGGCCGTGCGGCTTTTTACACGATCGAAGCGCAGCGGGGGCTCAGCGCAGCGCAACGCCGACGCGCGAGCTTGATTGGACCGCCCGGCGTGGCGGTCCGAACAACGTATCCGGGCCTGCTCCGCTCAGCGGGTTTTACTGAGATTGACGTGGTTGATGTGACCTCTGCGTACCTTGCTACCCAGCGCCGCTGGCTAGCTGCCACACTCCAGCACGAAGAGGAACTACGCTCGGCTCTGGGCGACGACGCTGTCTACGAAGGAATCAAGCGTCGACGTCGCACCGTCGACGCAATTGAGGAAGGGTTGCTGTTGCGGACCCTGTATTCGGCCACTCGCTGAAGCCATTTATGTTCTCAACACGTCACCTGAGTCAATTCGGAGTGTTGAGTCAAGATGGATCGCGAAATTTCTCCGCGTCCAGATCACTCGCCGCTAGCTTCGTGTCGATCTGATCAAGGCGCTCAGCAAGCGTCAACTCAATCTGATCAAGACGCTCGGCGAGCGTCGAGAGTGTTGAAACGAGTTGAGCGAGGGGGTCAGCTTCTGAAGACATCGCTGCGGCGTTGGCGCGTTCGATCCGAATGCGTTCCGCTTGGATGAACCTCGTGGTCACTCTGGCGGTCACGATGGTGAGGAACCCGGTAGCGGTGAGCATGACGACCGACGCCACAACTTTACCCGCAGCGCTAGTGGGCGTCGTATCGCCGTATCCGACCGTAGTGACGGTCTGGAGGGTAAACCAAAGTGCCTCGCCGAAGGTGTCGTACTCGTTGCGGTCAAACAACCGCATTACGAGCGCCCCAAGCAGAACGACTGGGATCGTCAAAATGACGATCATCCGGGTCGCGTACCTTAACGGTCGGTCAGTTTGGAATAGTCGATAGCCGCCTCTGAATTGTTTATAGCGGTGCCGAATAGAGCTCATTTCCACATAATCTCAGAGCTAGCGTCGCCGTCGCAGGATGGTGGGCGCCCAACTTGGCCGTCTGGGCAGGCATGCCGCTGAGTTCTTACTCGAACTACGCCTCACCAAAGACAAAATCACGACTCTTGTGGTCGCTCGATTGTGTTACCTGACCCAGCCGGCGGCGCTGCCGTGCATATCGTCCATAGGCCTGGCAGGCTTCGATTCCATGGTTAGGCCTAAGGCCGGTAACCATCCCGGTAACCCTCAGAGGCTCTAACGCGTGAGCTGCAAGGGAGCCCTGATTTACAAATTTTTCTACAGCGACACCGACGAATCAATTGGAACCAATATTTCGACGTCAAATCGCACTCCGCCTGAGATTCTGCAAGTGAAGCATCACGCTCGCCGAGGCGGTCTAGCGTGACGGTCATGTTTCGAGCTGCGGTAGCTGTTGCCTGCACATTGGCTGCAATCTGCGCGCTCTCAGCCACTGCGCAGGCAAGTTCAACGGATTCAATGCCACTGGTCATTCAGCGCGTCGTCACGCTCGGCGATTCCTACAGCTCAGGTAGTGGTATTCATCGCAATGCGTCGAGTTACGACGACCACGGGCCTCCTGCTCATTCCTTTGGCCGGTCGACCCGACTCGGTTCTAGCGCCTGCCAACGCGAACTCGATGAAACCCCAGGCCCCCGAGTCGCTGAACAACTTGATGCCGAGTCGGTATTTGTCGCCTGTGCTGGCGCTGTGATCCGCGAAATCCCTGCTCAGGTGCGCGCTGCAGGCATAAGCGGCGACGGTGATGGCACGTTGATCACGATGACGATTGGTGGCAACGATCTTCGAACTGAACGAAATGAAAACTGGCCGGATGCGCTGTTGCGCTGCATCACGACAGCTAACTGCGACAGACCGGAACAAAACCGGATGGCCAACTTCCATGAGATCCGACGCGATCTGACCCGAATATACGTGGAGATCGGCGACCAGTACCCCGGCGTCATGGTGCGAGCGCTGGCGTACCCGCGACTGATGCAGAGTGATCGCTGGTGCGAGGGTGTTCTGGGGATCAGCCGGAACGAAGCAGACTTCATAGATGAGCAGGTCGATCTGTTGAATCGCGAGATCGAGATTGCGACCAGCATTGCTCGGGTTCGCACCGGTGCCGATATTCGCTACGTGTCGGTCATTGACGAGTTCGACAACCATGGGGCCTGCCGGTTCTGGCAACGCGACCGGTATGTCAACGATGCGGTGTTTGGCGATTCGCTGCGCCGCAGCAAACTCGAAGATGGCACGATCCGCGAGTATTGGACCAATGGTCCTATCAACGTTTCAACGGCCTCCTTCCACCCCAGCTCGCGTGGCTACGACGCTTACCTTGACGCCTTGCAGGGCAGCTTGGCCATCAACGTGACCGGCTGAACTTGTAGGTTCTGGGAACTAACATCCAATCTGGAATCGTTTCGTCAACGCCAAGCTCGCCGGATGTTGGCAAGTTTGGAACTTTGTCCCCGAACGTTGTGGCTGTGCAACAGTCAAACGTGGGACGCTTCTGAATTCGAGCTATGGATGAAATGCTGCAGCATCGGCGACAATGGCGTTATGAATAACCTGCGGGATCGGACTGATAACGGCCGTACCTCGCCGATCTGTGCTCTATCCGGAGCGCGTGCGCTAGGACCTAAGGTGCCCGGCCAGCTGGCCATGAACCAGCACCACAGATGCTTAGGATTTGGCAAGCTGATGACACGATGAGTGTGAGTCAAGGCGTTTCAGCATCGAGCGAAGATGTTGAAGGCGTCACGTACATAGTGGACCCCACCGACCCGCGTGTCGACGACTATCGAGAACTGAACAGCATCGCAGTACGTGCTGAAATGGAAGCCGATGAATACTTCATGGGCGAGGGATACGTTCCGATCGACCGAATGATCGACTCGGGGCATCGCATGCGTTCGGTGCTGCTTCACCCAAAACGTCTCAAGCGTTTTATCCCCACGATGTCTCGCCCAGAGATGGCCGGCGTGCCGGTCTATGTCGCGGACCAAGCGGTCCTTGCCGAGATCGTTGGTTTCAACATGGACCGTTGTTGCCTTGCGTCCGCCTTCCGCTTCCCGATGCCGACTGTTGCCGAGTTGTCGAGCACGTCGCGGCGGCTGGTCGTGCTCGAAGCCCTCAACGACGATCAGAACGTGGGGGCAATCGCTCGGGCATCGCGTGCATTTGGTATCGACGGCATAGTCATTAGTCCAACCTGCAACGATCCTTACCAGCGGCGCACTGTGAGAGTGAGCATGGGCGAAATCCTGCATGTCCCGGTTGCCCGAGCAGAGGCCAAGGATTGGCCGGACGCTTTGCACTCACTAAGCGACGTCGGCTTTGAGACATGGGCTCTCACCCCTGATGCTGCAGCGGTAGACCTCTGGGACATGGATGTGCCCGACCGGCTTGCGATTGTGCTTGGCGCAGAAGGCCATGGCTTAGAGCCTGAGACGATGGGTGCTTCGACACATCGCGTTCGGATTCCTATCTCGACCGGCGTCGACTCACTCAACGTCGGTCATGCTGCGGCGATCACGTTCGCAGTGATTGGTCGCCCGATGCGGGCGCGATGAGTGAGATAGCTCCGGTTTAGGTGGCGTAGAAGATGTCGGGGTTCATCCCACCTGGTCGATGTGGCCGAGGAACTGCTCTGTAAGAAGAGAGTTTTACGTTCTCCAAGAGGCAACACCAGCGGTATATCTGTGGTGGTTCGCGCAGTTGAGTTTCACTGGGGTGAGTCTGTGCAGCTGAGGGCATGGCTTGACGTGGCAGCGGCAAGTTCTTCGACAATCGACCTGACCCTCGGTGGACTGAGTTACTCAGCGGCAGCTAATTCTTCGGGGAGTTAAATCAAACCAACGCGTACGGCGACAGCGGCAACGTGACTGCGGCTTCCGTTCGAGACGTCAAGCTTCATGCAGGCGCTATGCAGATGGCTTGCCACTGTCGAGCTAGAGATGAACATCGCTTCAGCGATCTGGTTGTTGTTGAGACCCTTTGCGACGTGGGCGACTACTTCTGTTTCCCGGTCGGTCAGTGTTACCTGGGGGGTTTTCTTAGACACAAACATTGATGACGCAGTGCGACCATCGATCGCTATTTCACCGTCCATCGCTCTGGCGATGATGTCCAGAAGCTCGGCGAGGGTGCAGTGCTTTATGGACGCGTACCCGACCGCTCCGGCTTCAATGAACTCTGAGACACGAGAAAAACCATAGAAGGACAGCAGAACTAACGGTATTCCTTGTGCGGCTCCTGAGATGGCGGTGAGATCGGAGACGATTGTTGTACGGGCGTTGTCGACATTACACAGAAGAATGACGTCGGGTTTGTACGTTTTCAACGTCGCCACGATCGCGGTCGAATCATTGAATACCTCAAGGTCGTAGTCGGCCTCGAACACCGCTTGCGCGCCGATCCGTATGAGTTCGTGATGGCATATGACGGCGACCCTTGTCTTTCGACCACTCATGTCAACTCCCGTCTCGGACTCGGTTCAAAGTGTGCTTTACGTCCGTAAACATCAGTTCGCTCGGTAGTGAGAAGCGCTATGAGAAATCACTCAGGACTTCTTTCGTTTCTTTTGAGTTGCGTGGCGCGGTACGCCGCCATGCATGAATGCAGGTCGGGCAGATCCCCACCTTGACTCTTGCCGCTAGAACGCGCGAGCCGCCTGTTCTGAGCCCGCTACTGAAGACACCTGCGATGTGATGATGCGGCGTTTAGTTTCGTCGGCACGTTGGGTGGGTTGGGATTGTTTGCTGAGCGTTTGGACTCCGGCCGCCCACTCCCTGCCCGAATCGTCTCTACAGTGAGCGGGCATGTTTGTGGACCTCATTGTTGTTGGCGGAGGTGCCGCAGGTTTCTTTGCTGCAATTACCTGCGCAGAAAACTCTGGAAAGTCTGTGCTGATACTTGAAAAGACGTCGCACCTTCTTCAAAAAGTGAAGATTTCTGGTGGCGGTCGCTGCAACGTTACCCACGATTGTCTTGATCCCCGTGAGCTAAGTCGGGGCTATCCGCGTGGTGAGAAATCTCTGATTGGTCCGTTCCATCGATTTGGTGCCACCGAAACTGTTGAGTGGTTTGCCGGCCGTGGCGTGGCCCTAAAAACTGAGGCCGATGGTCGAATGTTCCCAAAGACCGACAGCTCACAGACGATTGTTGACGTCCTGCTCAGTGCAGCTGAAGCGGCTGGAGTCAGCATCCGCAACTCGGAAGGAGTGAACTCGGTGGTCAAAAACGCAGACAACTTTGACGTAAGCACAGATGCCGGGAACTTCTACACGGCTGCAAATGTGCTCATTGCAACGGGCGGAACTCGGTTGGCGGCCGGGGCCAAACTTGCGGCAAGCTTGGGACACGAACTCAAGCCGCCGACGCCCTCTCTCTTCACCTTCAAAATCAAAGATCCACGCATTAATGGACTGGCCGGCCTTGACGTGAACGCAGTCGAAATCAGCATCCAGTACAGCAAACTCTCGAGTCGCGGGCCTGTGCTCATTACCCATTGGGGTTTGAGTGGGCCGGGAATCTTGAGGATCTCTGCTTGGGGCGCCCGCGAGTTGGCTGAGCGTGACTTTTGCTTCGGCATTTCCGTGAACTGGCTACCAGACCTCGACCCAACGGCAGTCATCGCCGAGAAGCGCCTCAGCGAGGCGAAGCGCCAACTATCTAGCCGAAGTCCGTTTGCCGCCCTCCCGAAACGGCTGTGGTTGCGTCTACTCGCAGCCGCTGAGGTCTCTGAGACAGCGACGTGGTCGCAGCTCAGCAAGACCCAAGCAACGAGGCTGGTCAGTCAGCTCACGGCCTCGACGTTTACGGTAAGCGGTAAAAGCATGAACAAAGATGAATTCGTCACGTGTGGCGGAGTTGCTCTCAACGAGATCGACTTCCGCACGATGGAAAGCAAGATTGTGCATGGTTTGTACTTCGCTGGCGAAGTCATCGACGTGGATGGCATCACAGGCGGGTTCAACTTTCAGAACGCGTGGACGACCGGCTTTCAGGCCGGGGCAGATATCGCGACGAGGTGAGCTGACAAGCGAACCTTCGGTATCGGTGGAGCCTAGAGCGGGCCACGGAGGCAAGATCAGAATTGGAACACTGTTCGAAAAAGTTGCGACGGCGCTGGCCCAAGTCACCCTCTTGGCTCTATTGTCAGGCGGGTGCAAGTACATCTCGACGCCGAGAAATGTCAGGGCCACAACCGTTGTTACGCGTTGGCGCCGGAATTGTTCGACGTCGACGACTACGGCCAGGCCATGTTGACCGTCGAGGACGTCGTCCCCCCGGAGTTGCACCACAAAGCCCGTCTGGCCGCGTCTAACTGCCCCGAGTACGCAATCACCATCACCGATGAACGGATGACATGACTGACACCACGAAATATTCCACGCGAATAGACGAGCCCACGGGCAACAAGGTCATCACCATCGATCGAGGTGGCGAAACTGTGGATTTCGTTATTGGCAGCGGCCCAGAAGGTACCGATATCTGGCAGCGGGTGCCGTACGACGCCGACGATTACGGCCCAGTTACTGACCCGCGTACCGACTTTGACCACGCAGACCCGACCTACAATCCGAACGCACCCGAGGTGTGGAAGGAGCTCCGCGAGGGCGGCTGCCCCGTTGCCCATTCTGACCGTTACGGCGGTATGTGGGTGCCAATCACTGACGACACCGTCACCGAGGTCGCGTACGACACGGAGAACTTTACGAGCCGCTCCGTAGTGGTCAACGTTGCGCGGCCCGGCGACCTGGCACTTCCAGCCCCGATCGGTGGAGCGCCGCCAATCACCAGCGATCCACCGTTCCATAACATGGCCCGCCGGCTTCTTCTACCAGCTTTTGCGCCGAAGAAGATTGAGCCGTGGGAGCCTGAGATCCAACGGTTGTGTCAGAAGCTCCTTGATGAGATGGGTGAGATCACCCCCGGCGAGAGCATTGTTGACGCCGCGGCTCAATACGCCCAGAACATTCCAGTAAACGTGATTGGACGGATGCTCGGCTTTCCGGAAGAGGACGAGGAGTTGTTTCGCGAGTTCGTTCACGACGTCTTGGAACGCATCAACGAAGAACCAGGGACCCGAGAGGGTGGCGACGATCTCGGTCTCTACATCCAGCAGCAGATCGACGACCACCGAGCGAACCCACGTGAAGATCTCACAAGCTATTTGATGAATGTCGAGCTCGATGGCAACAAGCTTGATGACGATGTTGTCGGGGGCATGGTTATCTTGCTGCTCGTCGCAGGAATCGACACGACATGGTCAGCAATCGGTTCGTCGCTGTGGCACCTTGCGCAGCACCCCGAGGATCATCAGCGCCTTCTCGATGATCCTGAGGTAATGACGTTCGCCTTAGAGGAGTTCCTCCGCGCATATGCACCGGTGACGATGGCTCGACTGGTCGCGAAGGACAACGACTTCCACGGTTGCCCAATGAAGAAGGATGATTGGGTGCTTCTGCCATTCCCGGCCGCCAACCGTGATCCGAGGAAGTTTGAGGATCCTGACGCGTTCATTGTCGATCGCGAGGAGAATCGCCACGCTGCGTTTGGTCTGGGCATCCACCGGTGCCTGGGCTCAAACCTGGCTCGCCTAGAACTAAAGGTCGCTATTGAGGAGTTCATCAAGCGTTTCCCGCGTTTCGAACTCGCTGGCGACACACGCTGGAGTGTTGGCCAGATCCGCGGTCCCCGCGAACTCCCCGTGCGCATTCTTGATGTCGCTGACTGAACTGGTGCCGCGCGCCTATATCCGTTGTTTACACATGGACTCGCTCGCTGCCGTTATCGGTCGGTCGCCGAGTCAATGACGAGGAATGCGCGTCGGTAGTTGAAGACGCCGCCGACCAGAAACAAAAAGCTGCCGACTACGAACTGGGCCGCAAGGAAAGTGTCGACCGTTCGTTCGTCGGTCGAACTTTGGAACTTGAAGAGGTAGGGGACCGAAGCAACGACAAAAAGAGCTGATCCCACAACAAAGGCCAGCGCCGTCAGGTTCAAGAGTTGCAGCACACGGATATCCGGGGCTCGGACGATCTGTAACACGTCGATGGTCGCGCCGGTGACGAACAGCAAGCTGCCGAGAATGAAGCACCAAGCGCCGGCGGAATAATCGCCAATGAAGGACAGAAAGAAGATGCTGCCGGCGGCGAAAAATAACGTCCCGAGCAGGTAGCTTCCTGCGGCCCATAGTTCAAGACGGTCAGAAATAGTTGGGGAGCTGTTGAGTTGACGCCGGTAACTCACGACTTCGTAGGTGTCGTGACCGGTCACGACGAGATACAACAATGACCCGGCGAAGAAGATCCATGCACCGCGGTTCTCGGCTTGTGATTCAAGCGACGGGAAGAACCGGATACTGCCCCAAATGAAGAGCGCTCCGCCCACTAGGTAAATGATCGCACTGACAGATTCCCACCTGATTTGGCTGTGACGGAACGACCCCTTTCTCAGGTGAGGATGAGATCGGAGCCTGTTGACGAAATGATGGGGCATACAGAGGGATCTTTCAAGGGGGCAGCCAGCAGCCTTGGGTATATCGAACATCCTGGCTCAATTGCTATGGATCTCTGAAGGTGTAGCGCCACGCGTTTGGCCATTAACGATGACGCGACCTTCAACGAGACCAGACTGGCAACATGGTTTACGAGAGTCCGACCTCTAGGTAGAGAACTTTTGTTGTACCCCTGAGATGCCGTCGCCATTCGGGTCGAGGAACGGATAAACGAAATCGAACTCCGCCGCTACGAGCCCTACGTTGTGGCTGAAACACTCATGGAGGGACCGCTTGAGCGGGCGGGCAACGGCGGGCTGCGCTTGCTTGCCGGCTACATCTTCGGCGGGAACACGACCACTGACGGTGATAGTAAAAAAATTGCGATGACCACGCCGATCGCTCAAGACCGGGTCGGTGACCAATACCGAGTGCGTTTCATGATGACGACGCAGTACACCGTCGAGTCCCTTCCGATACCGAACGACTCACGAGTCACGATTAGTGAGGTCGGACCCCAGTGTTTTGCCGCGATCCGCTATCGCGGGCGTTGGACACGCAATGGATACGGGCGGCATTGCCGTAAACCGATCAATGCCATTAGCCAAGCTGGTCATACTGTGCTTGGGGAGCCCGTCTGGGCTCGCTATGACCAGCCTTGGACGCCCTGGTTCCTGCGGCGCAACGAGATCCTGGTTGAGCTCGACGAACAAGGTCTCGACTGACCGCTCGCCCAGCGGCATCGGCACTCCTCGCATACCAGAAGCGCAGGATGGGCGCTGCTGCGTCCCGGTCAGCCGTGTTGCTTGAGTAGGCCTAGGCGTTTTGGGTACAACCTCAGACGTCAAGCGCGTTTGAGATGCAACTCCCCAAAAAGTCTCTGAGACACACGGGATTTACTGCAGGATCTGAGCGAGTCGGTCAAAACCCTGCTCGGTGTTTACTCGCTTCATGGTGAGCTGTGATTGCTTTGGAACAGCTCCCACTCTTCGACGCGAGAGCCATCTGGCAAGTTGCAGTAGCCGACCTCGCCATCTGCTTCTTCAACAATGTCGATCTCGCCGCCTTGTTCCACGCAGTAGACCGACGCCGGATTAGCCAGCCCGGGTGGTTTGCTTGCGCTCCCGCTGCTACACCCAGCTAGACCAGCGGCGACCATACTGACAGCAACTATCACCACACGATCAAACCCCATATCCGAAATCTAATCGTCGAAGCTTGGGTCTGGGGTATCGGTTTTACTAACCAAGTTGACCGATACCTTTTGGCACCGGACTTATTGCGTCGAAGCCAACCGCCAGCGCACCAGCAATTTTCGCAGCGTGCAGGTGAACGCCGCAGTGTTGGACAACGTCGATGTGGAGACCTCCCACAGCGCGGTGCCGACGGCGGACCGCGACGACTCTGATCACTAGCTTCCGCTACTGGTTTCCTCGTGGATGGCTTGGATGGGGCTGTCCGCTGGCATCCATCAGATACGAAAGTTCGACTCTGGTTGTGGGAGCCATTCCCGGTCCGCTATCTTGATATCAGTAATCGTTCTCAGTTAGAAAGAATTCCCCCGCATGACAAACTTCCGTGCCCGTACTTTGCTCCCTGTTCTTGCAGGGCTGATGCTGATTGCTACGGCTTGTGGCTCTGATAGTGCCGCATCTACGACCGATTCAGAATCTAATGCTGCTCCGGCAACCGGTGCTCCATCAACTGATAATTCGCAATCAGTAGGCGAGATTGCGACCGTTGTCGTAACGACGAACATCTTGGGTGATGTGGTCAGCGAGCTCCTCGACGGCCAAGCTGAGGTCATCACCATCATGCCCGTGGGCGCTGATCCGCACGAGTTTCAGGCTTCGGCACAAGAAATCAACCGGATGCTCAATGCAGATGTTTTGATTGTCAACGGGGCGAACTTTGAAGAAGGCCTCATCGACGTGATCGAGTCCGCCGAGGAAGAAGGGGTGCCCATTTACGAAGCCATTTCAGCTGTTGAGACGTTGGAATTTGGTGAAGGTGGTGGGGACCACGCTGGCCATGGTGATGAGGACCATGACGATCATGGTGATGAGGATCATGGTGATGAGGACCATGGTGATGAGGACCATGACGACCATGACGATCATGGTGATGAGGACCATGACGACCATGACGATCATGGTGATGAGGACCATGAGGATCATGGTGATGAGGACCATGGTGATGAGGACCATGGTGATGAGGACCATGGTGATGAGGACCATGGTGATGAGGACCATGGTGATGAGGACCATGGTGATGAGGACCATGACGACCATGACGGCCATGACCATGAGGGTGTAGATCCGCATTTCTTCACCGACCCGGTGAGGATGTCAAGTGCAGTTGAGGGCATCGTCGATTTCCTCAGTGAGCAGGTCGGCAGCCTTGATGCCGATGCGCTCGACGCATCAGCTGATGAGTACCTTGCTCAACTAGCCGCCGTTGATGCCGAAGTCACTTCCCTGGTCGATACGGTCGATGAGGACAAGCGTGTGCTCGTCACCTCCCACGAGGTATTTGCCTATTTCGCTGACGGCTACGGCTTTGAAGTGGTCGGTGTGATTATTCCCGGCGGGAGCACGACCGACGCAGCGAGCGCCGGCGAGCTGGCTGCACTTGCCGCAACAATCGAGGCTGAAGGCATCCCGGCGATCTTTTCTGACACTTCGTCATCTGATGAGCTGTCTAATACCTTGGCCAGCGAGGTCGGTGCCATAGCCGTTGTCGAGTTGTACACCGAGTCACTTGGCCCTGCAGACTCCGATGGGGCGACCTACATAGCTATGGTCAGAACTAACGCCGAACGCATCGCCGCAGCATTGGGGTGATGTGAGGCGCCCTGCCGGTTCGCTGTCACAAGCAGTTGGCGCAGCTGCCGATTAGATCGAGGCGATGTCCTTCGATCTGGAAGTTGGCCGCAGCTGCGCTCGCATTGAATGCTGAGTCGAGTGTTCTTTCGACCGCCGGTGGCAATTCGAAATCACTGACTGTGCCGCAGGTCGTGCAAATCAAATGGTGGTGGTGATCGTCAGTTAGCTTTTCGGCGAGCTCGTATCGGGCGTGATCATCGTGGGTGATAATTCGAGCCACGACGCCCACCTCTTCGAGAATTGCAAGGTTGCGATACACGCTTGACTGAGCGAGTGAAGTCTCAACCTCGAGGATTTGCGGGATCGTAACTGGGTTGGCTGCGGCGTGCAGGGCAGCGACGACTTGTCGCCGGCCGGTCGTATACCGGTGCTCACCAGCACGCAACATTATCGCGACGTCGTCGTGGAGAAGGTCGGCACTCATCGGCATGAACGATATCGGCTGCCCACCAGTTGTGGGAACCGATGAGAACTGATCACAGCTTGTCTGTACGGTGACGCTCTGGAAGGCCGTCGGAACGCCATCGATTTAGCAAATTGGCTGATCAGCTTGCTTTAGTTTTGAGATGGTCAACAATTTTTGTTTTTTTTGGGGGGGGGTCTTTCTAGCGATAGGGCAGTATCGGAGCGCTCTTGCGAGATTCAGCTGCTAGTGCGTTAGGCGTACCACGGTCCGGCAGCGGTCGCGTTAGCTCGTGCTGATTTGTTGGCACCCGAAATTGCACTCCGCACATTAATTTGGCGGGTGGCTCGGCTCGCTACGTCGCCGTCAGATGGCAATGGAGCGCAGGGGTGCCCTTACGTCTATCAATAAGGGGTGATCCGATTTCTGGGGGCTGCAGGCCAAGGCTGTTGGGCGATTGCTACTGGCCTTCGGTGCTGTCGGACTATTGAGACGGACAAGCAATGGGTGCACGCCGCAGTACCGGATGGTTTGTGAGGCCATTCTCTAGCGGTGCCCGACGAACCGCTTGAAGTAATCCTGTTCGAGAAAAGGCTGGCCGTTGAACGAACTGATTGGCAGTCCGCCGGACCCAGGCATCTGAAAGTCAACTATTCACAGTTTCCTGGCGCACCACTAGTGGTGATGGTCGTGGTGCGGGTCATCGATAACGAGAGTGTTCCCGGCGCGCACGAAGCGACCGCCGAACGCAGTACGTAGATGATCCTCAGTGAACACGTTGTCGGGCGCTCCGAATGCGACGAAGCGCGTCGCAAGCAGCAGTACCAAGTCGCACTGTGCTGCATCTTCAAAGTTGTGCGTGGTCGTAATAACTGTCCGTCCGAGGCCGTGTTCGGAGACGAGGACATCGGAGATGACGGACCTTGACCGCACGTCTAAGCCCGTCAGCGGCTCGTCGAGCAGGAGAATCGGGGCCTGCTGAGCCAAGCCCTGGGCGACGAACGCTCGCTGACGTTGCCCCCCTGAGAGGTGGTGAATCTGTCGGTCCGCAAGGTCAGCGATATCGAGCCGATCAAGCGCCGACTGCACGGCTGCTCTGTCCTCAGCGCGGAACCGGCCGAGGAGCCCGACGCTTGGATAGCGCGCCATCGCAACCACATCGCGCACAGAAATCGGCACAGCGGGGTCAACATCGGTTGATTGAAGAACGATGGCAGTCGTCGCCCCATGGGTGTCAAGGGACCCTGAGTTCGGCTCAAGGATCCCAGCGATAACCTTGAGCAGTGTTGACTTGCCCGATCCGTTGGGTCCGATGACTGCAACCGATGCGCCTTGCGGGATCTCTAGCGACAGGTCGCCTATGGCGTGCACGGGGCCGTAGTCGACGTGGATGTCGTTGATTGTCACTGCCGCTGGCACGATGTTGACGATATCGAGAATCACTCCGAAAATCGTTGTTGGTAGATGGTGGCTCTCGATAACCTCGCCTCGTGCAGTTGCTGGTGGATGCCTTCGAACCTGCATTCATGCAGCGGGCACTGATTGGCAGCCTGCTAGCCGTTGTGGTGACGTCGCTCGTGGGCACGTGGGTCGTCTTGCGTGGTCTGGCCTTTCTCGGCGACGCAATCGCGCACGGAGTAATACCTGGTATAGCCCTTGCGGTGCTCTGGGGGTTTAGCCCCATCGTCGGGGCGCTCGTCGCTGCAGCAGTGATGGCATGTCTCGTTTCGTTGGTGTCGACACGAACCGTCATCCGCGAAGACACGGGCATCGGGCTCCTCTTTGTCGGGATGCTGTCGCTCGGCATCGTCATAGTGTCGAAGGCACGTTCGTTCACCACAGAGGTCACCTCGCTGCTTTTCGGTGATGTGCTCGGAGTGACGCGCAGTGACATCAATGGCCAGTTCGTCGCAGCGGCCATCGTGGTCGTAGCAACGATTGGGCTGTATCGCCCCTTCATGGCGCTTACTTTCAATGCGATCAAGGCCCAGTCACTTGGAATGCACCCAAAGGCAGTGCATCTTGCTCTCATGATGCTCCTTGCCATCAGCATTGTGGCGAGTTTTCAAGCGGTGGGCACGCTACTGGTCTTCGGCTTGCTGGTGGGGCCTCCAGCCACAGCATCGCTCCTGACGCGGCGTGTCCCGGTGATGATGATTGTGTCGATGCTGTTCGGAGCCCTTGCGGTCATTGCAGGGTTAACCATCAGCTTCCACGCTGGCACGGCCGGTGGAGCGACTATGGCTGGTCTCAGCGTTGCAGGATTCTTCGCAGTGTTGCTGGTGACCGAGGTCGTACGGTACCTGTCCGGGCGCGTCTCTCGAGCTGCAGTTCGCAGCGCCTGAAAGGCACCCCGCCAGAGACGTGCAGACCCTCGATGAGACGTTTCCTGTGGTGTACGCACGGCCCTGAAGCTGTTCGCCGCGACCTCCGCTGCCGAGACGAGGAAATTGCTACCGGACTGCTGTGAAGCATCGCGACGCGGTCAGTAAGGCGACGAACATCCCAGTCGTTGGTTATTGCTCTCGGACAGACCCGCCAACCAGCTGTGTGACATCGTCCGCAGCGACGGCATCCAACGGCGATTCGTACCGGAACGGCGCAGAGGTAAAGGAGTTGCGTATCTGGGTCAGCATCATCTGTACGAGCTCATTCGGTTCCGATGAAGCGGCACGAATCACATAGCGGAGCTCGGGTGCCTGAGCGACAGTGTCCGGCGGCTCCCATTCGGTGTGCTGGTCGGTCAGAAGGCGGCGGTTGATAAGAGCGATTCCGGCACCGCTGGCCAACGCCATTTGCACGCCGTAGTTGGAGGGGTTCTCCAGCACTATGTCGAATGGAACGTCGGCTTGCGTCAACAGTCGGTCGGCAATGGCACCAAAGAAGCACCGACGTCCGAACGTGACGAGCGGGACCCGCTTGAGGTGAGCAAAATCACCTGATGCGCTATGAGCCCAGACCAGTTCGTCGGGCCACAACAGCTCGTCGTCGGGCTTGACATCATGTTCGAGCACCATTGTGACTGCAAGGTCGATTTCGCCCGTCGCCAGCCAGCCGGCGAGTGCAACAGGGTGGTCGACACGGATCCTGACGTCAACACCGTCGGTGTTCCGTCTCGCCCAAGGCGCCAATACTTCCAATACCGGCCCAGATGCCCCCTCGGTCGCTCCGATCCGCACGGTTCCAGAGACATCGATCGCCTGAAACCGTCGGGTGGCAGCATCATGGGCGGTGAGAATGGTTTCTGCGTACACCAGGAGTTCGTTACCGCTGTCGGTCAGGACAACGCCCCGTCCGTCCTTTTGCAACAGATTCGTGCCGAGGCGTTCCTGCATGCGTTTGAGTTTCCAGCTCACCGCAGAACGACTGACGCACAGCATGTCGGCTGCGGCGTTGACGCTTCCAGTGTCCGCAACTGTCTTCAGTGCTCGAAGAGATTCGATTTCGAGCTTCATTGGTGACAACAATAGCTCCCTTTAATGCAAAGAATGTCACTTGAGTCACCAATGTTCAATCGTCAGGATGAAGCCATGTCATTCGATATGAATTGCACCACTTCTTCCGCCCTCCGGTTCGTCATCCACCCGCTATCCGCAGTGGGTGTGCGGCCGAACGAACTGGCTCGGACGATGATCCCGCATCCGCTCATATATCAAGAGCTTGCGCATAACCCGGAGTACACGCTGTACAACGGCCGACTAACGCCGGCATTCCTCGACCATGCGACGGCCGACGAAATGTATTGGAAGGTTCGACGCGAAGTTATTCTCCGCCACACCGGCGAACTCCCGCTTGAGATTGTCGGACCCGATGCTGAGGTGTTGCTCCAACGGGTGTTCACACGTGATGTGTCGACGGTGCGAGTCGGGCGTTGCAGCTACCAGTTCGCGTGTTATCACGACGGCGGAATGATCACCGACGGTGTGCTCGTTCGTCTCGCCGAAGACCGTTTCTGGTTCGGCCAGGCCGACGGCGACCTCTACTCGTGGTTTCGTGCGCACGCCTTGGGTCTCGACGTGCAGGTCCTGAATCCAGACGTGTGGATCAGCCAGGTCCAGGGGCCTCGGTCGTTGGAAGTCCTTGAGGCTGTGATCGACGGTCTGATGCCGGATCGGTTCAACTATTTTGACATGGCCGAAGTGTCGATCGCGAACCAGCCCGTTGTGATCACTCGGACGGGGTTCAGCAACGAGCTTGGATGGGAGTTCTACCTGACACCTGATATCGATGCCGTCGCGGTTGGAGACCGGATCCTCTCCGTCGGTCAGGACTTTGGCATGATCATCACGTCCGCGGACGTGTTTCGCGCTCGCCGTATCGAGGCCGGGCTGCTCAATGCTGGTTCCGATTTCGATATGACGACGACACCATTCGATGTTGGTCTCGGTGGCATGGTCGACTTCGCTAAGGGCGACTTCAGCGGACGGGCTGCCTTGCATGCTGTCGCCGACACTCTCTGCCGGACCTGGGGGATGCGCGTCGATGGGAGCGTGGCAAGTCTTGGACGTGTCCTCGTTAGCCGGTCGACCGGTGATGTCATTGGTCGTGTCTGCTCAAGCGGCTGGTCCCCGTTTCAGGGGAGTGGTGTCGCCATTGTCCGCTTCGATTCGACTGACTATGGACCTGACGACATCGTCGGTGTGGCCTGCATCGACGGAGATGACCACGAAGGTGTGATCTGTACGCTGCCTATGATCGATCCAGACCGTCTGATCCCGCGCGGCAAGCTCGTCGACATCCCCCAGCCACCGCTGGCTTTGGCTTGACATGAGCAATCGAGTCACCTGCGCGCAGCAAGTAAATCACCACATCTTCCTCTCCGGCAGCCTTGACAACGGACACGCGATCGGTGATGGCGTCGACCCCCCCGGCCTCAATTCTGACAGGCGGTCGTGGTTGACTGGAGAGAGGGTCTCGCCGCAGGCACACTTTGCCTCCACGGTGCGCCAAAGCAAGAAATCAGGCGCCTATTTGACTCCATCGCTAGTGAAAAGGATCGGTTTACCTAACTCGGTTTCATGCGACGCCACCTCAGGCTAAATCGTATTCCTTTCTTGCAAGCGGTGCGTTCTATCTAGTTGTCGAAAGCTTTTCCAGCGGTCAACAACAGCGCCAATTTTCCTGCAGGATCTATTCTGGCGAACGTTGTATCGCTCTGGAGCTGCCGCGCGTCGATGTAATGGTCCTGTTGAGTCAGCTCAATGGGGCGCCCGTTGAAGATGTGATCGCGTCAGCGCTCGCGGGCGGCTAGCGCGGCGTCAGGTAGCCTCGACGGGAAAGCAGTTGCCTGAGGTGATGGAAGCAATGCTGTGGTCGGACTGCGCAACGAGTACGCACAGCCGCGTCGGGATTTCGCCACCGAAGTCCCCTATGGTTCCGGTGAACTGGTCCGGATCTTCCCACACGATCCAGAGGCCACCGCCGACGGATTCTCCAGCACCTTCAATTCCTGCCTCCTCAGGGCGAGTCGAGTCAGAGAAGACGTGCAGATGGAAGTCGCCTGATGAATTAAATTCTCGGTTGCCGCTGTCGGAGTCAAACGCTGCGGCGATGGTTGTCCCATCGAAGGTTGCCGAAGTGATGCATGCCCAGCGTTGAAGAGACTGGATCGCTTCAGTGCAGAGTTCGTCCTCAAGCCGACGTGTCATCTGATCAGCAACCTCGGCGACACCTGGGACTGCGGTTACCCCATTGATTGCAGCGGTGGCCTGCTCATTTGTCGCCTCGCCAGTCAACGTCACTACGCCACCGGTTATGGCTGCAGTCGCCTGTGGAGCAACACCAGCCACTATCGGTTGGACCAACGCTGTTATCGCATTGTCTCCAAGCGGGGCTGCCGTAGTGTCGGGCACGACCGCTTCCACAGCAGTGACACCGGGTGCCAAGGTTGTTTCGGGTGCAACAGTCGTCTCGGGTGCGACAGTCGTCTCTGTGGCCTCGTCGTCGCCTCCGAGCACGAGGAAGCCGATCATCGCCAAAGCGACTGCCGCTATGACTCCTCCACCTATAAGAAGATTGCGGTTCGGTCCTGAACCCTGTTTGGCCACTGGATTGACTGGCGCAGACGGGGGTGGGGGCGGGGCACTGGATGTTGCGGTGGAAGCGGTCGGGATCGGCTGGGTCTGTTCGACGGTTGGCGTTGTCTCTGCCGTTTCACTTTCTTGCGGGCCAGCAACTGACGCGGCGGCAGCCACTCCAGCAGCGGCGGCAAGTCCACCGACGAGCGGAAGCCCACCGGCATTGTCAGCGTGCTGGCCAGCGAACACAGCGGCGCCAAGCGCGATCGAGTGTTTTGGGTCTGCATCGACTGCAACCGGTCGGCCCAGTTCTGAGGACACCATTTGGCTGATGACGGGAATTCGACTCGAGCCGCCGACCAGTAGAACCTTGGCTACGTCGTCAGGAGCGACTCCAGCTGATTCGAGTGCACGGCCTGTAGCAGTGATTGAGTCGGCGAGCGAGGGACGGATTGAGTTTTCAAACTCGGCACGGGTGATCCTGACGTCGGTCTGGATTCCCGGGAGTAAAACTGGAATCGTGGCGTCGGTGTCAGACGACAACGCCACTTTGGCATTTACGCAGTCGTTGCGCAGTCGAGCCACGCCGCTGACAACTAGTGGATCTTCTGGGTCAAGTTCCTGAAGTTTGCCATCAAGCGAACGGTCGACATGCGCAAACACGGCGGCGTCGAAATCGATGCCGCCCATGCGCTCGATACCCTCGGGACGCCCGATGATCTCAAAGCCTTCCTCGGCTTTACGCAGGATCGCTGCGTCGAAGGTGCCGCCGCCGAGGTCGTAGACAGCGACGACCTGGTCGGGTTCGACACGTTCTGTTGAGGCGTAGTGGATTGCAGCTGCCTCTGGCTCGGTCAGCAGGTCTACAACCTCAGGGCTGAGCCCGGCAAGGCGAATTGCCTGTTGGAGAAGATCGATCTTGTACGGACCCCAGTTCGCAGGGTGGGTGACTGCAATACGATCTGGTGAGTCGCCTTCGCGCTCAGTTATCGCTGAAATCGTAGCTGTAAGTAGCCGTGCCATCAGCTGCTCGGCTGAGTAGGGGGCACCGCCCACGATGATGGGAGTGGTGTCGCCGAGGCGCCGCTTGAACTCGCGGGCAACCCGCTCAGGCTCGGTCAAGGCCCGTCGGACGGCAGCATCTCCGGTGAGTTCGGTGCCGTCGTCACGCAGCAGAACCACGGAGGGAATCGCCGAACTCTGGTTGCCTAACGAAAAGATGCTCGCCCGACCGTCCCGGTAAACCGCTGCAGCGGTGAAGGTGGTCCCAAGATCGATGCCTACCTGATAGCCCACGTTGCTGTCTCCCATGACTGACGACATCCATGTCGTACTTTGGCAATGTTACGGCGCGTCCGTTGGTGAACGCACATTGCGGCCGTTGTTGTTGGCGTATTCACGATCCAAACGCAACTGCTCCACGGAGCGAAACGGGGATATCCCCGATCCGTTGGCCGCCGGCCCCGGGTATTTTTAACCTTATGAGGCTGCGACAAATGGTCGATGAGCTGGTTGGCACTGATGCGTTTCGATCATCCGACGTGGCGATAAACGTATCTAAGAGCCGAGCTGTGCTGGACGAAGCGGGGCACCTCGAGCTTGATCCTGACCTGTACGGCGAGGCGCTCGTCCATTACGCCGATACGGCACCTATCGAGATTGCAGACTTGCTGGCACCGATCGTGACCGACGCGAGTGTCGTGCCATTCGATCGAGAGCTTGACCCGGTTGGATTGTCCTCCGCTAGGGCGGACGCCGACATCGACCCGGAGGAGTTTGACGACAACGACCTCATAAACGAGGAGCAGGCAGGTGGGATAAGTGCTGCTCCGTCCCCTGAGCCGATGTTCGAACCCGGCGAAGTCGATGAAGATTTTTCCAGTCACGAAGGATTCGGTGCTGGAGCTGGGGCGCTGACCGGGGATGCCCCTGAAGAAAGTGGCGACGACATCGACCATGCGCTCGACGCGCCGGACGAGCTGGCGTTCGATACTCCATCCGACGAAGAATCGACGTGGGCTATCAACGAGCTTCCCGACGTCCTGAACGAGATTGATTCAGAACCCGACGACGACGACTTTGAAATCGAGAGCTGATCCAAAGAGCAGGTCTCAGCTGCCGTCCGCCAGGATTCCCTCAAGAGAGCGAATCGCAACGCGGGTTGCCGCCGCCATGTCGTAGGCGGTCAGCGGGTTCTCGGCCAACCGTTGCCACCGGGCAAGCTCGTCAAAAGCCGTTGATCGTATAGATTCGGGTGTCGCCGCCGCTTCGAGCCCGAGCCGTACTGCAGGTGCTGAACCGCTCGAGCCGAGGATCCTCTCGAGCTCCGCGAGCTTGGGTGCTGGCCCAACGACCCATCCACTCCGAATCGCAGCCAGCGTGACCATTTCGTTGAATGGGTGGGCGCCGGCCATCACTCGTTCGAGTTCTGCAAGCACCCGCTCGGCGGCTGGGGCCGCTGGTGTTGCTAGGCATAGTCGCTCTACGGCAAGCAACGCCGATCGAGCCTTGAGGACATCGGCACGGTCGACGAAAAGGGTTTCGAGAACCTGCCGGAGCTCGGTCAGGCCAGACAGATCCACCAAGCGGTCAGCCAGCGCCTGCGACGAGCTGACCTCGCCCTCTTGAATCATCGTTGAGGCAACGCGGACTCCGAATAACCCGAAACGGCTGAGAAGAGCCTCGCGCTCAATAGAGGTCAGAGGGGTCTCGGGCGGGGCGTCGATGAACCGGTCAGCCGAAAGCAGGACTCCCTCGAGGCCGCTACTGGCGGAGAGCTCCACGAGTTGGCGATACTCCCGTTCGCTCAAGGTTTCCCCGGTTTCGGCGACGAGTCCCGCAACGGGGACGATCATCTGCACGAGACGACGAAGACGCGGGTCGTCGCCCAGTCGCCTGGCAACGCGCCCGGCCGAAACCATTGAATCATGGCTGCCGGCACCTATCTCGTCAGCACGCGAAAGCACAGCGACTGCGTTGACAGGACTCGGGGTCGATACTGCGTCGTCATGAAAGGCCTCGAGGAGCCGAAGATCAGACGCATGGATGTGTTTCATCAGATACAGCACCGCGTCAGCCGGGGTATCGGCGTCGTCAGGGTCGAGAAATTCGAAGGCCCGGGTGGCAACGCCTTCGGTCAACGAGTCGACGCCAGGTGTGTCGATAAGCGTGAGGGTCCGCAGGCCCTCTGAAGGCCAGGTCACTTCAAGTCGGTCAACATCGTTGGCGTCAAAGCCCCCAAGATCGATCTCGATCGCTCCGTCGTCACGTCGAAATCGCACCTGCTGCGAGTCCGAGCCATCAGCAGGGTGCAGCATGACTTGGTAGCTGTGGCCGTCGCGGTACCAAGTGACGACCTTTGTGCACTCTCCGGTGTCAGTAGGCGCTAGGAGTTCTCCAACAAGCGCGTTAAGCAGCGTGGACTTTCCTGCCTTCACCTTGCCCGCTATTGCGACGCGCAGCGGCTCATCGAGCCGAGCACGAATTGCGTTGAGTTCGGCCACGGCCTCCGGCTCGTCAAACTCGCTTTGCGCAAGGTCTAACAGCTCGGCGGTTTGAGCCAAGAGGGCCGGGGCGCTCATCGCTCAGCACCTCCGACCGAGCCGGCTGCGAGTCCATCAGCGCGTGTTCGCAGCGCTCGAAGGCGTTCGAGTTCGGCCTCTATATCGCGCAAACGGCTTTCCCTATCTCGTTCATCAGTTTGGGCTGCCTGCTTGGCTGCATTGAGAGCATCAGATGTCGAGCGATGCAATTCCTCTGCGCGGGTGCTGTAATGGTCGCGTAGCTGACGTTGACTTCTGCGAAGATTATCTCGTGCGTCTTTCGTTACTTGAAACGAAACCTCGTCGGTGTACTTCCTGATCTGGGTTTTCGCTTGTTGACGGCGCTGGGTGAGTTGTCGAGCCTTCTCGTCTTTAAGTCCTTTGCGACCCATCGCAAGCCCGATTCCAACTGCTAGAACGCCGATCCCGGGTACTGCGAGCATCCCTCCCAGCATTGTGAACATCAAAATGCCGCTGTAAGAACTCTTCAGTACCGTCATTCCTTGCATTAGGGTCGAACTGCGGTCAAAGTTGGCCGTTGTCCCAGCGCCAACCCGGTCGAGGACGGCTCCAGCGTCGCCAAAGTCCAGTCTCTCGAGGATCCCGTGTCCTGCAACACGGAAATGTTCCCCGACCTCAGCGCTGAGTTCTGTTGAGCGATCCGTCAGCAATCGATAATTCGCAACGACCTCGTGGGATATGCGATTTGCAAGCCACGGTTCAAATTCGCTCCACGTCTGGGCCGGATCGCTGTTGTCGATTGCCGCGTCAGCTTCGGCGAGCACAGTGCGAACGCGCTCGCGAAAGTCATGTTCGACGTCGGCAGTCAGGTCCGCAACTCCATCGTTGAGCGTGACGCTCCACTTTGCGGACTGGCTTTTTAGTTGTTGCGATCGCTCGGTCGCCTCTGCTAACTGATTCATTAATGCGGCGCGGGCCTCAGGGTTGTTAATCGCCCTCAATTCAGCTTCAAAGTAGCCAATCAGTTGGTCACAAACCGCCAGAAGCTCCGCCTTTGCGTGGGACCGCTCTCGCTCTGAGGCACCGCCGACAACTTCGTTTCGTAAGTGACCGACGAGTTGAGGAAACCCAGAGTCGGCGTTGAGTTGTTTGTCGTTTCGCTTCATCGCCTCGATGCGCAGCGAGGAAGAGATCGGCACCACGCTCAAGTCGTAACCGGCGGCCCCCAGATGCCCCTCATTCAGTTCGAGGACCTTCCGCCAGGCGGGATAAAAGTCGGTCTTTGTAAGCACGCAGGTGACATGCGGACACATGTCAAGTGCCTGTTCAAGGAAGGCCATCTCGGTCCTTGTGTACTCCTGCGACGCGTCCGACAAAAAAATGGCTGCATCTGCAACCGACAACGCACCGAGGGCTGCAGTGGCATGGGCTGAACCGAGACCGCCGACTCCAGGAGTGTCAACAATGACCAGCCCAGACTCAAGGAGGCGGCGGTCGAGTTCGATGTCGACGCTACGAACGTCAAGCTCAGGATGAACCGTTCTCCGCTGCTCCGTAGCGTGTTCGGAGATAGCAGCAAACTCAATCTCTCGCCGCTCAATAGCGGGTAAAGCGTCAGTCGTCTCGGAGGCACCGGGCGATGCGACCAAAGAGAAGGCTCGGCGTTCTGGACCGTACCGCACAGTGGTGGGCACAGCGGTGGCGATGTCGTCGTCAACTGGACAGATCTGCGAGTTGAGGAGTCCGTTGACAAAGGAGCTTTTTCCTTGTTTGAACTCACCGATCACGACGACGTTGACGTCGGGCTCAATGAGTCGGTCGTGCGCCGTTTGGAGGCGCCCGGCAAGGTCGGAGCGCCCGTAGGCCGTCGCTGCACGAACGCCGCTAACGAGCGCCTCAGCTGCGGCAGCGGTGCGTGGGTCGGACTCTTCGGTGTCGTCGACTTTGGTCGAGGAAGCGGCGTGTTCTGAAGATGAAGTCATGTCGGAGAAGATCGTGGCACAGCCTGGCGGTCGAGCGACGTGAGCGGGTCCCGGGAGCAATGCTCCCGGGACCCGCTCACGTCAGTGGTGTCAATCGTCCATCACGTCGTCTTCGTAGTTGTTGGTAGTCGGATCAGGCTGATACTCCTGCTCAGGGTCAGGTTCGTATGCCTGCTCAGGGTCAGGTTCGTATGCCTGCTCAGGGTCAGGTTCGTATGCCTGCTCAGGGTCAGGTTCGTATGCCTGCTCAGGGTCAGGTTCGTATGCCTGCTCAGTCTCTTTCTTATCACCGTCGCCGTAGTCTTCCGTCGGCTCACGCCCAGTCGTCTCACCGTCGCCGTAGTCCTCAGTCGTCTCTCGGTCGGTCATTGGGTCGTCGTCGTAGTTCTTTGACGGCTCACCGTCGCGACCGTAAACACCGACGGTGGCGTCGTAGTCCTCAGTCGTCTCTCGGTCGGTCATTGGGTCGTCGTCGTAGTTCTTTGACGGCTCACCGTCGCGACCGTAAACACCGACGGTGGCGTCGTAGTTCTTTGTCGGCTCTCGGTCGGTCATTGGGTCGTCGCCGTAGTCTTCAGTCGGCTCACGGTCGGTCATTGGGTCGTCGCCGTAGTTCTTTGTCGGCTCTCGGTCGGTCATTGGGTCGTCGCCGTAGTCTTTAGTCGGCT